>Ga0058701_10003953_pt1 | contig 11898 bp, 5 predicted proteins | sample AgamicOrMae_FD_97039 | JGI IMG/M metagenome (GOLD analysis project Ga0058701, IMG submission 97039) | Agave microbial communities from Guanajuato, Mexico - Or.Ma.e | ecosystem: Host-associated > Plants > Phyllosphere > Phylloplane/Leaf | place: Guanajuato, Mexico | collected 2012-06-04 | reverse complement strand
GCTTTCCATTGATGTGGCCGAACATAGGTCTATGTTAAAAAAATAACGAAATAAGTACTACCCTCGTTTTAGCTCCACACCGGAAACAGGTATAGAACTCCCTGAAACGGGTGTTTTGTTTTTACCGTGAATGAAAAGCTTAGTTTTTTGTCATCACATCAATTGCATTTAGAAATCTCCTGAACACAAAAGTTGCCTTCATAATTGATTGCGTGAGAACAACGTTGTTGACATTGTTGAAGCAACAATGAAGATGATACGTTGCCGTTGATGAGTACCTCGTGAGCATAACGATTGTTGCGCTGGCCGCTTCGTTGTCTGCCTGTCGGTCTATCGTTACTTTTACCTTGTTAAAATCCATGTGGCCGACCGTAGAAAAGTGCTTTTGTGTTGGCATGCGCCACATCTGACGTGTACGAGATTCTCTTTCAGAATTCTCGCGCCAAGTTTTCCAACGTGTGGGAGGAAATTCTTCCTTGACTCGAACGCCACAAAAGAGCTTGCGTGGTTTAGGATCCATGTGCTGCTTGAGGTGAACTTCGGCTTTGTAAGCAGTGTTGCCAGATTCCGTATTTTCGTAAATTTTAATCGCGTCTAACTTTTTAACCATTGAAGATAACCTAGCATGTCGGGTATGTTTTGGATCGCTCTCGAGCTGAGCATTCCGAAAATAGGATTAAACGTTATGTTATATTTAACGGTTAAAAAGGTTGGACGCTTTTCAATCTGACGGAGTCGCGGAATCCGACAACACTGTTTGTAAGCACTGGATTAACAAAAGGAGTTCAATTTTTTTTTAAATGTAGAAGCAGTAAAGAGAAAGTGATTACTTGTAGAGTGATTAAAAATCTTTTCGGTTGTTTCATTAATGCTGATTTGTATTCTTTAGAGAATCTCTCTGTAGTTAGATTAGATAAAGCCTCGTTTTGTTGTCGCTCCGCTCGAGGTTTCGACTAAATTAGGTTAAACTCGAGTTTTTCAAAATTTAATCTTTCAATATTACGGTTTATTCACCTCATCCGCAACGCCAGTGAGCTCGTCGTCTGCACTCGGCAAGCCATTTTTCATGTCCAAGTTTTCCCTGGGGAACTCAGTCTGCCTTGTGGAAGTGGCTGCAGCTGATTTGGGAATGCCCTGCCGGGCGCGAGTATCAACTCAGTCGGCAGACAATAACCTCAGCAAAGACCAAAATTTTACACAGTTATAGATGTTGCATCTTGAGTTTTTCCTTTCGTTCGCAAGGAAACATCAATTTCTTTTCGGTCAGTAATTATCCTTATTTTCTATGTGGACATGTTTCATTTGATCTAAAAACAGCAACAAAAGAGAGAAAGTAGCAAAATGTAATTATGAAAGCCGGCTTTGAATAAACTTAACCCACGATCTTCAAGTACGAAGGATACCGCAGCTGCGAGTGTAGTTATAGGCGACGTTCTCGCACGTCAAAGGATACAGCTTATGCGAGGGCGCGCAATTTCAAAAAGAGAGTGCAGTGGGACGATGGAAGCGGTAAACGGTTTTGTATTTACGTCATTGCTTGGAGCTTCATATCCTTTTGATGCTGAGTTAATAGCATCGCTCTCGTGTGTGGCTAAAACCAATTTTTGTTTTAGTCAGCTTCTATATGCGGGCCGGGACAGTGTCGCTTGTTTACGTATCAGCTGTTGTTTAGTCCATTACTTTGCACCGGCATTTATTGAACGATTGATTTCTCTAAATGCGAGGTGTATTTTTTTGAAAGGTGGAATGTTTGTGTTAAACCTTTTATGAATCGAATGGATGAGAAGTAGCTTGCACCTGACTCGATGAAAGTATGTCCTATGAAACTAGAGAAGGTCGAAGGGCCAGTTACTCTGTTGGGGTTTGTGCACCGGATTTAAGAATTTCAGGGATTTTAGGTCGGATTTCAGAGATTTCAAGTATTTCAGGCCGGATTTTATGGATTTTTAAGGATTTTAAGGACGTATAGTATTCCGACGGTTTTAGGCGCGATTTCAAGGAATTCACGTCAGGTGTCTGGGATTTCAGCGATTTAAAGTCGGGTTTCATGGATTCGATATTTTAGATATTTCATGTCAGATTTGAAGGGTTCAAGGCCTTATTACAGTGATTTCACGTTGATTTTCAAGGATTTAACGTCGGATCTCAAGGTTTTCAATCTGTATTTCAGAGATTATACAGGAATTTTAGGGATTGCAGGGATTTCAGGCTTGATTTCAGGCTGTATTTCAGGGATTCTAGATTCGAATTTCAGGATATTTGTACACCGGATTTCATACGTAGTTGGCCCTTGGTTTAGGTTAGGTTAGTTTAAGTTGAGCTTCAAGTTAGTTTGGCTTTTTGGCTGTGCCGCTTGGTTTACGAAAGATGGAGCACAAAAGGTTGGAAATGGAACGTTAAGGGCGATTACTTCTCTGCTAAAATTTGCCCTGTAGGCCACGAACTAACGCCTATAGTTGTGTCAATCCGATTTAGCTAAAGGCGAGGGCTTTAGAGACGAGAGGTCCTGTTTCTGCTGAAAGCTGAACGTCTTTTAAACCGATGGTGCTCCTTCAACAGACCCTGCCCCCGGACAAATTAAGAGCGGCAACCCGTTCGTTCCTTGTCCCTCATTTTCGCTCTGCCTCCGACGGTATTGCGTTTTCACCGGCAGCCGCTCTACTCGCACAAAAACTCGCGCGTAATTAAAAGTTAGCCTCGATCTAAGATTAGTTGTTCAGCTGGGGCCACCAGCCGCCACGCAAAAAAAAAGGTTCATATCACCATCTTAACTTCTTTTGTGGCAGCAACTGTCCTCAGCTTTTTAAAGGTTAGGTTTTCTATCTCTGTAATTCACACTTGTTTAACTTCTCATTGTGATTAACGACGTAATCTGCGTAGTTTAGGTTAAGCTAGGTCAGGTTAGGTCCCCTTTGCGTTTCTCTGATGTGGCTTCGCTTTGCTTGGCGGTGAAAGTTTGAATTTTCAGGTGAAAGCTGAGCTTTTGAAATTAAATGACTTGAGGAAATCTCTCGGCTTGCAGAGGACTAGCAACAGGAAAAGCTCATTGAAAATTTCTCTCAGCGGATTATACGCTTCGCCAAACCAAGTTTTTGCGCTAGTCTTACTCATTTGAAGTGCCTCTTTAAAAATATCTCGGTGCTGACCTTACTTTTTGGATTGGAATGGAACAACAGACTTTGTTATTCTTTATTAAGAGCTGTAACCAAAAAACTTATTAGACCGGCAGCGCGAAATACCGTTCGTAGAATACATCAGTTATGTTTTGCAACGAAAAAGGAATATGGATTTCTTTTTTGGCCACAATAGAAAGGAGAAAAAAAACATACTATGGTCTCAGGTGGGTGATGGTTACGTGCAGTGTGTTGGATTTACGTTATTGATTAAAGCCCCGTGCGTTGTATGCGTACCTTCTTTGTGCCATTCGAGTATCGACCCAGCTTGCAAGTTCGTGTTCAAAGCCCTTTAAACTGGGTGTTTAGCTCGCGACCGCTTTCTTCTGATTCCGCAATCAGCCTAGCTCCTGTTTAGGACCGATTAACTGTAACATGAATCTTAAAAGAGATAATTGCATAGGTGGAAATAGGACCTTTGTTACATACCGCGCCGTCCGGCTGTTGCCGGATGTTTATTTATCAGCGCCAAACACGGGAAAAATATCAGTGGCAGCGAACCCTTAAATTAATGTAGCAGATGAAAATTTCAGCAGAAATGGATATCTTTTTAGCAGTCATTTCTAACCTTAGATATAGCTTCTAAAATGTTAGCATAAATGACATATTTGTTACCCCTTCTAACTTATTAGTAGCTAAATCTAAGGTTGGCTATGGCTACTAAAATTTTTGCAACGGCTGCTAAAATTAATAGCACCTGTCAATTAACGCGTTAGCTGCTACTTTCCTCCGTGAAGCTAGATCTCCCATGACTCGCACTGTCAGCGTGATAGCAAAAGGTAGATCAGATTTAGAGGAAATGAAGTCAAAATCGTCGTTACTTTCAACGTAAGGTTCAGATTTAAGCAATGAAAACCCAACTTATTTTTATCAGACCCAGTAAACAAGACGTTTTCTAGGGTGCGCAAAGGAAGGATTTGATGTTTGTTGAGTGCACATGGGCGAAAAATGAAATTCATGAGACCCGTCCGCTCTCAGATGTGGGCTTCCATTGATTAAACATCATACCTCTGACTTTGTTAGTCCATGCAACAACAGAGCATTCATGTTCCGTTTATTCAAAGCTTCTTACCCGCGTTCTTGAAATTCCGCGACGCTTATTAACGTTACTTAAATTCCAAACGGTCTCTCCGGAAGAATGACATTGATGGACTTACGGAAAACTGGCTCATATTGGATAAAAGAAAAATCGGGGAACTTATAAGTTCCCCGATTTACATATATGTATACATATATGTTTCATTTACATATATGTAAATGAAAAGTTAAAAATAATTCAGTTCCATCAACTTCTCATAAGATCTTGTCAAATTAGAGTTACTTGATAATGAATTTTTTCATGAATTCGGGCAGTAGTTTTCGCTGTGGTTTGAAGGTCATATTTCATTAAGTAATACACAGAAAAGGTTGTTTTTTATTTATAAATTGCATAAAAAAACGTATTTCTAGTCTGATAAAAATATCACTTTGGCTGATTTTCGGAGAATAACTACACGTTGGTCCTTTGAGATAGTCCTTGTGAACACGATGCATAATAAGTCATCGAAAAGCAATAGCGTCTCTCCGAAGTAGTACCGAGCATCTCCTTAAAAGCATGATCGGCGATTTCTTCAGACGACTCTCTTAAAATGCGATTTCAGAATCCTGGACGAGACAAGTCCTTTGTGCAGACATATGAACATTTGGCACGCATCGCTGGACGCGCCGAGTTGTCCGGCCGTGTTGCGTCCATCGTGTGGGAGCCGTGCACTCACTTCCTCGACGTTTCTTGTATCGCCTCCGGCGCCGCAGCCGCAGGCGCAGTGCCTCGAGAGGGTCCCCGAGGGAACCAGGGCAACGGCCACCTTCCACGGGATGGAAAAAGCAGCTGCTGCAACAAAAAAGTGGTTGTTAAAACAGGAACAACAAAAATACATTGTTGAATTTAAAATTTCGCTTGGAACGTAACTTCACCCATATTTCTGATTGACCTATTATAACTTACGGTTAGTTTGAGCTTTTAGTGAACCTAACCTAATCTAGCCTAGGTTTTGAGTTCACCTAGCCTAACTTAGCCTAGGTTTTTACTTTACCTTACCTAGCTTAGCCCAGGTTTTTACTTCGCCTTACCGAACTTAGCTTAGGTTTTTAGTCCACTTAACGTAACTTAACCTAGGTTTTAGTTGACATAAACTAACTTAGTTTTAGATGAAAACTCGCCTAAGTTATGTTATTTGTTGAAAACGTAATTCAAGCTAGATTTGAAAGCAAATATATTAATTAACATCATTACAGAATGCTGGGAACAATATTTTCGTCGTTTTCGGGAACGATTTGTTACAGCAACGAACCTCTTTTTCCGTGAGCGTGTTGATAGTCAGGCTGGGTGCCCTTCCACTCGGGCCCTAATCAAAGGGCGCCCAGAAGGAGGATGAGGAGGCCCAGGGCCAGCCCCCCCAGGACCCTTTTGCTGGCCAGGGCGGCGCCGTACATCGCGTCGTGGCAGACCCTCGTCAACGGGGACCTGCCCCGGAGCGGCCCTCTTGCAGTGGGCCAACGTGCAACTGCTCGCGGCGCCGCGCGTACGTGTTTATATGGGTTGCCGCCCCTTTGTGCCCGCTGCCCGCGCCGCGGCCTTGATGCTCTTATCGAACCGTATACGGCTGGCCGTGAGTGACTTTTACACGGACCTATAAAAAATAACAAGCGTTTCCTCTCTCTTTGTTAAGGTCGGTTCCGCTGCGCGCCTCTTGAAACCATAATTGAAAATCCGATTCAGTTACGTCCTTTCGTCCTTTCTTTTTAAATCTTTTATAAGTTGACATTTTAGCTGCGTTAGCGTGTTGGTGTAGTTTCCAATCTAAGATTGATTTGTTTAATTCGGCTTCCAAAAATGCTTTATTTCGTCGACTAATTGTTCACATTAAAGACAAAATACCCGTTTTAGGTAGTGCTCTACCTGTTTTGGGTATGTGAAAGTAGAACGGGAGTAGTACTGTTTTGGTTATCTTTCAAGATAGACCTATGTTCAGCCATATCATTCGAAAGGTCTCAGCGAGAGCTTTCCATTGATGTGGCTGAGCATAGGTCTCTCTCGAAGATTATAACTAAAATACGCACTACCCCCGTCTTACTTTTATACCCAAAACAGGTAGAAAATTCCTTAGAATAGGATTTTTGATACTGTGTTGGTTCGATAGTTGTTGATGTTTTGACTCGCGTTATAATTCAAATTTTATAATTTAATAGTTTTTTTTTCCATTAATAATTCCTATTTTCCCCACATGAAAAATTATGAAAAATTGAAAAAAAAGGTTCAACGCATTCAATAACGTATTTTTTTATTTTTTAAGCAGCTACTGCCAATTTTCTGAAAATAATGGCTTTACTTCAAGTTCAGAGTTGGATAGTTGAGGAGATTCCCTCAAGACTTGCCACGGCAGTGGCCTTTTTTCCTTATTACGTGGATCGTAGCGTTAAAATAACGACTCAGGTGTACCGAAGGGCAAACGAAATCAGCGCTCGTATTGCCGACTTAAATGCCATATGCTTTGGCGGGCCACTTTCATTTCCAGCCCAAGTAAACATGGTGTTTCGCCCTGTAATGGAGTATGTAATGACCGCCGAGGGCGCGACAGGGTGCTGGTGACGTCACGCCTTGCCAGCCGGTCCATGGAAATTGAAACGGACCGCCGCTCCGCACCGAAACGGACCTCATCAAATGCACACCCTGTTATTTTTAGCAGCCACCTGTTTGTCTAGGAGTCCCGCCAGGTGTCAAATTTAGCCGCGCGAGAAAAACCCACTTTGCGAATCCGACTCAAGCAGGGATGGTTTTTGTTTAATCGAACCTCTATCTCTCTCTGGGATACGCGTTGGGGCTGTTTTTGTCTTTGTTAACGGGGTTTCGCCGAACGAGCTGACAAATTAGTTTCCTGTTTTGCGCGGGCTTTGTCTCACACTGACTGGTGATTGAATTTTTTTTTCAGCTGGGGAAGGATAGGCCAATCAACTTTGATAGCCAGAGTAGAGACTGTAAATAAGAGTTAGCTAACCAAAGTAGCAAAACTTTGAAAGGCAAATGAATGAAATACATTCCTGATTCGATTATACTGCAGCAACATCTGTCACCAGAAATCATCTCAAATGAACGTGGTCTCTTGCTAGCATGAACATTCTATTCCTTCTTGGTGACCTTTTTCGAACGTTTTACCACCTCTTTAATTAACGAGTTGGAGCTGCAAGCACCGACCCAAAAGCGATTCCGACCTTGTACCATTTCCCCGTTTTGAACTTGTTTCATCTCGCACATTCAAAACTGATCATATTGGCTTTCCGAAGGAACATTCAGCGCGAAATTGCGAAATTCAATATTACTGCCAAATTCTTACCTGGATTTTTTTCCAACAGCGACAAGTCTAGGCGAGTTACGTTAACGCATATTTCCTATGTCAAGGAGTTGATGTCTGGAATCTTTTCAGTGAGGCTCATACATTCACTGTCTCGTGCCCGGAGAACGTCTAAAACTTTTGATTCAGATATTTTTTTTATAAATTTTTAAAATGGCATTTGGCAATATTATACTTGCTGTGGTCGAATTGAAGTCATCTCCTCACTATCTCACGCAGATTATATTTTAGTAAAAGATTTTATTTTAGTAGTAGCTATGATTTTAGTGCCGTAAAAAGTGTTAGTACAGCTCATCAATAACAGCTTCAACGGATTAGTCCGCTGTTCAGAAAGCGTATTCCCTCACTCGATTAGGTACCGCTTCGCCATCGTTATCGACAAAGTATGGGGAGCTTACGTACTCGTAAATTAGCCAGTTCCTGCACAGCGTACTATTATATCCCCTCGTGCTTCTATTTATACGAAATCCAATACTCCTTTACCAGGAATAGCGTTGAAGTGCCCCTATGTAAATTTCTCCTCCATTGGGCTTCGAAGTGTCTCAACCTGTCCGAAACATGCACTTTCTGGCTTTAGGTTGCATTCCCAACCTAACTTGATGTTCCCCAACTATATGGGGTAGCTACCCGGGACTGTTGAACTAAGCAGGAGAGTTCAAGACGCGATCTTGTGTAGGCGACAAGAACCATATTTCAGCGTTAGTGTATCACTATAGGAACATGTCAGTCCTTGTTAGGGTCTGATAAAGCGTCCAATAGATGGTTTTGACGTTCACTAAAACGATAACGCCGTCATAGCAGAAAAGTGGCCCACACTATTATTCGCTTTAATCTAATTTTGAGTTTGACACCAATCAAGTCCCAAAGAGGCGACGGTACGAGTGATTGGAAGGTCCTGTCTCCGACGAAAAATCGAATAAGGCGATGTAACCTCTTGCTTTGGCCCGCCTTTCATCCTTGTGACGCACGCTGCCGCCGCCGCCGGCGCAGCGTTGCGCAGCGCAACGCGGCGCTTCGGCGACACTGCCTTAAGCCTATTGCATTACTGGCTACTCAAATTATCCGATACACGAATTCAATTTTGGGATCCCGTCATATCGAATCCAATGTCAAGGCCAAACTTCTAATTAACTCCGTTTTCTCTAAAAACAACTTTCTGGTACATAAAAGTTCGTTTTGTCCTCGTGTTTGTTCCATAAACATAAGGAAAGCCTCATTTCTACAGGTTTCATTTTCTACGTCGGTTATCAACCCTTGTTTAAAGTTTTAGTTGGTTTAAGCCTCGATTATTTATTTCTTTTTACGTTATACTGGGTTTACATACCTTGCGCGTCACTGTGATCGAATTTTTGACAGAAGCTTGAACACAGAAAGAAGAAACATTCACAGTTATGTATAGACTAATTTTTCGTTTGTGGGAGCAAGTGTGTTGTAACAGCTGTTTGGAACTAGCTCGAAAGGCGAACAAGGTTAACTCAGAAAAAGCAAAGAAAAGGGGGAAAATGAGAAGTAAACGCAAAGGATCAGTAGGGGAATGATTGTGTTGAAAACGGGAGATGAAAGAAAACGCTTTTCTGGTTCGTGAAAAGTTGAGGGGCTTTTGAAAGAGTCGTCATAGAACACAGATCCCCCACCCCTTCGGCATTTATCAACTAGACATCGTTAAAATCCGGGCCCGATGAAAAAGCTCATACCCAACCACACGAATGACGTGATTCGTCGCCGTTTTCGACAAGAGTATCAACAGTGTCCTCATCTGTGCCCCACCAAAAGGACGCCTTGGTTAATAGCTTAGGTGATTAAAGGGGTAATTATTCTCCAAGCGGCTCGCACATCAAAGAATGTCAAGTACGTGCTAAACCGGCATTACTCAAGCTGTTTAAGCAACTATTTATGGACCATTTCATGCAACAAAAGCTACACTGACGTAGAGATTCCAGGAAGTTGGAGGGACCGATACGCGAATTTGTAATTAACGCCTCTGAAAATGACGAGGGTATTACTTCCATGTTTTTAATTAGAATGACAATACATAACTTTCCGGATAACCTAAAAAAAGTGCGTTTTTCACCTGATACGTGAAGCAAGTTTTTGTTGGAGAGTCAGAAAACGATGATACAATTTACGCTCCGGCACGGGAACTTCGTAACTCAGTAATTGTGTAACATAATGGTTTCTCTTTGTTAGTCGTATCTCTCTACAAATTTTCCTAAAATTAGAAAAAGCTATAAATCCGACGATGGAAATTATCAAGATACAGATACAAAGCAAAAGCAAACTAGGTACACAGAATATTAAAAACAGCGGTATTCAAGTCCCATTATACGAATAATCCACAGGACGATTTGAATAAAGAAATCCTTTTCGTTTAGTCCGCCTCTCTTTGATAGGATTAAGTAAAGGCTTTATAGCATTAAAAGCAGCATATATCCTTTGAGTACAAAGACTGTTCACCGGTAAATAAAAACCGGCAAGGAACAGGAGCTTTCATTGTAAATTTGGAACTTTTAACATGGATCTTTCGCACTTTGCTCACCTTCCTTGCTGAGCTTCGGGAAACCTTTGGTGTTTACTCGACTCGGCTACGGTACTATCACTTCGCACCAGTGTCAAGGTCACCTGGAAAAGAGAGGCAAACTTGTCTCGGGGATGACGTAGGCTGGAGGCGTTTTCCTCTTAGCAGGCGGCACGAACTTACTAGTTTCCTCTTGTAACAAGGCAGCTCCTCTTAAGCCACTTTCGCCAAGATGTCCTCTATGACGTGGCGTCTCCGGTCCTCTCGAAGTTACGAACTGTTCGTTTCAGGTGCCTCCGACTGTCCCAAGAAGGCAGACTTACACGTCGGTTCATTAAAAGTTGGAATCTGGTCACTTACTTAAAATATCTTAGATGTTTAAACTCTTGCGCGAGTTTGAATGTCAGTTTGATAAACAAGTTTTAACTTTTGATCCCCAAAACGTTAGATTCAGTTGATTCAAGTTGTCTGCAGACTTAAACGGTAGTCAGAGACAATCACTGATTCGAATTTCGAGTGAAGCAGAAAGTGGCTAGTGATAAAAACAGTTATCAGATGATGTCTTGGCAATTAATATGGGTTCATGACTTGGATCACCGCTGTCTAGATGTTGAACTATGCGACCTCCTCTCGGAATAAAAATACGACAATTGTATAAGGCGGAGGCGGAGGCGTCGCCACGCCAGGCATTTTGCTCCACTGACATTGTTATGCAAATGAGTGATGCTATTCCAATGGAACTGTCTTTTTATCCGAATTCCATTCCTGTTCCAGCGAGATAACCTCTGAACAAAGCTCAATAATACCAAAGGTAAAGCAACGTGGCGTCGCTCAGCTGCCGCCCGCGAACGTAATTGTAACATTTGACTGCACTGTCAATTTTATCCGATGCGTTTTCCTCGGATTTTCAAGCCGATTGAGCTCTTTAACATCAAAGAAATTAAGTGAAAGACTTACTTAAGTGAAAACAGATACCGCGCAGTAAAAACCAAACCCCCGCTTTAGAGAATGCTATATACCGTGGGTGTGAAACTGAAACGGGGGTAGTTCGTATTTTGGTCATTTTTCAAGGAAGGCCTTTGTTCAGCCACATCAATAGAAAGCTCTCGCCGAAACCTTTTGGTTGATATGGCTGAACAAAGATATATCTTCAAAAATAACCAAAATACGCAGTACTCCTTTTTTTTCAAGATAGACCAATGTTTAGCCACATCAATGGAAAGCTCTCGCCGAGACCTTTTAAAGGGTATGGCTGAACATAGGTCTACCTTCCCAAGAAGTAAGCATAGAATGAGTGAGAACGGAGCAGTATGAGGCTCTCCAGGTTGATCGTACCTAGTTTAGCCTAACCTATCAAGATTAGTCGAGCGGTTGTGCGGTTGTTTCAGGATACTGAGGAGGGTAAATGTGGATACGTTCTTAGGGGACGATCATGAACCAATTACTTGGCCTTTATTGGTCCCCACACGTCTCTTGCTAGTCTGCTTACAGCATTGTTCTCTGGCGTACTAGTCAACTTTGTATCATGGTTTCGCAGCAGCGATTGTCAACGATGGCCAGCTGGCGTGGGTGGAATATTTCACTGGTCTGCGGTCTAGACTAATCCGGCTTATTTTCCTGGTTCAAATTCGTTCCAATTAGCATTGGACTTTAAATCACTCCATATATCGGAGGAATCCATGCATGGAAAACTGGTGCTCTTAAAGTGGTTCGTCCGTTAAGGAGTATCCGGTGAAGTGCCCAATATTATTACTTTAAAAAAATCTTGAAAGCTTCCTCTTTCTCATGGTGTGCTCCAAAATACATGTTCATGTGCTCATTT
>Ga0058701_10003952_pt1 | contig 11899 bp, 4 predicted proteins | sample AgamicOrMae_FD_97039 | JGI IMG/M metagenome (GOLD analysis project Ga0058701, IMG submission 97039) | Agave microbial communities from Guanajuato, Mexico - Or.Ma.e | ecosystem: Host-associated > Plants > Phyllosphere > Phylloplane/Leaf | place: Guanajuato, Mexico | collected 2012-06-04 | reverse complement strand
TTAGGATTTATCCAGTATATTTGATTTATTTGAAGACCTTATCGCCTTTCGCTATCATATGTGCCATATCAAGAACAAGTCTACACCTTATTATTTTGTGCCCTAAAATCCAAACCAAATCCTGTAAACCCATTATGACATATGACGTTTGAAAGGTAAAAGATAGACGAACAAAACTGCAGATCTAAAACGCGCATTCCGTAAAATTTGAGGTGACAAAAACGCGAGTAAAAAAAAAAAAAAAGAAAAACAAACGTGCTACCTTTTCCCCCCAATTTTAACTTTTGATCAACTTTTTTCATCAAAATTTTAGAATTTGTTCCGAAACAAGACACTGAAATTTAAAGTCCGCTAACAAGCCTGTAAACTAACAAATAATTTTAAAAAAATCAAAATCGAGTAATATTTGGCCGAGATACGTCAAATATAGTTAACAAAGTACCCTATACCAACGCGCCCACCTTGAAGTACTGCGTCGGTTTTGCAGAGAATCGGGCTGCAAACGCGTTCGCAAAAGGGTTGTTTACATGTGGTAAAATGGAGGAAATTTTCATGATTTTTAATTTTTCGAATTGCGGCTCTGAAAACGTGTTTTCTACCTTGTTCAGGTGTCCTATAAACGTGAAAACCCAATGACACCATTAAACCATCTTGTTATTTTCGTGCCTTGTTAGTTTTGTTCATTTGAAGAGGGCAACACGTCCCTCACATAAAATCAAATAACTTCGATTTCTTATTGTTCCTCTGGTTTAAGTGTCCTTAAGCTTAGCCAGAAAATAAATAGAGCTACGGTTAAAGAAAATATTTTAAAAAATGTCTCAAAAGTGCCAGGTTACGTGATTATGTCTAAACGTTCCCTCACCCGAAGAAGGCATATGACGAGATTTTCATCATCCCCCTCCCCCACAAGGAGCTGCTGTAACTAATGGACGTTCTCTAACAAGAATATCATTGTCTACCTGGCTGTGCTGCAAACTGCGCCGTATCTGGAACACTTAGTGGGTCTTCAGCTTGGAATGTGGATTCTGCACAAAGCGACTCTGAAGGCTCCGCCGTCGGAGAGGTCTGCGTCACAGCCTTCTTGAGAACCACACCAGGCGTTGATAATTTGTCTCCAGGTATTCGACGAGCACGCAGCTAGTAATACAAATAATGATTAAATTCAACTCAACATCTACGTTAGCGGTGCATGTGTAAACTATTTCTCATTAAGATGAACTGTTTACATGAAAGAAAATAAAATTTGCCCAATCCCCGCTGAAGATTAAGTATTAGCCTGCATGCGGACATGTTTGTTTTTTCCTTGGTTTCCCGGTTCGGTCACAACTATGATTATCTTAGTCATAAAAGGGTTGTTCCGCTTTGGGAACTTCCACTTTCCATGGCCATTCGAGGTTTTTCTTGCGTTAGTGCCTGATTCTTCGATACCCATGGATTTCCATATTTGCAGATAGTCGCGATTGCCTTGGCTAATACACCATTCCTAACTTGATCACGTCAATTTGGGAGAACGAAAATCCGTAATGAAAGAGAGTTTAGAATTCAATGGACTCCCTTAAAGTTGAACCCTTTCGAGACCGCAGGCGACTATAGTTGCCATGCGCGCATGTCACTTGGAGACCGCAAGCGACTTTAGTTGCCCAGCAGGAAGCCTCTCTAAGATGTTTAATAACTTCGCTTCCCGTGGCGCTAGCGACATGCAAAAACTGGCCATCTGTTGGGGAAGAAATGAACTACGTGATTATCGCATCACTCGTCGCTTTCTGTGCTTTGCTGGGCGCTGGGAGCGGTCGGGAAGAAATGAGGGGAAGGGCAAAAAGGTTAAAAAAAGTCAAAATTCTGTTTTGACTAATTCCGGCCTAAAATCTTTACTACAAGTCGTAGAGTAAAATAAAATATACCTTTTAAAAGGTAATAAAACGACCAACAAAACTGTAGATTCAAAACGTACTTTCCGGAAACTTTATAGCGACAAAATGACGGCTGAAATTTAAAAAAAAAAATCTTCCTAATTATTCGAAAAAAAAAAATTCTTCCGCAATTTTTACAGTTACTCTGAAAAAATTTAGTTGACAAATATACTACGGTGAAAGCCTCGTATCTACTGATTACTTAAAAAACAAAAACAAAAAAAACAGGGTTTTAGGTTAAACTTTCACCGAGCTAGATCAAAAAGAGTGTACGAAAGTAAGGGACAGCTGAGCAAGCCCCGAAAAGTGCTGCGCCTGTAGCGCAGAGAATCCGGTGTCAGACGCGGTCTCGAAAGGGTGAAATATGCCATCTCTCTTCTAGGGATGTAAAATTTAACTGGACTCCCGAAAGGTCCCCGGCTTCAACCGGGATTACAAGTAATCTCGACACCATGCATAAAAAAAAAAGAAATTACCAGTGGAACAACACGAGGTAACCGCTGGCTGGACTCAGGCACTTCTGGAAGATCTTGAATAAGATGGTGGTTTTTGATGTGGTTAAACGCGAAGATCATGTCACCCGGCTCATCCAATTCCTTCTGACAGGCACTGAAAATGAAAGTCGAGAAAGTTGTAACGTAAAAAGCACACATCGAAGAAATTGCACACATATACTGCAAAGCTTTCGGGCGATTTTCAATAATTTTGACGAGAAACGAAAGTAGCGATGTCTTTAACGGTAAGAAACTGACCAGGACGCGAATTAAAGTCAGCAGGAAAACGCCCAACAAGATGAACTGAGGTTGCAATGAGAGTTTCTTCGACTAGAGGAGAGGAGTCAAAAATGATGAAAACAGTAAATTGATTACTCAATTACTAGAGATAATCGGGCATTCGGGCTATAGATATGTTCCGCAATAGTAACGTTGTCATGACTCGAACTGCGTTGAACTCTCCCTACTGAAGTTCGATAGAAATTCCTACGTAAACTTTGAAAGCACAAAGTTTTGCTTAACCTGCCAATGAGAGATATTTCAGACAAACTTCCGATAAGAAATGTAAAATTCACCTGTGATGGTTACGTTACTTCGAAAAGTCTTACCTGCACTTTAGACGAACACGCCATCTGTGATGCGCAGAAGCGATGTGATCCAGAAACATTTTAGGCAAGCTTGTGAGAAATGTGCAGCCCTCTCCGCGACAGTAGTATAAGGGGTCCTTATCCGACCCAGGACGGACATCGACGTCCCCAACTTGAACAGAGGTCAGGCTTGGATCTCGCATTTTAAAGACAGTGGCTGCTGTGATAGTGTCGTCTACGACACTCGAATTTGGGAACGGTTGTCCAGTCGCAACACTTTTGTTTCTCACTATAATTGGAGACTCGATCTTTTTCCTCATCAGTTCTACAGTCGAATTGAGCTCTCCTGCTGAGAGCGATGGTAAGTTGACAGGGGGATTCACATCAAGTCCCTCCGAAGCCGTATCTTGAGATTTAGACATAAGCTGGCGAAGGTTTTTCCGTTCGGAGTCTGTTGGCTGACCCATCAGCTGTAGAGACTTGTTGGCGCGCCTTGCTGCAGTTGCACGTAAGCTTGGTAGCGGCGAAAATCCTTGGGAGGTGCTCTCTACAGCGTCTGGCATAACAGGCGCCGTTTCAAGTGGCGCTGGACTGTCTTCTGGGGCACGGAATCGTTCGACGATGCGATCTAAGATCGATGTTCTCGGTTTGATTAGGCGATCACGGAGAGTTTCACCAGCGTCCTTCAACTTCTGCAATCGCTCTTCTTCAATCTGTTGCTCTTTAGACTTCAGTTGATCTGAAGTCATAAATACGCTCAAATCTATACTTCTTTCAGCGACGTCAGGTGCAGTTGAATCTTCCGAAGCACTCACAGCCGGAGTTGCCGAAGACTGAGAAGATACGGACACTTCGGGGTGAGTTTCTGCGGGAGAACTGGAGTGAGTCTCGTTAACTGGAGAGGACTGGGGATGATCGGACAACAGGTGTGAGCTTTCCGCGGTAGCAGGAGAGTTTCCGACTTGAGACTCGATTTCTTTCGTAGCTTCCGACGTATCTCCGGGTGCTCCTTCCGTTCCGGAAGCAGAACTAGTTCCAGCTGCAGCGCCAGAATCTCTCATAGAAGAAGTCGTAGCTTGATTATCCACCAGCTCGGTCACTGCGACCCGTCTGATTAGGCAGGTCTTGTCGGTGGGATGAGCCAACCTGATGTGATTTTCAACGGATTGTTTCTGAATTTGAAAGAAGTTGCATAAAGAGCACGCATGAACGAGCAGCACATTCAGAGGACTCATTTTTGCCCGGACTACATGCTCAATCTGCACTTTCTTTCCTGGATGATCACTAGAAAAATGCTCGGCAACAGCTTCCCTTGAGGGTGCTTTGAAAGCGCATGAGCTACACCAATAATCGTATTCCCCAGTGTGCAAAGAGAAGTGCTTCACAAACCGGTTTGGATTTAACTTTGTCTTGCAAAGCACGCACTTAAGCAAATACCGCCCCTTTTCTTTGCTTAAAGGGAACTTGGCCGCCAAGTCCTTGTCACTGATGGTGGCGAAGCCTTGCTCCTCAGATTCGGCATACAGTCTTGCAGCGATTCCTATCGGAAAACGAGCATGATCGACTTCGGCTTCTGCGTGTGCACACTTGTAATGCGAGACAACGGTCCGCCCTTTCCATGGGCAATGTCTGCAATCAAGGATACCATTGACACAAACGAAGTTCTTCATGAGAGAATCCAAAAGTGGATCCTGAGACTGCGGAGTGTCGCAATCGATTGGCTCGGACTTGATATCAGGTACAGGATAGACACCGTGAGATCCATCAGCGTTAGCAGATGAGGACGGATGGCTCGCTACAGCATCTCCTCCGCGCACATCATTGTTTTCAGTTGGCAGAGTCTCGCTGCTCACGAGGGTTGCGGCAGACAAGTCCGAATCAGTTACTGCCTCAGCTTCTTTGCAAGGTACTGGTTCACTGTCTCCTGAGGCCTTACAATCAACGGTACTCCAAGAGTTATCACGTTCCCTCACCGAGGGGACTACAGAGGGCTCGACGTCCTGATCTGTCAAGCGCATTTTGAGCTGGCGGCGAGTCAGCTTGCCCTGTACCTCCCCGTCGGGCAAAACAATGATGTTGTTGCGATCAATAAGGGACTTGTCAACCTCTTCCACTCCTCCACTCAGCGCGTTGCTTTGCGTTGCTTGTTTTGGTTCTTCAAGCGAAATCGTCCTGTTTCCGAAATTAGCAAAGCCGGTCCTCTTCCCTCTCCGAGCTACATTTCGGCTGGGTGCTCGTTGAGGCGTCAATTCTTTCGCAGAGGTCAATGGAGCGAGGTTTTCAATCACAACACTACACGATGAGACGCGTCCATCGTCAATTTCTGATTCCGTCTCCGAATCTATCAGGTTGTATTTCCTTTTCTTGAAAGAGGGCCTAAATGGAGAGCTGTCGGGAGATGAACGGACGTCTAAGCTTTTTTGAAGGACTTTCAGCGGCTTGTCATCATCACTGTCACCACCGCGCTGTCCTGGCTCATCATCCGCATTACGTTCGGCGTCAGCTGTGGCGACTGATCGATTCGATTCACTGCTCGTGTTTAGACACTTGGATGATTCATCCCCTCGGCTTCTGGACCGGCTCCTCGAGTCAAATTCCGACTCCGTGCGGCTCTTCTCACTGGAACTGTTGCGAGACTTGGAGCCTTGCTCCTGAGCTTCTCTCCGAACTCGGCACGTCCTTTGACCAGTCGCAGTCACAACTTCAGCACTGATGAACATCTCTCGAATATCCTCTTGCAGTCTTTCCAACTCATTCTTCCCACGGCGACGAGGTTGGGCTTGTTTTTCTTCAACAGATCTCCGAGGTTCTTTCTCCACCTTCATTGATGCCTCTAAAGCTGTAGATGAAGAGCGTCCAAGTCCCTTCCTCAAGGACCTCTTAGCGCCGCGTTTTTTCGGTCTTTTGACTACTTTCGACAACGGAGTGTCATCCATCGTTGTGGTACTTTCTACATGACCTTCAGTGCCAACAGATGTTGGAATATTCTCAGGTTGGCTCACTTCTTCCGAAGTTTCCGCAATCGTAGCACATGAAGTCGGCTGGATTCCCTCAACCTTGGAAGAAGCATCTTCGGTCGAGTTCTTCGAGGATTCAGCGGCGGTAGGTCCTTCGGGTATACCTTCCGAGACACTGGACACTGGGATGCAGCTTTCGGTCTTGACATGAGGTGCCTCACTTTCCGTGGTCTGACTGTTTTCAGGTTGAATTGAAGTTATCGTTTTAACAGCGCTCAAGTTGAGAATTTTCTGGTCTACCAGGAGCTTCATCAAATCTGCATCCGACAGGAGACTCTTCAAGGCAGCTAGCTTATCTTCCACCTTTTCCGAAGAATTCGCGGGTTCTGAGGCGGATTGAACGGACGAATCGATACTATGCTTCTCAGTGGACTGACCAGGGGTAACTTCTTTGCTACGAGAATCAGGACTCGCCTCCACACCGATAGGTTGAGCATCAGAAGTGCTCGATACATCCGGTTCAATTTTAGATAAGTCCGTTGGTGGAGCTTTGATGTCAGCAGTGTCTTTAATTTCTCGGGACGCGGACCTCGAACGCGTTCTTCTTCGCGAGTGTGAGGACCTCGTCCGCGAGGGGCTCCTTCGGGACGGACTACTCGTCGACTTCGATCGCCCTCTTCCCGACCGGCTGAAACGCGACGATTCGTGTTTTCCACCGTCGCGCGAGACTCGGCTTCTCGACCTGCCTCTTGATCGGCTTCGGGATCTTCGCCTGCGCGGGCTATCGACTTCGTATCGTCTGCGAGATCTTTCCCGATCAAGCGAACGATCCCAGAATCTCGGCCGATGGGAATAACTTCCGCTGTCTGTAGTTCGGTGGCTTTCCTGCGAAGTTCGAGAAAGGCTCCTCTCTCGTGATCTTGAGCGCGCTTTCGCTTGAGCAGATGCAACTGATACGTCGGGAGAAATGCCTTTGCCAGTGGCCGCAGACAGTGTTTCTGGAGCAGCGGAAACGCTCCGTCCTCGAGAACTGCTCCTCATCCTTGAACGTCCTCTATATTTTCTACGGTCGGGGGAGGGGCTTCCTTTCCTCCGCTCTGGGCTTGGGCTTGCGTCTCTCAGACGACTACGAGATTCCCTCCTATCTGGAGATTTGCTTCTGGGCCGAGATCGAGCTCTCGACTTACTTCTTTCTGGCGTACGGCTCCTCACTCTTGAACGGGCTCTTGACTTACTTCTCTCAGGTGACCGGCTTCCTGGTTTCGAACGCGCTCTTGACTTACTTCTCTCGGGTGACCGGCTTCCAGGTCTCGAACGGGCTCTTGACCTACTTCTCACCGGTGACCTGCTTCCAAGTCTCGAACGGGGTCTTGACCTCCTTCTCTCGGGTGACCGGCTTCCGGGTCTCGAACGGGCTCTTGACCTACTTCTCTCGGGTGATCGGCTCCCGGGTCTCGAACGGGCTCTGGATTTGCTGCGCTCACGCGATCGTCTCGAACCGATCCACGGCGATCGACCCCTCGACTTGCTTCTATAAGGCGACCTTTCCTTGGACTTACTTCTATAGGGCGAACGACTTCCAGCTCGAGATCTACCCCTCGATCTTCGGTCATCAGGACTGCGCGGTCTAGATCCGCTTCTACCCATCGTATAATCGGGTGACCGGCTACATCTTCGGAGCTGATTGCTGCCGTCCCCAGAGTTGTCCAGAAGACCCCTGCCGTGGAACGTAATATCGTTACCTCCATAGATATGGCCGGCTTGGTTACCAACGATCGACCGCGACTGAGGGAATTCGGACGTCAGGTTGTTAGAAGCAGCTCCAGGTAACCCTGTTTCATGGGTTGGAGAACCAATTACTGGGCTGGGTGGTCTAGATTTCCCACGCACTGTTCTAGGATCTCTCAAAGGTGATAGCCTCTTCAGCTCGGCCAGAGCACGGGCGTTTATCGCAGTTATAGGAGGCGACGGAAGTGTTGGAGCAAGGCACTTGGTTTCCAGAACCGGGATTTTGCTTCCAGTGGTTGGGGGTGACTTCAATGGAGCGACAGGTTTGCTTTCAAGAACTGGAATTTTGTTCCCAGTAAATGGCGGGGACTGCAAAGGAGCTGCCAATGTGCTTTCGGTATTGGGAGGGTCTACTTTCTTCTTCGGTATCCTGAAAGTTTGGATACCATACCCTTTACCTGTTTTTGGTTCAGTTACGTTAGCGTACAAGTTTCCCAGAGGCGAGGAAACGTCATCTTGCTTGCCCTTTCCATACGGCTTATCACTGGTATCTTTCTTCCTGCCCCTGTCCTTGCTTTTAGATAAGTTCTGCATCTCATCCCTCCCTTCTCTTCTCTTAACATCCTCAGTACGGAGCTTGCCTTGGTCCTTGGAACCCCTCGCTTTCACATCTGAGTTGAGTCCCTGGCGGTTAGAGGCACTTGGACTGTTGGACTCGCAGAGATTCGGACGTTGCCGAGTACGTGGATCTGGTGTAAACAGTAAGGGAGGAACATCTCGTTCGGGAAAATATTTTTTTGAATCACTTTGCCTTGAAATATTAGATTCTGGTCGAGGTTCTTCAGCTGCAGACGGCACAACCTTCGACCTATGCGAATAACTAAGGCCTAAATCACGAGCTGATGTCTGTCTTGGACCTCCGCTCCCGAAGCTGCCCCACGGAGAAGGGAGAAGAGTCTTGTTTGGTGGAGTTGGCAGCAATGTCCTCCTCTGGGGCTGGGGGCGTGAAGCGGGGGGTCTATTTTGCGAAAATGGCGCACTTGAACTCTGAGCATAAGACCGCTGATCATTTTGAGGTCGCATGAATAGATCAGGTTTGGAAGGTGGACATCGATCATCTGGAGCAGGGTTGAACTCCGTGCATAGGGGAGATGACGAATTAAGTGAGGAAATATCTGGGGCAGTCACTGGCAAAAGAGCTGCACGACCTGTTTTCACGGGCGGCGGCACTGGTTTTCTTCCTTCATCAGCGAACGAAGAAGGAATTCGTGTTTGGTGGGAGCTATCGACTGGATGTGACACCAAAGTGTTTTTTGGCTGAAGTCCAACTTGGGAAAGAGAGAGCCGCACTCCTTCAGCTGCAGTTTCCATCGAATCGACGGAAGGATGTCGCGGACCTATACCGCCCGCAGCGTTCCCGACATGAGGCTGAGATTCAGTGGCGTGACTCTTCGAGTCACGTCGCCTGTCAACTGTTTTTCCTTTCGCACTATCGTCTTCCCTCTTCTCAATGCTTCTTCTTTCATCCTTATTTATAAGAGTTCTTAACGCTCCACCAGTACTTACGCCGACTTTGTGCAGCGTATCAATCTCTTGACCAAGTTTGGCTCGCAACGACATGCTTGAGGAGCGGTTGGCAGCTTCACCACTGTTCAGCTCCGCGCTACTTGAAAATGGCGAAGAGTTTTCACTCGGTTTCCTGCCTGAAGACTGATTGGAAGCTTCAACAGAGCTCACCCCTGCGCTGCAAGAAGATAAGCTTTCTCTATGTTTAAGATATGGCGATTCGGTGTCGGTACTCAGGTGAAGGTAAGATGCATTCTTTTGAAGAAATGGAAAATCAGGGTCTATATCAATTCTCGCTGGAGTACTCGCTCTATTCGGTGGGCATCCAGGGCTAGGCAACGGCGTCGAAAAGCCCATTCTGGACTTAACTTCCGTGTTGCCTGAGCAGGGCGAAGGAGGTTTCAGAGGGCCGTCAGCGTTGCTCGTGTAAGATGCGGGAGGCACCGAATATCGCTCGACGTTAGTCCCCGTGAAAGATGTAGGAGCTTGCACTGATTGTCCATCAGCATTGCCTGTGAACGTTGAGGGTGGCAGTGAAAAGTGACAACCAATGCCTCCGAACGCTGGGGGAAATACTGGAAAGCGATCTGCGTTGACAGAATACTGCGAGGGATGCACTGGCAGCTGGTTTGTGCTCTCTGGGAACGGCGAGTAAGGTACTGGCAGGCGGTCTGAAATAACTGGCTGAAATGACTGGTCTGGAGTTACTGGCAAGCGGTCTGGAGTTGCTGGTAAGCGGTCTGGAGTTGCTGGCAGGCGGTCTGGAGTTACTAGCAGACGATCCGGAGCAACTGGCAGACGCCCAGGAGCTACTGGCATGTTATCCCGTGCACTGGTGGTACTTTCATGAATAGGCGTATTTGACTGGCACACTGTGAAGGAGGGCTGAGTAAAGGAATCACGAGGAGGTTGTGGAGGTACGAAGGGCTGTTGTGTTGCCATGAAGTTTCTCAAACGTTCACGACTGCCCGCTTTCATGAGCTCCTTTAATTTTTCTCGGCTCTCTTGTAGCGAACTTCCCGAGCCCCCGCTATCGGGTAAAGGTTCCTTCCGCTCCAATGGGATGCGCACAGGTGTTGAGGGAGGAACTGGTTCACAGTGTGTTGGACTTGAGGGTGAATCCAAACACGGTATAACTTCTCTACGTCGATCGTTTCCACCAAACACTCTAACACTATTAATATTCACTGCTGCATCAGACTTGTAATTGTCCTTAAACAAGATATTTTCGTGACGACTGGGACCAGGGGCGTTGTCGTGTGACTGCTGAGCCGAAAAACTTGTTCCAGGACTCATGTTTCCTGGAGAAAATGTTGACTTAGAATCAGTACCACATAAAAACTGTGCGCTTCTTGCTTCGCTTGCGCAGGACTGCGAGATACCCGGAAAACTGTCCAGATTCGTGTCCAAGCTGAAAAACAAAAAAATACAGCAACATTTATTTTTTTGTTTTTTTAATATTCTATTTTTTTTATTAAGCGTTTGAATGAAGAAAGGCAATTGTTCATACCTGTCAAGCTTCCCAGATTGTTTCCCAGGACCGAAGCAACCCTGAAATAGAGAAATATAAATTCAATCTCAGTTCGGTAGGATGACAAAAGCTGAAATGTCAGACCAAAATCTCATGAAGACTTAAACTCCAGAGAGATTTGACAGAGACTTTCTAGCGACACCAGATAATCATCAAATGAGAGAATTTCGTACGTTATGACTTAAAATTGTCTGTATCCCCAACTCCAGAGCGAATGATCTCTCTTTTTAGTAACTAAATAACATCGCAATCCTTCAAAAGAAGCGCAGGATATAATAGCACTATCGAGTTATTGCTTGCTCCGCTCGCAAGCCTTAAATAAGAGATAACTGCAGCTGAAACCACCACCATTATTGCAGGGGGCGGCGTGTTGTGATCGACAGCCCCAGCCCTTCCACCACCAGCTTCCACCGACATGCAGTTATCATCTGTTTTGACAAGTTAAGATGAATTGAATTGTTTGAATAAAGAGTGGTAGAAGGAAATTTACTGTGCTTGCTCATAGCTCATGCTGCGAGAGAGTTGTGATCTGTAAAATTTTGGCGTAAACGGTCGTCTATAGGACGTCATGGTGCACATGGCGGAGCCAATAAAGACGCTGCACCTCCTCTCAAAATTCTTCCTACCACTCTGCCCTAAGACCGGATTCACTCCCAGCCCTTTCCCTCGGTATAAATAATTCAAAATGGACGTGACTTTTGGCCGGATAAACGGATTTAGGCTACACTGTGAGGCGGACAAGATGACGGCTCTACCGCTTTTGCTATTTTCCAGGTTTGTTGGCCGAAAGCAATGATATAAGCGTTTACTTAAGGATTTATTGCGACGCCAAGCACAACGCAATGCTCAGAAAATACTTACTTAAGTTTGAAATGCATGAGTTCTACGATGGCTACGAATGTGGCCACCAAAAATTGGTTGCTGTGTAATTTTCTTGTCCTTTCAGTACCTCGTTCACAGAAACCGATTAAGATTTTTTAATGGCTTATCATAATGAGATGCTTAAAATTTACTTTTCCCTTTATAAAAGAGAAAAAAGCCTACTTTATGTCAAATATCGCGTGTAAGATGACCGACGAGGCTTTTTTACCCTGCATCTCTCGTCTGCCGTCATAAAAAATACTAC
>Ga0058701_10003951_pt1 | contig 11899 bp, 10 predicted proteins | sample AgamicOrMae_FD_97039 | JGI IMG/M metagenome (GOLD analysis project Ga0058701, IMG submission 97039) | Agave microbial communities from Guanajuato, Mexico - Or.Ma.e | ecosystem: Host-associated > Plants > Phyllosphere > Phylloplane/Leaf | place: Guanajuato, Mexico | collected 2012-06-04 | reverse complement strand
TAGGTAAGGTTAGTATTGCGGTTAAGACCTTTGGCGTTTGCGACTTTTCTCGTTTGGCGGTTACGGATTGGCGCTTGCGGCGTTGGCGCTTGTGGTTTTTGGCGCTTATGACAGCTACCCGCCTAAATCAAATCTGAAGAAAAACAAAAATGCCATTTCCAGCAGGTGAATAAAAAGTACATGGTTAACTAACTAACCAGGTTGACGCGGACTAAAACAACAGGTAGCAAAACGAGACATAACCTAACCTTGGCTACCGTTGCCTCCGCGCTTAAGTATCGTTCATCCCTTCAGAATTTTAACAGGGGTGAAACACAGGGAAGGGAAATCCAAACAGGGATATTTTTTCATGCGCGATGAAAAAACAAAATACTCTATAAAATGACAGATTGAGCACAGAGTATTTTGAGCTGTGTCAAAGTGCTTCCGATTCCGGAGGTGATTCACGAGGTGCTAATTCAAGCGAATCCAGGCGGTGTTAAGCTAGGCTTGACATGGACGCCAGACGAAATGTCGGCAGAGGTGAGCAAGCTCCTTGGTAACACATGCATCCCTAATCGCCGTCTATTATTGGAGGGGCACCGTTAAAGGGTCCTTTGACGTGCCGCAATCTGGGGAGGCACTGTCAACAACAACCGTGCGTGCGCAAACTGCCCGATGCAGCTTAACATACAATGAAATTGCACACCCGAAGAAATCAAAAAGAAGAAAAAATAGAAATCACAAACATATCGGAGATGTGGACCATTAAAAATGAAGCAAATTTCACCTCTTTGTTTTATTTTTCTTCAGCGAAGCGAGCTGAGCTTCAACAGAGCGAACTATGAGGTACCGACCTCTCGCGAAATTTCGCATTCCTCCACGGGGGACCCCGGTCGGTCCCGGGGAAATTTGTGTTTCAACCAAAGTCGATACGTTAATCTAGTCAAATCAAACCTAGCCCGTAGAATTAAATGGGATAAAAAAAACCTTTGTCGCATTATTGAACCCACTTATTTTTCGTAAAGTTTTTAATAACAAAAAAGAAAGAGAAAATATAATAGATTTTAAGTCAATCTATACTTCAAACAGAGATGGTATTCCACCATACCATGCCACTCAGGACATTTTCATTTTGTGAAATGGTAAACATGATTCTAGAAATATTGATGGTAATCATGCTGCCAAAATTTACGACTTTGCCAAATACAACGGCGATTAACTCGAGAACTATTTGGGATAATCAATTACGCCAGGTATGTTTCGGATCGCTATTAAAGTGAGCATTCTAAAAATGGTGCTGAAAGGCCCTTTGCTACTGGGATTTAATCAAATAGCGCAGCTTATTCAGCGTTAAATGAAATGGAGCAACGTCATTGGCAGGACTAACAATTTCTGCAACTAAAAAACACGCACAGCTTCCGCCTTTATTGGCTCTGTGATAGAGTTGCATATGGACTAATTAAATAATCTTCCAGGTATGGAATAAAACTGAATCCGGAAAAATAGAGGCAATTTTGGAAACTCACCGAGTTTCCACCGAGTACCTCCGAAAATAGCAACAGAGGACGCCATAAACGGGGTACTCGGTAAAATACCAGCTATCAGATAAAGTTGAGCTCAAGAGCTGTAATTTTCGTTCAGTAGGGGGAGGGGGCAGCACATCACAAATAGCGATCAAATGATTCTAAAAATCAGACGGATATTGTTTTTGTTTTAAACCAGACTTTTGAGAGAAAAAAAATCAGATATTTTCGAAGCTATCATAACCGACCGTTTGAGCGTGCAATATTGATCTGGATTAAAAACTGATTGCCTTGTTACAATATTAGCGATCAGTTAAGTGAAATCCTAGAAAACAACTAATTAGTTTTTACGCTCTTAAAAAAAGAACTAAAGATTCACAGTCCACATAAGCGCCCGACATTTTTTTATTTCATTTGAGATTGCCTGTGATTGACCTGTTTTTAAAACTGATTAAAGAAAATGCGTTTAACCTTTTCCCTCCTTATTTCAGAAACAGGTATAGGTTGATCTAAAAACGGTGTTTCCGGAGAGGGTTAACAATAAAACCAATTTTGAACACATACGTTTGGATATCTAGAATCTCTTACAGGTGGAGGTAATTTTCGGATGAGCTCACGTACAGAAAGCAAATAATATGTTAGAACTTTTCGGTACTGTTTCTTTAATATCCACGCCCCCTATCTTTTTTATTTCGACTGTGTTTGTACGAACATTGTATAGTGGGTCACAAAAGTCATGACCCCTGTTCCCATAAGAAATCCATGGAGACAGGTCATGACTTTTGTGGCCCACTGTACATAATTTAAAATCAGTACAAGTAGCTTTGAAGCATAAAACAAGGGCAGAGAAGGTCCTAAAAACTGCACACAAACAGTCTGAACTGCATCTTCTTACGTGCAGATAATCTAAGCGTCCGGTTAAGCAGCAAACCTTCCAGCCATTCCGCCTACGAGACCCAATAAGGTCTTGCCGAGGCAACATCCGCGGCGATACGGCGACCACAAGTAGCATCGTAAATGCCCCTTGTGCAGCGCTTCTGCAGTGAACATCGAAGGACATCCTTTACGTCCAAACAACTACCCTCTTTCAACTTGACTTCTCGTCTGCAATTGAGAGCCGCATCCTGATGGAGATAGCACACTGATAAATAAAAATACCCCTTTTGCAACCTAATCCTGTTCTGGGCATAACGAAACGGGTAGTCGCGTATATGAATCATTTTGTCGATGGAAGCTCGCACCAAGCCCCACTAACAAGTGATTTGACTATTTATAAGACTAACTTGAAAAATTAAAATACCTGTTGAATCTGGCTTGACCGAAAGCAAGGCATAAATCCACTCGAAGAACGTAAATAAGTTCTCATTAATTTTATTGAGTAAGAGCCTCTTTATTCCTTTTCCTTTTTTTTCTCGCAATTTTTAGAAAAAATAAGAGAGAAGGAAAATCACTCAATACAAAAAAATTTCCATGAAAAATAGTCAGTCACTAAATATCATGTGTTATAGCAAGGTTTTCTTGCGTAAGAAGGTTCCAAGTTAATCTACACAGTTGTAAATATTCATCTAAGATAAGCTACCTTTCCGGATACGGAAATATTTCGAAAACAAGCGAATCGATACGAGTGGATATACCGAAGAAATCGACTTATGATCGGCGTATGCCCTAGCCTTCAACATATCCCACCACAACGCTATTTTTCGCACCCGACGACGTCTCTCTCTCTCTGGCGGGGATACATCTCCCCTTCCAATTGCCACATTCCTGCCATTCTCATGCTGCAATGCATGGAAATGATTCTAGCAAAGTGCACCCCTACTGCGCCCATTTTGGGCCCATTTTAGACCCATTTTGGGCCTCATTTTTGGGCACTACTTCGTGACTATTTCTATAAAGGCGAGCCCCATCAGGCTTTCTGCTCCCCTAATAGTTTCTTGGGTGTACTGTGCACTGCGTATTCGTGTGACGCTCTCTTCTCCTACACTGTGTATTGAGAGTGGAAATTTTGATTCCTTGCGCCGCACGGAGTAAGATTTAAACCCTGTTTTCGGTAGTCCCATCCCTGTTTTACGTTAAAGATAAAATAGGAGGAAGAGCGTAATTTTGTTATTTTTGAAATCACCCCTATCAATATCTATCGATTGAGAGCTCTCAACGAGATCTTTTCATTCCTAGAGTTATAGATCGGGTTAGTTTTATACTCTATATGATTCAATAACGCTCTTCCCCTGTGTTAGATATACCGAACACAGGTACGGGACTAGCTAAAACAGGGGTTGATTCAACTGTGTGCCTTCCGTTCCTAAGCCGAGCGATAGAAAAAACTAGCACAGAGAATGAAACCTAACTTTAACCTAAACTTTCACCATTAATCCTAATGCTGATACGTTAGGTATTTTTTGCATCACTTCGTTATCACTCCGCTCAGCTGAAAGTGGAACAAAGCCTAATACCGTTAACTTTTCGTCGGTAGGCTGCTGTCTCAGAAACGTAAGCGGCATCAGGCTTGGAGAGTGCTAATTAATTTAAGTTAAGTACCGGATGTCTTGCTCCGCTACCGCTTCGTTTGGGACAAGAGATATGACACGAGAAAATGCGACCTTTCCAATTTACCCTGTAAGAGCCGGAAGTGAGGCAATCGCGGTACATAATAGAGTTAGAGATTCGTGCCACTAGATGGCGGCACCACATAGCTGCACCTCTGTATCTTGTCCTCGATAATAAGGTTGACTTCCATCCGGCCTTGGCCAATTCAATCGAACCATCCCTCGGTCAGCAGCTCATGGACCAACTCATGGCCCATATACAGAGGCCCCCATGCGGGAAACTTGCACCCGTAGCGCCAGGCGCCTCACCGCACCATTACCACCCGAGAGAGGAGACTCCATTATACACAGATAACTTTATCAGTGACACGGAACTGCAAAAGTGTATTGCATCGCTTCGCCGGAAAAGATTTTGCGCATGATGGACCCTGCTACGAACTAGATGGCCGTGAGACAAACTCTATAATTATTATTCAATTTAAGTGTATGATTCTGAATAAATCTTCAATTTAAGTGTATGATTCTGAAAAAAGAAGATACCTATAAACATTTGAGTGATTTCAAAAACCGTTGATAAAAAGACATGGACCGCGGAAACGAGAAACTATGCGTCCATATAATCCTTCACGCGTCTTTGAATGAATAGAAGTGGAGGCAAAGGAATTCTAGATAATTGCAGTTTTTATCGTCCCAGACTTCCTCACAAAACGTCGCGCAGACTGCCTGACAGTTCCCATAGTCCCTCCGCCCTCTTCCCAGCATTGTCGTCAGTTTGAATTAAAATGGTACAGTGCTTGCTCATGAGCGCCATACTGCTTCATTCAGTATTCCGTACGTTCATACCCACAAACTCGAAAAGATTTGCGTCTGAGAAGTAAAATCGACTTATCGACGATTTCAACGGCGGCGCTGACACCGCAGGGCAACAGCTGTCGGAGAATTTTGCTGCAGTTGTTTAGAATACTTTCCGTGTTGAAAAGTCTCTTCCCCGTGAATTTTGACTGTAAAATAGTTTTGCTTTCTTTGCGTGTTCTTGATTGATTGGGATTTTCGAAAATATCCTTAGTTTAGAATCTAAGACCCTGAAGGAAGGGAGCGACAAGGAGGGGTGTCTCGTCTTGCCGTGCCGTGTCATTGCAAAATGGACCGGACGCGTCTGTCTTCGTCCCTCTTTCCGCGTTGCCCTAGATTTCAAACCCCATTCTTGGCTAAACCCTGGCATTGAGAAGACGACTAGTATGTCGCTTGGCAAGTTTGGCTTAAACGCTTTTAAAAAATCGCATTGTCGATGTTTGTGTGTCCTGCAGTTCACATTTGGACACGCAGTTAGCTGCAATCTTTATCGACTCAACCTGTTATTACCTTTTAACCTAACGTAACCTTTCTAACATAAAAACAACAACATTTTAACCTAATTTATCCTTACAAAACATAATAAAACACGACTTTACCTAGCCTAACCTCCAGGGAACACAAAATTTCGAATGTTCGTGAAGAGCTCCGAAACTTTTTGGGGAAAGTAAAATAGATAAAAACGGTTGCAGTAAGGCGGTCCCAAAGGCTGATCCCACCTTCTCCTCGACGACAGCTGCGTAGAGAAGTAAGCGGCATCACGCTTGACGACCGTTTGGTAAGCTTACAAGTCACTCGCATCGCGTCGACATTCAATATCGACGAAAAGCCCATAGTAAACACAAGAACTATTCAATAGTGGATTCATTTTTTCTCAGACCACGTGTCCTTTTATAACTTTTTTTTGTTTATTTTTCATCGGCGTCCGCAGCGTTTTATTCCTACAAGAAATTCTCTGGTGGCGATACCGACTGTGGCGCCCTCTGTCTTAAATGAAGCGCAGCCAATGAGATGCCTTGGCATCGCATCTTTTCTGCGTGGACGCCGGAGAGCAGCGCGCCGCGCCAGTCGCCGTGTCACTGCTCATTGGACGAACGCCTCCCCCCACCATCGCTTCTACCCTTCCTATCCTCTGACGTCACTCGGCGAGAGCTACGCTTTGATGAATATCAAACGCATGCACCGAAACTCTTCCTCGAAAATTTCCAGCACTGACTCAAGATGACTTGAAAGATTGTGACGGGCTAACCCACACAGAAAATAATGATTAACGCTTTTCATTCTGCAAACTAGATACATCGAAATATTTACGGGGTGACTTTTCTTCTTCTTTAAGTCACTGATTTTGTGCTGATCGGAGGGTGGTGCACAACATCTACCGCTAAAGTGCCATACCGCTTACTTCATAGCGGCAGTAGCTCTTCACGGAAAAGGAAGCGGCGCGCGACCACGCGTTGAAACGAGCGGAGAGATAGCCTTGAGGGGCAACCTAACCTAACCTTCTTCGCATTAAAAAAAAATTCCCATAATGTAAGAAGACGCTAACGTATGGGAGATCCGTAGAGGTAAGAAGGTAAAGTTTAAACCTTTACAACACACAACAACCTTTTTAAACGTAAAACCTTTGAAAGTATGAACTTCGCAAAAGGAAGCAAATCGAAACGTAGACGGGGGTTGTAAATGCATTTTTGGACTGTTCTGCGTGGCCTGAAATCCTGTCAACTCCTCTAAAAACAGTTCTGTTATGAAGGAGGCATTTTTGAGGCTTAGTAAACACCGAAAAGTACAAAGCACCTGGAAGTCTACAAAGTTGAAAAGGCTAATTCTTGATTTGCAGACATAAAAAAGCACGCATGTTTTAGGGCGGCTGCTTACTAAGCAAAGATTTCCCCGGGTTCATTAAAAACCTCCATTACCTCTGGACTCCACAGTTTTCAAAAACTGCGAATATTTTCTATCGACTTTGTTGGCACAAAAAACGTTTATACATCACATAAATTTACCCATTAACTTGACTTCATCAAGATTTAACCTAAAATTTATTTTGGCAAATTAATTTTCGGTTTTGGTTCGCTGAGCTCAGTATTTCATACGAGAGCGAAAATACTACGTAAAACTGGTGTCGGCAATGTCGCAGGAAACTCTTCACCTAAGCCGACATTTTTTAGGTGCTGCGTCTTTTCAAAAGACAGACTAATCCGCTCAGTCATTTCGATCAAGTTATTTCGGCCTTCGGAAAATCTCTGGGGAAAGCATCAAACGACCACAGCCATCACTTTCGATTAAATTCTATTCCTCCGAAACATCTTTGAAGCACGAATCAGCAAAATGAACTCGTATACTCATAAGCAAACACGTTTTCGTTTCAATTCTTGAAACATTTAAATATATACTGTACGCCTTTTTCTAGTAATGAACTGTACTCAACTTCTCGACCCTCCCATTGAAAAACCGATCAAGTGAAATGGCGTGTTTCAAAATTCAATCAAGTGAAAGAGTACGTTTCAAAAAACGATCAACTGCAATGTATAAAAATAGCAGTCGGTCGTTTTTTCAAATGAACGCTTTCACTTGATCGATTTTTGAAACTAGCATTTATACCTGATCGATTTTTGAATTGGAGGGATCGTTCTGTTAGTGTACCGATAAAAAGCCTACTTGTTTAAGTAAGCCTGCATGCGTGTTATGTGTATTGAACGGGTTAAACACGTTCCCCAGAACCTGTACATTTTTTAAACCCCATCAACTAGGTTACGTCAGTGAGATGGCTTGGGTCTTACTTCAAAGTCAATTCGCCCATTTAGCAACAAAAAGGTGGAATCTGAGCGGTAAAAAATACCTCCTTTAAAATTTACAGTACACAATATTTTAGGCATAAAAACTTGTTGAGCCTGCGCAGCATAGGATAGTGCAGGAGAAATGGAAGGCAATCAGGAAAGCGTCGAAATTCTTAATTCACCCCTTTTCGGCGTCTTAAAAGCAGTCACGTCTTCGGGGCGGGTCAAAATTTTCTAATTAGTCCGAGGCGCCTAGTGGCGCCTCCTCGCGGCGCCTGGCGCCTATAAATAAAGACGCGATTTTGTGACTATCGAAAAGGTCAATTACACCTGAGATAATGTGACCGGGATAAAAGGCATAACTCTAATCCCCAAAGCGGGCGATCCCGGAGGGATCGAACAAACTGATTTAGAAAGGAAAATAGACAAAGCCTTACGGATGAGACGACAAGCGAGACAACTGATTATTTCACGGCTAAGGGTGGTTAGCGCGTGATCAACCTATTTTTGCTGAACTAAAACTAGATGTTTGCATCCCGAGAGTTAAAAATGATGAAATGAGGAAGATAAGCCAATATTACATATTGAATACATGTTACGGTATATTGGACGTGTCTTATACCTGAAAGCCTATTTCTTTCTACGCGCTGAAATCATTGGGGTGACAATAAGAGTTCAGCTATCAAAACGATATTTGAGACAATAAAACGCTGCCAATATGAATAAAATAAGAAAGATCCCAGGACATCAACAGGTGGTTGAAAGCTAGTCGGCTATGAATACAAACTTCGACTGTGTTTCTTTGTAAGGGACATGAATTAATTAAATGAATTAAAATAACCTCACACTGAGAAGCAGAGCAGCTTCAGACTTTATTCTTGCATAAATCCTTTCGAAAAGAAATTGCGTCTCATTGAGAAATGTCCGTATTGTGTTTTTGTAAGTTTGAGAAGCTTATTACTCCCTATCTGAAGCTTTCTACGAGACATGCGTATTGAAAGACAAGGATCGAAAAATCATAATTGACTTTGCATTTTTTAAACATAAATGATTGGACAGATTGATGAAAAGTCTCATTTTTGACCAGAGACGACGTACTGAATGTGAGTCTATTTCTGAAAACGACCTCGCTATTGTGTTAAAAAAGGGTCTAAAACTGCACTTTTTACTTATTTACATTTTCAAGACAGTTCAATAATTGAGTAAACATGAGACAAAATCTGACGCGACCTTTTCAAGAATAAAGCTGATGATTGGTCTACCTGTGAAAACAGCCTCACTAGAACGTTCCTTTGTCTCAAAACCACCAAAAAAGACAACACGCAACGATTATACTTGGAATGATTATGCCACCCCAAAGAAGTCCTTTTTGTTGACACCTAAAAAGTTGCGGTATATTCACTCCTACTTGTAGTAGTAATTCATTACAGAGATGCTTTCTCTCTAATGGCAAAGCCTGCACGCCTTGCAATAAGACGCAGCGCCTGAATTTGAGAAGATTCCTGAAATGCTCTTTTTTAAGTTTGAAGTCTCTCAAGTTGAGACACACGTCATCCTAATGCTCGAAAGTAGACCGAAACGCGTCTCAAAATGAAACGCTAGAGTCTTAATTAGAGAAGAGAATACTTTTTTCTGGGGAGGGGACGTTTTTCCACAAAGGAGATGCGATAATTAGTGTTTCGCCATTAAAAGGGTTTGTTACACATCAACAGGTGATTCATCTTATTTATCAGACGGTCAAAGCGAGAGCAGCGTTTGTTCCTAATGCGGTGGTCCAACAATCTGTCAAACAGAGACAACTCTGCTTTGGGTTGTCACTTCATTCCACTTCAAAGGACTCTTTTCCGAAACCGCAGACAGCAAACATCGAGAAAATGAAAAATAAAGGGACGGCTCCATTCGAAATTTAATTTTCAAAAATTCGGAACACGAAGAACGCCTCGAGCGTTTTTACGACAAGGCTCTTCGTCAGGATATGAAACTGTTTTACCCACGCACTTAGGAATGGCCGGCAGGATTCCTAAAATACATTTTAAGAAGGTCGTATCTTTCATTAGAAGAAAATTATTTGCGGATACATTTTCATCGTTCAGTAAATCGGAACAGAGAGTCAAGCAATAAGACAAAAAAAAAGATTGAACAGATTTTCGGAAATAGATGTTGAAGGTTAGCCCGAAAAGTTGTCCACCTCTGAAGCGCCTTCAAAGGACAGTAAGAAAGATGGATGGATGAAGCACATTCGCATTTCTTCCTAAACCAAAAATTTAACGTCTCAAAAATACTTATTCATAAAATCAGACTACCGAACGGCTATTCATAAAACATAAAGAAAAAGAACTTTCTACAGGAAACTTGCCGGCAAAATCAGCCCCTTAAAATCATTAAAAATAAACAGCATATAATGTAATGCAGGGCTTGATTACGTCAGTAATTTAATCAACAATGTCAATTTTAAAGATTTGCACGTTTTACTTATTGTGTTCCACTCTAGTTTGATCTGACAATATGGCCTGAGGATTAACGACATTCCTTACCGCGTTGGCTACGGTAAGTCAAACTCCTTCGCTTCGCTATCGCTCCGCGCGTCAGTCACCAAACATAATACATTCAGCGGCGGCAGAGTGCTCTCCGCGAAGTTTGCAACATAAAGCTTAGTGACTTTCCAGTTAGGTTCAGGTCAAATGCTCTGAAAGGTGGAACACAGTAGGTGGAAGACACAACCTCTAAAGTTGGCAGCGAAGGAAAATGAATGAAAGGCCTACCAAGGCATGACGAAAGTACGCGTAGCACTTAAAAGTCCAGTGGAGAAGGTCGCGCCCCTGACGGAGTCCTCGGCTCGTAGGGAGTCATGTCGGCTAGGTGTCCCGACAGGGGCGTCCGGCCTGGAGTACAGCCACGAGGCAACTGGCGCGGCGGTGGCGGGCGCGGAGGCCGCAGGGGTGGCGAGGACGGGGCTGGACGAGGCGCGGCGGCGGCGGCGCATGACGGTTCGGCGCGACTCGGGTCGAATGGGACAGGGACGGAGAAGGCTGGAGAGACCGCGAGCTACCAAAACACAACTAACCCGCTCTTTCAATTGCTCTACCTATATAGGCACCGCTCGGACCTGTTCGGGGGGAGGCGGGGAGGGGGGAGGTGGCCGTCATTTTCTACGTGGATGAGCGAGGCAACATGAGGGTGCAAAACCAGCCTTGGCAACGCTACAAAGGAAGTTCGCATGCCCTTTTAAAGCTTCCCCTCCCGTCGAGTTGGCCTCTTCCCCTCCGGTGCGCTGGACACTTCTGCGCGTGGTCCAGTTGAGAGTGAACCACTCAAAACTAAACCGTACTGTGTAACGCTAACGTTTACTAGCTAGACTGTCAGCGTTTACTAGCCAAGTTTAGCTGTCGCACTTCTCAGTTATTTTTACTATTTTTCAGTAAACCTTACTAACCCACTTTTCTCAGTGAGGTTGCGTGCCGTGTGCCTCGCTTGGCTTGAGCTCAGCCCATCTCTGGTGATGGTGAAGAGATTTTAAGTTCATCACACACGGTCTAGTGAAAACCTTAAAATCAACACGAGGTTCTCCAGACACATCACTTGTACCGCTTTTTCTATCGTCTATGGATTTTCTCGATCGATTTTCGAGCTACCATCTTCTAGAGCGTTGTCATTGTGGGAGCCCTTCTTTTCTTGGCGTAAGCCAGGCAGTAAGCTTTCCTGTCATCAATTATGTTCCCCTTGCAAACCAGGCGGCCAATCAAAAGTGGTATCATGATAGGCCATTGTTGACGCCTGTTCTGGTAGTTTCGTTGTTATGGATCCCCTAGGCTCCCTTCGGGAGTCCGGCCGCTCTTTTTCGGAGCGCTGTCCCATGTTGAGACTCCTTACTAACATCATCCATTAAGCGGCGCCAGCAACGATGCTTCTGCAGATGCCTTTCCGCAAAGCAGCCGTTCCGGCGCAAAATGTAGGCCACAAGCCTTGCACGGAGGCATGGCGTGTTGCCTAGCCTCAGCGCCCGGCGCCTTGCGCGCCACGACGTAAGCAGCTCGGCTTTCATTCTCCGGGTAGCTGTCACAAGCGCCAACGCCGCAAGCGCCAATCCGTAACCGCCAAAAGTCGCAAACGCCAAAGGTCTTAACCGCAATACTAACCTTACCTAACCTAACTTAACCTAACCTAACTTAGCCTAACCTAACTTGACCTAACCTAACCTATACGAACTTTGGCGTTTGCG
>Ga0058701_10003950_pt1 | contig 11902 bp, 5 predicted proteins | sample AgamicOrMae_FD_97039 | JGI IMG/M metagenome (GOLD analysis project Ga0058701, IMG submission 97039) | Agave microbial communities from Guanajuato, Mexico - Or.Ma.e | ecosystem: Host-associated > Plants > Phyllosphere > Phylloplane/Leaf | place: Guanajuato, Mexico | collected 2012-06-04 | reverse complement strand
TATCCCAGCAATGCATTTCCGAAGATTGTGTTACCTTCTCGGTAGTTCGCGAGTGGCCGCTAGGAGCGCTGCCGTAGCTGTTTGAATCGCCAATTATAAAGAAACAGCCAACGGTTAAAAACATTTGCCTCGTCATGAGATCAATACCAAGCTTAAAACATTCTAAATTCAAAGAATTATTACTTGGGCTGCAATAATAATAATAATAATAAAAACTATGGGCGAAGCTTTTTTGGGTTCTTCGACTGATATATGAGACGAGTGTAATTACTTTATGGAGCTATTAAACAAAAAAAAATTAAAAAAAAACAGTGGGTAAAAGATTGAAAATGTGTCTTCCGGAAGATGGCATAGTTCCGAGGGGAAAGGTCGATCCGGTTATTCCGGAAAAAAACGCAATTCATTCGCATTTTTGATGTTTTCAATGAAATTAAAAACGAACAGGCAACGTTTCTAATCACTTGGAGTATCCCTCGATAAGTTCCAATCGTAATAACCTAAGATTTCAAAATTATTTTTTTTGGCAAAAATCGAAAAAAAAGGCAAGGGGTACCCCTGGCCTTTTTTTCCAATTTTGACCGAAAAATTTATTATCGAATTTTAAAGTTATTATGATTGAAATTTATCGAGGGATACTAAAAGTGATTAAAAACGTTGTCTGTTGCCGGATAATTTGATTGAGAATGGCATAGATACTACATAAAAGCTTGCTGAGCTCATTTGACAAAAATCGCCTCTTACATCACGGGGCATCCAAACAAATCATGAACCAAACTCTGAGAGAGCTGCCCGTTGATTTGCACAGCTATTCACAGGTTTATCGCAAGAACTTATCTTTTTAGGGCTGTTTTCGGCGTGAACGTAAAACTTGCATACATCGAATATGCTTACAGGTTGGGATGTCCATTGCTAACATTATTTTTAAAGCACGCGGCCAGCCCCTATTTCGTTTGATATACAAAAACTGATAGGTTTGATCATAAAATGTTTTTTTTTTTTTTAAAAATCTGCTTCGGGCCACGGCGAAAAGCGACGGTGACTTCGAAGTTTTTCGCAGTTGGAGTTGGTTAAGGAGGTGGTGCAAGCCGGAGGTGGTGGACTCACCTGCACATGAAGCTGCGCAAACGTGCACCGCGGCGGAGTCGGGCAAAAGGATGGCGGCGTTGTTGAGGAACTCTTTGCTCTGCGAGTAGGCGCAGAAGTAGATGGCCCTCGACGGGGCGACCCCCACCAGGTTGGGGCCCAGGCCCTTGAAAAGGGCCCGCGGACCCTCGTGCTCCACGATGTGCCTGCAAACAAACACGACCTCGTCAAACAATAATCCACACGCCTTACTTGTCCGCAAAAAAGGACCCCCCTTAAAAATAAAGGACCTTAAGTATTTTGTGTCCTTTTGGAGCTTTTGCAAGGAGTTTCATTAAATTTTTGCTCCGAAATTTGAACGAATCCGCATGTAAAAAAAGAGCAGAAAAAAGGTTTTTCAGTATCAGTGTTTCTTTGCACTGGTTTGAGAGGCTGCCCCGTCTCAAAAGAACAGCCTAACTTTGGTTAGGCTTGACCGAAATCCTTTCTTCTGAATTCTAAACTTTCGCGCAGAAATGATTTGAGGCAAAGGCTAACAAGTACTAGTATGAATAAAGTATGAACGGCTGTCTGCAAGCCAAGGATACAGAGTCACTGCGAGTACTTCACTCGACTCGACATCCGATGAGGTAACGCTTATGTCGCTAGTTTGAAATGACCATGTATATCACATACCTTTATCGGATTTATACCATATCAATATATCAGCTTTACATATCTAAAAGTACATATCTACGGCTGATGTTAGCTTTTTATAACAAGTTGGCTGTATTGCTTCATATCAATTTAAATCTTACATAAAAAACGACTCATATCAGATTTAAAGACTATTTCAAAGACGAAGTTGACACAGCATAGGCGATTACTGTACATGAGATGGATTCAAGAGTGAAACAATGGCCAGTGGTCGAATAAAAATACAATCCGTATTTTTGAATTAAATGGGTGCAGCTTACTTGACCTACATTACGTGAGGAAGGGTTTAAGCCAAAAGGGTTGATGGGTGAGGTCAGGTAAGGAGAAATAACATTTTTGTTTAAACGTCTGTTTGTTTGAACGTCCCGCAAGTCCCACCCGTTTAAAGGGACCAGCAACACGCAAAATGATCCGAAACTTTTTCAACAACGCAATATCGGATCGCCGGGCTACGACTTAAGATCTCAAGGTTACACGGCTTCAGAGCGAGGACTGGCGCTCGCCTCGCTTCAGCATGCTTCTGCAGCCGGCCGGCGAACCGGCGAAACGCTCCGGCAGGCGTTCGAGAGGCAACAGGAAAATTCGCACTCCCTTAAGCGGCGGCCATTTGCAAAGGCTTTTTCCATCAATCAACGTGCTGCTAAAAGTGTCAACACACCCTTTTACTTTACCACCTCCCGTTGCACAACTTATTAACGCGACCCCCTTAGAGGAACGGGTAGCTGTCATAAGCGCCAAAATCCACAAGCGCCAATCCGTAACCGCCAAACGAGAAAAGTAGCAAACGCCAAAGGTCTCAACCGCAATACTAACCTTACCTAACCTAACTTAACCTAACCTATACGAACTTTGGCGTTTGCGACTTTTCTCGTTTGGCGGTTACGGACTGGCGCTTGCGGCGTTGGCGCTTATGGTTTTTGGCGCTATGGAATGCCCCCCTAGAGGAACCACATACCGTTTAGGTTAGAGACGTTCACAGGTTAGCTAGGTTAGGTCAGGTTTAAAACGCAAGGTAGAATATTAAACCTTCTAAAATAAAATGAAGAGGCAGTTAAGTAAACACGCTTTCGTCGCTAGACTTTTTTTTTTGATATTTTACGACATGGCGATGTTTGAACATGACTACTTCTTTTGAAAAGAAGCGGCGGCGGCGAATAAGATACCGTCATTCACGCTGATAAAAAAAAGTCAGAGTTCGAGATAACGCGGCTAAATTAGGGAATCAAGAACGGAGAGCTATTTTCAATGCTCTTCTCAAAGACAACCCATTTTTTTTCGCCGCAAAAACTCGAAATTTAAATTTCATTCATATTTTTTGCTCCGCTATTTGAACTCAAATTTACAGATCATAAGATAAAGGCTTACTTTCTCATTTTATTTTCATTGAATTGGGCCTGTAAGAAGTTGGAAAGCGAGTTTTCTCCAAGCGGGTTTTCCTGTAGGAAAACTCAAGCTAGGGTATTTCCACACATAAGCTTGGTGTGATAGTTTCCCATTGATATAGACGGACGGACGAACTGGAAAACGAATCAACATTTGTGATACAAATATCTTATTAACCAAAAAGTTTAAGACTAAAAAAAAAATAATTAGCCCAGCAACGTGGAAAAAAATTGACTGACTCTTACACTTAGATATCTTTCTCGAGTAACCCAAAAATTCGCATACGATATCCTCGAGAGAGGTGATTTTTTAAAAATATTTTATTTGCTGTACTAAGCAGGACTTGCTTTGAGGTTATCTGTTTTTGGTACACATTACACATGACCGCGGGAGAACGTTAGACGACAGCGAAGCCGAAATAAACGATCACTTAAGCCAATCACAGTCCCCCCCTCCTCGCAAATCTGCCATCAAATGATAAAAACATCTTTTTGGAGCTAAGAATAGAACGCGTGGCCACACATGGCCGCCTGCTGTTGATTAGCGGTGCCGGTGAGAGCCATTCGATACTGGTTTGCTCGAGTGGGGGGCACCGGAACCTGCGGGGGGGGGACGATGTCCTGGACGATATCAACAAACATCTCTCGCATAGCTATACTGCGCAGTTCGTAGACGAACCTAGGGGCCAGCCATAAATGGCGCAACCCTTCCCTACTCTTTACTTCAGACGAGAGGATAATAGAAACGAGCGACTTTAATATCCTGAGAAAGGAGACAGATTGCCCTAAATCTAGCAAGTCCATCCAGTCAACGAAAAAAGTCTGCGTCGTATTTACTTAAACTCAGTTTTGCAACACTTCTCGCGGACTTAATCAGGAAGATTTTCAGAAAAGAAAAAAAAGATTTTTTCAAAAAGGGGAGGGGGGAAGGGGGAGGGGGGCATTTGAAACGATTGTAAAGAAGAGACAGACGGGCGGAGAACTACGATGCTCCTAACGCCGTCAGGATTCGGATTACGATATTCTTTGCTAAAAAAAAACCCATAGTAATACAACCTTTAGAATTCAAAGAGGAAGTACCTCATGGGAATGATCTCATCAGTGAAAAATCGTCATTGGAGCTTCAAAGACGGTTATCTGTTAAAAGGCACCTCTTCCTCCACGAGATAGTTTAGCCTATTCGCCCGACAGACTGTTTTTATGGAAAGTAGGTCTACAAAAATAATCTGCATGACGAACGTTTAATTCTCCCTGTAGAAAATTCAGACAGAAAGAACGATGGTTTAAACACGCGTTGGAATCTCCCCAGAAGATTTAAGCGTACCAGGGACACACGTTTAACATTATCACAGTAGTCGGGTCGAGGAATAGAGGTGGTTTAGGCGTGCGTTCAAGTCTCCCTGTGCGAGCGCAAGCCAAGACAGTCAGGTATGCACGCACACGTTTCCGGGTAAAAGAAAGGAAGTGTCTTTCTAGCGACAGCTTGTACTATCAAAATATTGTGTTCTTTTTATCGAGGTAAGAAAGCATGATTTTCTTCATCGACGTTCGTCTAACACAAGAGGAAGAAAATGCGATTGTTCTCTAACTTCCGAAAAAAAGGCGTGAAATATAGGTCAATAATAGTACGAAAATACGTTCAAAACATGTTCGAATATCTGTACAGACATACGTTTTCCGCAAAGGAACACCTGTGCAGCCCACCGCCGCTTTCTTCTGAGGAAACGCCATAGTATGATGGAGGAAGGGGAGGGGAGGGGGATACCAGAATAGCTCTCGTCGAGACAAATAACAATTTGGTACTTATTCACTGTTTGACGGCTTGGCGTAAGTCGCCTGAGTCGCGAACGGCACTGTCAACGAACACGTCCAACATTCAACATTGACGAGACACGTTTAAGTTCCTCGAACAGTCGAACTCCGGAGACTGCTGCGTTAGAAACATGATAACGAGAAACTGTCTTGACACACTAAATTTCACTTTATTTCTCGAGTCTAAAAACTTGAGACATTTTTGTAGGGTTTGGTTTCAATGGATAAGGTTAGAGTGCTTAAGCTGGGTGATATTATAATGAGAAGGGTAACGTTAAAGGGTTATAATGAGTGAGATATAAGTTATGGTTCGGTTAGGTTGGGTAGGGTTGGGTAGGTCAAGGTAATGTTAGGTTCGTTATGGTTACGTTATTGATTTAGTTCGCTTTATCAGACAGGCTTTAGATGAGGCTTGGCATAGTCTCTTCAACAATGCGATCAACACTGTAAAAAATTAACTTCTACTTTTTTACTTCTGCGATATTTTCATCCCAGTTTACTTATCGATTGACAAGTGAAGAACCCTTTGACTGTCCAAGAAAAACGAAATTACAAATCACGACACGAGTAAATTTCTTTTAAGGATAAAGAATTTTTGTATTTGATTTACGTTTTGTTCTCCCCAAATTAAAAAAAAGGTACTTTCACGTAATCAGTGTACACGAATCGCCGCGGTTCATGTCCAGCTGATAGGTTACTTGATGGTTGCATATGAGAGGCGGCAAGCGGAAGGACGTCTCCGAATGATATGTCGGAGCTATTTTTAGCCCTGCGTCCTGCGTCTGCCGGCGGCCGCGCTCCGCCACTCGGCAGGTCAGATCAGCCGGGCCGAGGCGGGCCGAAGCGGGCCGAAGCGCCAGGGGGCCGGGCCCCCAGTCCCACTCAAGCCAGTCAAGCCGGCAGGCGAGCCTCCACCACGCAAACAAGCCAAGCCCAACCGGCAACCAGTTTGGTTTCGCCCGTCTCGCCCATGCCCCCCGCAAGGTGCCCCCCCCCCCCGAGAGGCGAGTTCTTTGCATGCGAGTAGTGCACTGCACATTGCTGGCGGCGCTGTTGCCAAGTTTGCCGCCGGCACTGCCAAACTGCCAACGAAAACTTAAAACTTTCGATTCGAAAAACAGCGAAAGAAGAAAACTTGGCACGAAGATCGTCTATTCGACGTTTTGAAGGTTGTCAGAGGATAATTGTAGGTTCGTCTGTCCTCTTTGCACCTAAAACAGGAGCTTATTCGTCCCTCTTGCATCAACTGACTTGCAACGCTTGAACTAGCTCATCCGTCCTCCTGAATCTCTCCCCCTGGCAACCGCCTACACACAAGTGTGTTGCAGTTGCCTACCTCGGCTCGAAGTCAGAAAATCGTCGATCTGATTCCGAGCTGTGTTATAGGCAAACACCCTCGTGTGTAGGCTGTTGCTGGGGGCTGAATTTATCCGTCCACGAGAGTATCTAACGAGAGTGGATCGCCGAGGAGGAAAATCAACCAATAAAACCGAGCGTCGTTTTCAGACGACAAACAATTTCGTCCAATGCGCAAAATACGAGGAAGCACGCACAGCCAGTAAACATAGCGTGACGACCGAGCGGAAACAAGACTTTTGGCATAGGCAAGAAACAACAAAAACAGAGGAATGAGTATTATTAGAATGAAAAGTCTAACTTCCTAAATTGTAAAAGTTCTGAGGACAAATCCATCGATTTTTCCTGGTCGAAAAAGACATTTATTTATCTCGACATCAAAAAAATCGCGATCTTTTCACTCAATCCTGTAAATTGCTAGGCCTGTTTCAGCTAGGACTAGATTACAAAATACCTCACTATACGTTAATCTATGTTAATCTATTCGGCCACCTGCCTCATATAAAATGTATTAGGTTAGGTTCCGTGCGTTCAAGTCACCTCCCATTTAAAATGCATTACGTGCGTTCAAGTCTCCATGTTTTTGCGCAGACGGGCGAATAGCCACTTCGTAAAAAAAAGGCTTTGGTTAGGAGCGTGGTGGTTTACACAAGCCGTTCGCTACACGCGGTCTCAACGAAAGCCTAAATTAGAAACGATTTGCAAAATCCGAGCTTAAGTTCAATTTATTTTAAAATTAGGCCAAAGAAATCGCGCATAAACCAAATTTTCACGGATTCTTTTTTTTTTTTCGAGAAAAGAAATTCCCAAATTTTCTTGGTGTCCCAGTTAGTCTTTGAAGAATGTTGACTCATTTCGCTTGCGCCACCAACCTAGCATGAAAATGACACATGTCCTACAATTAGTATAGGCGAGAAAATAGTCCTTCCCCGGGGCAGAAGGTGCAAACCTCTCGGGGCTAACGGAAAACTTGTCCACTCAGCAGGTGAAATCTAATGAGAGCCCGCTAAATAGTCGCGCTTGCTATTCTCCCTGATCAACATTGAATGAGTCAAGTGACATAAACTGGGGTTGAGCACTCTCCGATCACGTGCACTCGCTCAAAGGAGAATACATTTGCCGATTGGTGTTCCGATAGAGAGGCGATGGCCTCGCCGCTCTCATTGGTCTGAAGCTAGGCTCCCCGAGACGGCGCGGGGCTCTATTTTAAGCCCCGCTGTCAATTAGGACGTTACTTTTTGGATTTGCTTTAAGCTGCGATTTTCAATCGACTTGTGACTCAATGTCACGCTAAGACGCACAAGCGCCAAGAGACCATCCTGGGCTGCGTTCGAAAACACCACTCGAAGGGTATTCTGTCTTTCTCTGTTATGAGAGCTCCATGTGTGAGACAGAGATAAAACATCCTCGGGCGCCGTTTTCTGAGTTTTTCTTTCTTTTCCCGGATGGGATCAACGAGGCTTAAGTCTGTTCTTTGATTTCGTACAATAAGGGAACGCATTTTCATTGAAAGATGAGCAATAAAAGACGATTTATGTCTACACCATATTGATGAACTTGTAAAATAACCTCACTTTAATTTTTTAAGGTACTGGTGGACTCATTCCTACAAGTCGCCAAGTCGTGCGAGAAAATAGCGAGGCGAAGTCTGCAACCTAATTATGCGGTTGTATGTCGTTCGTACTTGTCATGAAGGGTTGAATATGAGGGTAGAAAAGCACACAGCAGATCTGACTCGTGGTCATTGGGAAGTGGTTCTAAGAGACCGCTGCTTCCCATCAAAACTGTTTTCATTCATGAGAGAAACGTTTTTAATGCGATGTTAACCCGGTCATGGAAAATGAAATCTGGCAAACAGCCATACGTGTTTTCGTCAAACGGTTTTTTTTTTGTTAACTTCATTTGCGCGCTGGTTAGGGATTCATCGAGGATACGTCCCTTATGGGTATCTACAGTTACGTCAACAAAAATATCGTTGATAAGGCCTTGCGAAGACGTTATCAAAAAGTGAAAGTTTCCTGTTGTATTCGATTTTAAGAAAAATAAAAGAAAGGCACCCATTCAATCGCGGCGTGACGATTTATCGTGTGGCCAATCTCACAGAAATAAAAATAGCCCTGAAAATATCTACGTTTATCTCTTTAACAATCTCGATTTAAATAGGTGTAACCATAGTTTACTGCGTAACACAAATATATACGATGGGTCGATTCCTTTCAGTTTAGCTGATTAGGTTTGGACCTTGAACATGCAAGTATAGTTTTCAAAAAAAATTCGTAAAAAAATAAAAGTATTTCTAACGATTAACTGATAGCTACAGATTTACATTATTTAAGGCAAGAGGTTTCAAACGTTTTTAACGTTAAAAAATCGATTTGGGGGAAGCGAAAAGAAACTTAATATAAAGAAATGCTTGAGTTATTCATACTCCGAGCGCAATATATATTTGAAATGTACACGTGTCACATGGATTAGGCTGAAGTTTTATGTTTCACACCAGCTTAAATAGTCTATTTTGAATGTTAGCGACAGGTTACTAAGTCCTCGCTAACTATCCCGATTAATGTAAGGGAGCTAACCACAGAGAGAGAAAGAGGTATTCCACCAATGTCGGCTTACTTTCAAAGTGAAGTTGATGGATTTTGACAGATGTGCTGATAAGGTCAATGATTTAATGTATGATACGATAAATACAGGAAATGCGGCAACGGTGTGAGTCCTTGAACTTGGTGAGTGGCGGAGAGGGGGGGAGAGAAACGAGTGTGCCTCCCTTCTCCCGACCGGCTTCGGCCCCCTTCGGCCCCCTTCGGCCCGTTCCGCCGCCGGTGACCAACGTATGCTGCTGCCCCGCACCGCCGAATACGCAAAAAAAAAGTAGTTCCGACGATTGCGAAGGTTCTTTTATTTCCCCCTTGTTCCATGTTTGGTGCAAGCAGTTTCGAGCCGCAAAGATAAAAAATTGAAAAAACAAAAAAAGCGAAAATTTTTAAAAAAAGTCAAGGGGGTCTAGTTTTTTTTTTACTATTTTTTGGCCTCATTTTTTTAAATCTTTACTAGACGAATTGATCTGATTACCAAAAATGGTTAGAACTGATGTCTGTAGCTTAATTTGTAGATTTTAAATCGGAACCGGGACCAGGAGGGTGAAAGCATTCGGGAGAGGGAGGTCGGACGGTGTGAATTTGATATTCCACTTTCGCGACTAGCTCAACTTGAAGCGTTAAAGTTTCGTCCGATAAAGGTAAACTACATCAATCTGTGCTCAGCTGCAACGCGGTCCAAAACGCTTCATGCAATCTGGCTTATCTGAAATGGTTTTTGAGTTTAAGTTGGCGAAGTCGCTCGTCTGGCCGGCGACATTGGCTCAGAATGGAATCTAGGCCGGCCGAAGCTCCTACACAGTCTGTATACTTGAATACGGCACGTCGCAAAGCACTGCAATAAATGCCTTGCCATGGCCGCTGTTACGCGAAAAATCTCCAACGAACAAAATATTTTGGTACTGAAAAAATTTTGCATTCTTCAAAGAAAGAGTTATTTCCCACAGTTCCCACGGAAATACAAGAACAGTGAGACGTTTAGGAATTTATATGATGTTCTCCGACACGACTATTGTCCCATACGATTTACTTATTAGGTGTTGCTATTGACCCGACATGCATTAATATAGAGAGACTTGAACGCACGTAACCTACCGAATGCTCTTTACATAAGGGGTGACTTGAACGCACGGAAACTAACCTAATAAATATTAAATGGGGCAGTCGGGTCAATAGACATTCCCCTTACTAGTCGGTAGGGTAAGGTTGATGTGCTAGATTCAGTTGAATTAGGATTCGCAAGATTAAGTTAGCCATGGTTGAGTTAGCCTAAGTTATGTTCCGATTCTGTCGGGTAGCACTCTCCGTTTCGCTTTGCTCATATTCCTGCAATTTACGTCAACATGGTTCAACGAGGGTAGGTATATTTTCTTTATTTTTTAAATTTTACCTGAAAAAGCTCGTAAAAATACTATCTTGAAAACGACCCTGAAAATAAAGTGAGTGCCTTACCCATTTTTCTATTTTAAAGACAGGTGTGAGTTAAAGCCAAAAAAAGGATTATTTTTATCACTGAAAATAAAAAACATGTTCCTAAAATAAACCGGTTACTGGTGTCCCCGTTCTCTCAGAAAATTAGGTTAATAAATAAAAAATCGTTTCCAAAGACGGAAACAATCAAAACAAGATGTTATTGTGTACCTTGCAGGTCAGTAAACCTACGGAGCGCACGTCACGACAATTTCAGCTAAATCAGCACAAATCTGTTGAATCAAAGGCACTGCGTAGTTTTGTCTGATTCGCTGAATTAGACGGGTCGTCAAGGCGGCCGCTGAAGACGGACTCGTAAACAACCCTGGTCGACAATCGCCACGGTTACTTATTCGTCGATTTTTTACGATTTTATTCGTACAAATAATACGCACCCGTTTGAGGCACTTCCCATCAAGCGCCCTCTCTTCTCCTACTGAACTTACTCTCCAACTGACGTCGCTTACTTTTCGATCATTGTTGCTGCCAATAAGCGGCTATTCGCACGCCTACTCCATATTGTATTAGGCTGGGTTCCGTGCGTTAAAATCAAACCTCCCTTTCAAAATCCATTAGGTTGGTTTACGTTCAAGTCTCCCTGTATTTGCAATGGGTATGTGAATAGCCACGACCTTACACTACGACCGAGATCGAGGCATCAGTCCGAGGGGAGGTTAGGTGCCTTGTGCTTCGCTCCGCTCAGCTCCGCCAAGTTGGCCACGGTGCAACACAAGTAGATAAGATAAGCTTTGAAATTTACCGTGTGAGATCATATTCGATCAATCCACGGCAATAAAAAGATGTGGTTTGTTTGGAAAGGTAAGTTTTACGGGGCTGCGATGACGTCACCGAGACTTCCTACGCAAACGGAGTCTCTATTTTGTCCCACTTGTTGTTTACCGTCAACAGACGATGAAATCGTCTGTTTCCTCGACTCAATTTCGGGGCTGAAAGGGATGCACACTGTTTACTTCAAAGGTTGAATTTTAGACTATACTTGTGTTTCATACTTTCCGCCGTCAAGCCCAGTGGAGGGACGCAACCTAACTTGCTTAACGGAACCTACCAAGCGTGATGTCGCTAACTTCTCGGCAAGCGGCATCAGGCTTGGAGACAGCTGACAAAGTGAGCGGAGAGACAACGAGGCACAAGAGACGCGACCTAACTCTCATTTAGGTTAATCTCTACGCGGTAGCAAAAAGAGATCTCCCGGGGATAATAGGCACCCCACAAGAACTGGGCCATTCTCTACGCATGATTAAGTATTCGTAAATACGGGTGATCTGACGGGCCGACAGGGTTGCTGATTGCTCTTGTTTTTCCGGCGGCGCCCGAACCTCCCCGAAGGACGTTCGCCACTGTAATTTTTTAAGGTAGTCATTTCAACCTTTTGGTTTAAATTTGGTGCTACCCTCCGTCGTCAAGCCGAGCGGAGAGATAGCGGAACGAGGCAGAAGGCATCCAACCTAGCCCAACCTATATCATAAGCAAGCCTCTTGCCGT
>Ga0058701_10003949_pt1 | contig 11904 bp, 9 predicted proteins | sample AgamicOrMae_FD_97039 | JGI IMG/M metagenome (GOLD analysis project Ga0058701, IMG submission 97039) | Agave microbial communities from Guanajuato, Mexico - Or.Ma.e | ecosystem: Host-associated > Plants > Phyllosphere > Phylloplane/Leaf | place: Guanajuato, Mexico | collected 2012-06-04 | reverse complement strand
CGTAAGGGGGTGGAGTAAGGAAACTGGAGTAAGGTTGGCGTAAGAGTTGGGCCAACTTCAACTCCTACGCCATATTCGGCTTACTCCATCGGCTTACGCCAGATCATAGACTTGCTCCAGATGATTTCAGGATTCGAAATAAAAGCAAATTCCGGTCCTTACTCCAGCTCTTACGCCACCCCTTACGCCCATTGTAGACCGCGCTTACAACTTACGACTTTATAGGGCTCTATCTTTTACATGATACCATGTAAGTAGGGCGGGCCCTACTTACATGATGATACGTACCTTTGAACACTTTCTTAGTGTGACACTTCCCCGCCTCTATTCAAAATTCCGCGGGCTTTGCGAGGGGTGGCACTCCGCTCTCGCAATTTTTCATACCTATTGTTTCGCAGAGAATTGTTATTATTTCTTATGTTTATGCACTTTTTACAGCATTAACATCCGTTTACTGAGAGAATTATTCGTATATTAGGCTTCTGGTTTTAATTTGCCAAGGGCTGTCACTCTTTCTGTGTTATTTATAATGGGGAAATTTATTATTTGTGACGGCTGTCTGTGCATTGATGAGGTTATGTCTTGCCGTGCGTCAGACATCTCTATGTGTGGTCCTTTTCGAAGAAAAACAACGATTTGGGATAGTTGAATGTTTCAATATTATGTTTAAAATGGCAGAATGATGAACATTTTATCAAGATTGAAAAAGGATTTTCGCGGGAACTCGCGCTCTGGGTCAAAGGGCCATTTAACGGGACCTCCAGAGGGATTAACTCGCCCTCAAAAGAGAGAAAAGCCCGATTTCACAACAGCCAGATTTTCTGTCAAAGGAAAAGGTTAATTCCCCAATATATACCTTAGCATATATGGTACCTCCTGTATGTTAACTACTTCATCTCATTCCTAGCCTTTTTAAAACTGTCACGAAGCAGTATTTGACTATTTTGCTACTGTTGCTTGACCACTTCTTCTCTTTGAAATCAAAAAATGAAGGCATTTTGCAGCTCACTTTAAAAGAATAGTTTTGTCTATACATTTAATAGGATACTTGCTGTGAATCATGAGTGTCTGTGGGTAAAGATGTTATCTGGCCTACTGTCAATACTGCATTTTAAAAGAAGTGTTTCTTGTTTCAGCTGTACCCAGAGGTGGAATCGGTCACTTACAACGTTCAGGACATGTAAGACCAAGACGGGAAGTGGAAGGGTTTCTCAAAATTACTGTTCGTCATATCACTGATGGCCAGGTAAATAACTTTTGGTGCTCTGATTTTTATAGCTACACACCCAGACTGACATATTTGCCTTTACTTTCAGGGAGTCGTTGAAGGAGTCTTACTTGTTACACCAAATGCTTTTATGTTTGATCCTAATGTGTCAGATACATTGGTGATAGAACGTGGACCGGAGTCATACGGAGTTTTTGCACCGATGGAGTTTGTTGTAAATGCAGCTATTTATTATGATATTGCTCATATGAGAGTTGGTGACAATGTCCCAGCAAAGTAAGTATATTTAGGCCACTAATGCATATATTTAAATATTTAAACTCCTCTGTAATTTAATTAGAAAATTATCAAGCTCTTCCTTCTTTTTGTGGATTTTTTGTGGACATGCTCAATTTAGAGACAGTTATTGTCTATATTTACATGGTTGCATTTGCTTTTTTTCCCAGGGTTGATGCTCCTAAGCCCGAAATTTATAGATTGCCTGCCAAGGAGTCAGAAGAACTGAAAAGTGCGGATGATGTGTCAAATTGTAACCTAGTCAAAGATGAAACTTTTTCTGAACTAGCCCCTGTGAGATCATCAACTGAGGTATGTATCATCTTATTACAGATAAAAGCTTCTGTAGTTCACATAAATTTCATTTAATTATGAGCAAGCTAAATACTGCTAGGAATTTTTCATTGCTACTAAATTAATGATTTAAGAGCTCACATCTTCGGAGAGAAGTTTTCTCTTAATTTCACAGCATTCTTCTAAGCAGGGAGTGTGTGAAATGTGTCCTAATAAAGAAGTTTTTGTCGATGATTAGTTAGTGGGATGTGGAATTGGCAGAGAGGAAGATCATAGTGTTTTTTTGCAGTTTTCAGTGGACTAAGTGAAATTTTTGTTGTTTTTCTGTAAATATAGCGACATTTTTGCAGTGCTGTTGTGAACTACAGTAGAAATCGTATATAACGAGACCGGTTATAACGAGCAACCGGATGTAACGAGTAGATTCGGTGCTGAAGTCCGGTCTCGTAGATGCACGTATATGATTATAGCGATATCGGTCATAACGAGGACCGGTTACAACGAGCAAATCCGGCTTGATCTTGGTGCTCGTTATATACGATTTCTACTGTATCCTTTTTTTTTTTATTCGACAGTGCTAATGAAAGGTTTGCTGCCTTAAACTAAGTATTTTTGTCAAGATTTTGTTTAGTATCAAATACCACCTGTAGAATTTATGCTGGCACCTGTTCATAGTGGTCTCCTGTAGGCAAACCCGTTTTGTAGAGCAAAAAACTTGATCCATTTTGAGGTAAGGCTTTGATTCTATTTGTGAGAGCCTTAATCCTGGCATTGAACATAATCTTTTTATCCAAAATCATAAGTTTGCCTTTTGTTGCCTCAGTAATTTTGAGCTGTTTAACTGTGAGTGCTTCCTACTAGAACTTCTTTAAATAAGTCCCAAACATTAGTTTTACTTAAATTGGAATTTATTTTGTGCTCAACGTATGTGCATATTTAAGTGTTGCAACCCATCTTTGAAGCCTTTTCTTCTTTAAACAAAAAGGGATTGTATGTTTACCTCAGTTCAGCACATCTAAGACGTTATTTAGAACTTACCTTTCGGCATACTAGGAATGTATTGCTCCTGAAAAATCTCTCTGCCTGCAATTCACGGAAAGCGAGCGACGACCCTCCTATGATTAATCTAAATTAACTTTTTTTAAAGAATAGTTTAATCAATTAATATTTAATTCGGTTAGTCTGTTTTGAAGCATTGTAAAGCAACAAAAACAGGCGCCTTATGGCCAAACTTTTTGCCGAAATTATGACCAATTATTTCTAAGTACTTTTTTCTTAAACTAATATCTTAGTTTGTTTAATTGACAAGTTCCTCTTCCGACTTGAACTCGTCAACGAGTTAGAAATGTTACCAAAATCTGGCCAGAGCAGGGTTAAGAATCATTCCTGTTGGTTTTAAATTTCAAGTTCATTTAATTTTGACTCAATTCCAGTCAACACTATTTTTATCTCGAAGCTCGACGATTTTAGAGGTTATTCTACCTCTCTCTCAAGCTATATGATTAAGTATTGTTATTAAACGCTCTATATGTTTTTCTTGACGATGCAAATAGTTGTTCAAAGAATGCGTCCATGATTAAAATTAAAAGGCTTTAATGATGGGTGAAAAATCCGTGTTTGCACTTCTTTGTTAGAATGTCGTGTAGTGACCAATTGTGTATTTCAAATACGCGATTTCCTACCTCTTATGTTCCACCCTAATTTGATAATACTTAACGAGGTTAAACAAAATACAACCAAGCCTAATAGGCTCGATTGACCTGAACTAGGTTCTCTTTGGTTTACGCTCCTTGTGTCTCGCTCTTGGAACACAAGAGGTGGAAAATTCAAGCTTTGGAATGCTCAGTGCAGTAGCGTTTCGGTGTCGGGAAGGAGAGAGCAGAGGTTAACTCTGTGCTCTTGTTCAGGAGGAGGAGGAAGGTGGAGACAACGACAGTTTGTGCTCATTCAGAGGGGAAGGCAGTGCCTTCCCTAAAGCCTTTGAGCGAGATTTAGTTACTCCAACTCAGATGACGGTGTCGCAGAATTGGGAAGCTGAGGACAAGAGCGCCGCCGCCAGTGATGCTGCTGCTGCCCCTGAAACCGCCCCTGACGCTGCCCCTGACGCCGCTACGGACGCCGCCCCCGAGGACCCAGCCACTGGAGAGCCCGCCGAGATGCCCGATAAGAAAAGTGACGACGAACGCTCTGAAAGCGTCAGGTAAAGAATCCGACTGAAATCGGAATCCAACCGTAATTACAGAACCAACTTAACTAGAACCAAAACAAAGACAATAAAGAACAACAAAATGGGGAAATATATGAAATTTTAAAAACTGTTTAGAACGCTGTCATAAAAAGAGCTAAAAAAATAATGAACCCCCTCAAACCGCACACCGATACGATCATCCGATCGCTGAAAAATTGATGTTGAATTCGCCTGAGACGTCACAACTCATAGACTTTGGTATGAGTTGTGACGTCACAAGCAACTTCAACGTAGATTTTCTAGCGATCGTATGATCGAATCGGTGTGCGGTTTGTGGGGGTCTTCATTGTTTTCTGTGCTCTTTTTAATGAAAGTGTTTTTAAAAAATCGTATTCTTCCCCATTGTTCAAAAAAAGAAAATTTTAATCTGTATAGTATCTTATTGTCTACTAAGCTCTAGTACACAGGGATATTACGCTGTGTATCATAGGAAAAAAACTCCGCTCCAATTGTTGGGAAAGCAAGAACGGATTAGGTTGAATTTTACCTTTCTAACAAAATTCTAAACCTTGTTTTTTGTTTGCGTTTTGTGTTTTTGTTTTTGGTAACAAAACTTTTTATGGCATTCTCTGAGCGCCAAAATGCAAGAATTGAGGTTAGACGGTGATCGATTCTCTCATTTTTGTGTGTTTTCCAGCTGCCCGGACGATGCGTACTCGATGCTGAGGAAGTTGGAGGAACGGCGGATGTCTTCGCTGGACCACCACTGGGCCGTGCCGAAGCACAAGTGGAGCCAGGAGAGCCGGGACGCCGACAACGAGGCGGAGCCGGAAGGGGAGGCGCGGACGGAAGCGGAAGTGGACGCGGACGCGGATCGCGACGCCGAGGTAGAGCAAGACAAGGGCCCCGCGGCCGACGTAGACGCAGGCCGCGATGCGGATGCGGACGCAGATCCGGACGCGGGTTTGGTCAAGTCGAGCTGCCATGACTCGGGCATCGACATCCGGGATGCCGACCAAGTCTCTCTCCCGCCTATCCTCCCGTGCGCCAAAAAGGTAGCCGTTGTGGCGCCCCGGGCGTTGTGGCGCCGCCCCGGGCGTCGAGGCTTGCATCGCGCGAACGCTCGCTGGTGGCGGCCGGGCATACTCCGCCGGGTTGCAGCTTCTTATTACGGGCTTGCCCTTGCTCTTGGAGGGATGGGATGACAATCCACTCCTCAGTTAAAGGATATCAGACGCGCTTAGTGGTACCCCATCGGGAGTGCCTCACTCTAACCAAGAACACACACTGGAAATTTGATTAGAGAGTCATTCACTACCTCTTGTGTTTCACTTTTCGTCGCCAAGCTGAGCGACGATGGAGCGAGGCTCAAAGCACGTTACCTAACGTTGAACTAACGTTGAACTAACGTCTACACAGATTTCGCTTGCTTCTCTGCGGTAGTTTACCGTCACTGAGAAGTAGCAGGCTTGACAGCGGAGCCGTAGCGAAGCGAGGCACTAGGCCTGTGACCTAGGTTCACTTTACGTAACTTACGGGGGTTGATTTCGTTAATTCCCGTAATGTGATGAAAAATCAGACAGGGTTAAACTTACAAACACAAAAGGTAGAAAGAAAATGCTTTCTTTCAAATTTACACTGCATTCAATCGTGAAAAGAATAATAATGCTTATGAAAAGTCGGTATATCTTGTGAATAAAATTCTTAGGATAGAGTTTTTTCGTAGAGAACATCATAAAGTGGGCTATAACTGCGACCGAACTCACGAAATAACAAACCGTTAATTGGTCGTATCTCAAGCTGAGGTTCCTTAATATCGGCGAATTCTTGGTGGAAATCGTCTGGTGAAATAAGGAGGATCTATTTAGAAATTGAAAACTCAGCTGATTTACACTCTTGCTTCTTGTCATTCTCTGTTTCATCTCTTTGTTTTTGACCTGATATCTCGAATTAGTGATGAGACGAAACATTCCTTTTTATTTTATTGATAGGTATACGAGTTATTGGGCTTGATCTGTATCTTGACAAACCTTTTCTCTCGTGTAATTGAATTTACGCACCATATTTCAAGATGGGACTTATAGAATCGCTTCAAGTGCGCCAATGTCCTTTTTCTGTTATAAATTCCATCGTTGCCAGACGTCGCGGTATTGTCAAGCTTAATCGCGGTTAACTCAAAAACCAATTGAGATAACCTTGCATGTGTAGTATGTTATGGAGTTTTGAGAAAGTTAAAGATGGGGCTGTTTTCCAGTTATCTTTACTGATTCAAAAGTAAACCGTGTTTAAATTTGACGGAACCGAAAAAACTGGCAAAACTGATGAAATATTGCCTTGCAAAACCTCGCTCTAATCTCCTACTTGGTGGAGGTGAAAACTTTGAAGGTAACGCATCCAAACTGCTCGGTACAATCCAGATCAAAAGTCGCGTTACGCTTAATATGAACTATCTCGTGTACAAGAGAGACCCGAATTTTGATCAGCACTGTACTGGACTATGGCCCTGCGCTACGCACAGCTCGTTCTTTATTTCATAGGTTTTTTATTTATTTAAAAATTATATTTAAAAATTCTACCGATCAATTCACATTTTTCGGAAGGCCTTGGCACATTTTTTTCGCGAGGATTTCTTTTTCAAAGCGGAAAACGTCGTTTCTTCCTCTTTCTTGATTCTTTGGAACTGTGTGATTCAATTTTCCACTCTTAAGAACGAAGTATCCTTTTGGACAGAAAATGTAAACTTTCGTTGCTTGCACCCGACACATCCTACCAAATGTGTAATGCTTTAGTCCTAACATTCTTATCCTAAAAGTTGTATTCAAAGTAAATCTTCACAAACTAACTTTTGTTGTGCTTAGCCTTCAGCTATATTTGTGTTGTCGTAATTATCGTTTTAATTATGATTCGTCGTCGTCTGTTTAACCTAAAATTTGGTGACGGTGCTACTGACTTGCTTGTGATTTTGCCTGTTACGACTAATTATTACTGGAATGTTGATAAGTAATATATGCTCGGTGGGTATCTTCACTTGATACCAAAAGTGGTGGTGGAAGTAATTACGATTGCATGAGGGTATCAGGAATTTATGTTCATTGATTTTTTTTAGTCCTGAAATCTTTGCTTCGTTTAAAGTCGATTTAGTTTTGCGGAAGAATACAGAAAGTTTGGTAATCGTAGAAATCTCTCGTATCCGAATTTTTGATTCTTTGCCTCTTCCAAATTGAACGTGGACATTTTGAATAATTCCTCGGGGAATTTCGTATTAACAGAAATTCTTTTCATTTGAATTTTTGCTTCTTTGTTTTTTCTTCATTCCCAAGCCTCGTAAAAAAGTTGATGAAAAATTTTGATGTTTGTGGGAATTTTTTTCATCCAAGTTCTTGCCGCCAATGCTGTCCTGAATTCACCAAAACTCAAGCGAAAATCCTCTGTTTCAAATTTAAGCCACATAAACTTAAACATGAATTTTAGCAACCCTGTTGCCAGCAAAAACAAACATGTAACGTTCCCTTACCACATTGAATCAAACGATTCAGTTATGATCAATGAATCTTGATGAGGGTATTTAGAAATCCGCCTTAGAGAAATCAGTTTGCTGATCATGAAATGTTTCAATCAGGTATTCTCCGATGCCGATATCATCCTGGCACCTAAAAGTGAGTTCGTGCCCCCGATCACCGTGGCGCCGTCGTCGATCCTGGGGCAGCTGGAGGGACCTGGTGGGAGCCCCACGTCGGCGTCCATGCTGGCCGCCGCTCCTCCTGGACGCAAGAAGACATCGTCGGTGTCCTTCAGCGTCGAGGACGATGTCAAAGAAGCACCAAAAGACGAAGACCACGATAAGCAGGAGAGTAGGAAGAACAAGGTCAGGCATATGAACAAGTTATTCAACTCCAAAGACTTTCCTCAATTTCCTAATACATGAAAAGGGAAAAGTCCTGACTTACTGCGGAAACTAGGGAGGGCTAATCTTTCGTACGGATTCGTAGCTTATGGAAGGCCCCTACACCTGGTCATAGTTGCTCCAAAGCTCCATGTTTTGATAACGATCTATACATGTATCACCCCCTAGATAATTACCTATGAGAATATACACTGTACCTATGACGCTTTTTTGCCTATTTGTCATCCGTCATCCAGGGCTGCCTGTGAGGCACTTTTTATCACTTTCTGTCGCTTAAAACAATGTCTGTCTCTGTTCGACACTTTTCGTAGGTATTGTAATTATTTTAAATATCCTCTGCAGACGCATTCGTTGAGATAAGCGATGACCTTCAAATGTAATCGCTAATGTCTGCCCCTGCGCAGAAGGGCATGCTAAGCTACGCCTACCGTCACCTCTCGGCCGTGAACTGCATCCTCTCCCGGTCCTTTTAAACTCGACAAATTGTTCAACAGACATCGGTTATAATCTTTTTTAGTTTCCCTCAACCAGATCCAACCTTTAAAAGGCATAGATTCGAAAAAAAATTTCTGGCCAAAAAAGTGAAAAAATCGTAGGGGTACCTTTCAAATTTTCGGTCGAAATTTTTTTGTTGAATTTTTAACTTTTAATGGTTGGAATTTATTAAGGGGAGCTAAAAAGCGTTTTTACCGCCGTTTGTTGCTCACTTCGTTGATTTATCGCTCGAAAAGTAGTCTATGAAATTTTCCCCTTTCTCTGCAACTTTCCTCCCCAGAACTCTTTCATCCTCCCGGTCTGTTTAAAATCAATAAATTGAGCAAATGATATTGGTTCTAACCTTTTTTAGCGTCCCTTAATCAGATCCAATCTTCCAAAGCCTTACATTAAAAAAAAAATCCGGGCCAAAAAATTGAAAAAAAAAACCTAGGGGTACCCCTTGCTTTTTTTCGAAATTTCGGTCGAAATTTTTTTGTTGAATTTTTTTACGTTTAATGGTTGGAATTCATTAAGGGGAACTAAAAATTGTTGTTAATATCGGCTGTTGCCCTCTTCGTTCACATATCGCTCCTAAAATAAAAAATAAAATTCTTCCCCAGAATCGTTCTAGCACATGATTGACCTGTCTTGGAGTTCGTGTTCTCAATTTCTTCTCCTACCCTTTTCTTTCCTCATTTTTTTTCGAGATTCAGTCACAGAAAGATTGCTACTTGCTGCCTGGACCTAACGCTCGTGATTTTCGTTTCAGATGCTGAAACGCCTGTCGTACCCATTGTCGTGGATGGAAGGTCTGGGAAGCGAAAAAGAGGAAAAGGATTCTTTGCCTGGTTTGCCTTCCTCGGCGGATTCGCAATCACAACATTCCTCCATGTTCTCGAAAGTCTTCTCAAGGTGAGGAAAGTCATATTGCCACGTTGTGGAACGTCCTGCAACTAACCTACCGTAATACAACTCGCATGGGTTCAACCCTTTCCAATCCCTCTCGTCAACTTTCTTTTTACATATCGTTCAAACTTGTTCAGTCCACTTCAATGGAAACTTCAAAACGTTAAACAAATAGAATTTCGTTCCTAATGTGGTAAACTACATAGATTAGGATTCAAACCAGCCTTTTTCGGAGGTGGGTTAATAATCTTTTCATTCCCTCTTTGAAATATAACCTACAGTAATCTTTTATTGCGAAAACTTTGAGAACGTAAAACGTTTGCCCTGGGCATAAATGTTGTGGAAACAGTGTGCAACGTTTAACGTTTTAAACTAAACGTTTTGGACGTTTTCGTTCAGTATGATCAAATAGCTTTGTACCCTTCGTTTTACGAGAGTGCTTGGAATGGTTTGGGTATCAAAGGTTGATTTAAAACCAAATTTCATGGGAAGTTGCGCTGCTTTACTGAGATCTGCTTCAGAAGTTATTGACACTGTTTCCTGTCTTGTCTAATTAATTAACCACTAATACGGTTCAGCTAAAAGAGTGTGATTGTGTTCTCTAATGGTTTGTCCGTCGTTAACTGGGTCGTATCTAAGATTTCCTCAACAGGACTCCTTCTCTTCTTGTACAAAACACACTTTCTCTACACAAAAACGAAAAGGTTTTATTTGAGGGCTTTTTTTTCGCTGTCGAGAGCTTCCTTGTCTTACTGTTCGTTCAGTAGACTCTAGTTGTAGATAATTGACCACGGACCCCTGCCATTCATTTGCACTTTCTCTGCAAAAGACAAGTCAGTCGGCATGCATTAAGTACAGTACACTCTACTCTCACTACTTCATAGTTACACTTTTGAAGATTTCGCTATTTTAGAGGCATTCAGACTTTTGATCCACGCTTGTGATGGCGTCATTGGCGCGTCTAGCGCGACCATAAATTGTAATTAACTGTACATTACGCTGAATTATGTTCATATTTATTTTTAGGGTGTTACATACACTTTTCGATGATTCTTTGTTTTTAAGCACCTGTACAGTACATTATAGCGAAGACAACTGTTATACATGTATATCTCTTTCGGACGTTTTTATGATATACAGGTTATGATATCTCGAGGTACGGTAACAACACGGACTTGTACACATGCTTAGGCGTTTACTTTTGTAATATCATGTCTGGATTTGGACATCAGTAGTCTTAAATAACCGGCTAGCTTACGATGCACAAGTCCTAAAGCTAACCCTCAAACACGGCTCTGTTAGCCTTTTTTCGCTTTTCAACGTTATTATTGAACGGGGCTAATTGGAGCTAGTCCCTCGGGGAACCTAGCTTAAATCAAGCTAGGCTATTTGAACTTGGGGTTTGCAGTGTAGGGTGAAGGTCGTTGAACCTTGAGGTCGAATGCCAGGTCGTTATCCTTTCGTAATGATCCATTTTCTATTTCCTAGGTCGACATCTAGGGACTCTCATATGTCCTCGTGAGTGAGATATTTTAGCAACGATTCGTTTTTCTCTTTCTTATTGTTGTTGGTGCTTGCTTGGCTATAGCCAATGACAGCACGTTGTTCAACTTGCGTGGCTATCATTTTCTTAAGTTTGGCGCATCTCATGGAAGCTTTTGCGGCAAACTGAATTTGAAATTTGCGCCACAGCAATTTCTCTTTTGTTATGGATGTTTTGAAATGTTCTAAAGAGCACTGGACCTCGACACATTCTTTTCATTTAGTCTTTATTAGGTTTACATATAAAAAAAAAGCTTGTAGCAAAGATTTTTCGCTGTCTTTCAGTTTGGTTTTTAGTTTTGAACTCAGTGCACCATCTAAAATCTTCAAAGCTCAAAATGAATCCGTTTTGCCAGGAGACTATATAGTCTCCAGGTTTTGCACTTCGGAAAAAAAATCGGACTGGGAAGCAGTGAACATTGACGCAAATCATATTAGCTCTCAACTTTTTTTTTGCATGATTTGTTTTTGAAACTTTTGCTAAAAATCATCGTAGATGTCGATATCAGTTTAGGTGTTCTTTCAAATACCGGTTATTTCTGTCACTTTTTATTTGAGCGATATATTTGCTCGGCTTCTATAGATAGAAGTAAACATATTTCTCTTCACTCGGTCATTATTTTAGAATGCATCTTGAACATAAGTCGCTAATTTTTATATTTTGATTATTGTTCATTCAGTTATGAAGCTTGGTATAAAACATTATTCTATTTTCAAATGAAGCAGTATATATTTTTTTTTACATCTCCGTTGCTGCCATGAAGCCGAAATAAATTTGAGTGAAAAACTTGAGAGAGATCCCCTAAGAAACGGGTTCAGGTTGGGGGCTGAGTGAGATAGCGACACAAAGAGAACCTTACCTGTTTTCTGTCACTGTCATAAGACAAAAGTATCGCCATCCTCCTCTTGCCTGTTGTGCCCTCAACATCTCCTTACCTTTTCTTAAGGCAATTCAAACATGAAATTTAAGAAACACTTCCAGAGTTTGAGAGTTCGTGGAATCTTGTAAAATTAATCAGTTCTCTAATAGCAGTTTCAGAATTATCTATTGGCATCCATGCGTCTCTAGATTGTCTAGAAGTTCAGGGT
>Ga0058701_10003948_pt1 | contig 11905 bp, 6 predicted proteins | sample AgamicOrMae_FD_97039 | JGI IMG/M metagenome (GOLD analysis project Ga0058701, IMG submission 97039) | Agave microbial communities from Guanajuato, Mexico - Or.Ma.e | ecosystem: Host-associated > Plants > Phyllosphere > Phylloplane/Leaf | place: Guanajuato, Mexico | collected 2012-06-04 | reverse complement strand
TCCGCTATTGGGAGGTTCGAAATATATTACTTCTTATGGAAGTATGCCGGGGAATTCGAAAATGTCCGTTAGTGGGAGGTGTCCGCTATTAGGAGGTGTCCGTTAGCAGAGGTTTCACTGTATCGAGGTTGTTTTTGACAGAATACATTTGGTAGATAATGCAACCTTTATTATGTTATCTACTATCTGCACTGGAGGTAGTTTTTCTGCATCTACCTCATTACAAAAAGCTACTAAACCGTTTTATAGCAGTAGAAGTAACGTAAGCCAATAAGAGATACTGTACTAATGATTGCAGCTTGGCCCCAGACAAACTGGAGGATCCTGAAAATTTGCAATGATCTGGACGAGTGGGCAAAACAGGCGTAAATTACTTTTCGGCGCCTTGAGGAAGTGTAGGACCAATCAAATAGATCAATCGCCGTCAGCTACCTTGAGAAAATGACTTGATTGCAGGGGACATGTAATTCTAACTTAACCTCACACAATGACGCGTTGTGTTCCAGGCTCGTCTTTTTCTTCTCCTTCTTCTTCTTCTTCTTTTTCGGAGCAGTTTACAGGCTTCCAAAGTATGGGCTTTTTCATTCTAATTTATTCGTGAGTTTTTTTTTGTTTTTTCTTTTAACAGTTACGGTTGGTAAGTGCTAACGGCTTCCCAATAATATTATGTTTAAAAAAAGAAGAAAAAAAGTAAAATGAAGAAAAGCTGTTGTTTGAATCATTTCTCATGAGGTGCCTGTGAAGAACGGGTCGAAAGTACGGGAGTTTCTGTGTGTCCTAAAGGTCAACCCCTCGCCCCTCTCCGATCGCAAAAGTTCGTTTGACCTCTTAATGCGACTGTGCTGAAGGGCCTTGACATCGAGGTCAACAGTAGAAGGCTACTAAAAAAATATTTCTCGAATACCATTTTTGCGTAGGTCTTGTCGGCCTAGGCTACGCCTGGATATTTTCATATATTTTGAGTAACTAATAATGATAACCGAGAAGTAAGCGGCATCAGGCTTGGCAAAGGAAACATTTTCACAGCGGTCTGTATGTAAGAACACATATCGAAGTCGTTGCCTGCACACTTTTTTTTTTGTCAGAGAATGCCCTTGTTCGTTGAGAGATCTCATAACCCATTGGATGGTCCCCCTCACCTCTTTGTTGGAACCATGCATGCCGCCTCTCCGCTACCGCACGCTGACGTTCAAGTGGATGCCACTCTTACATCGATTTCTTCCCATCATTAGCTGATTTGGCCCCGAGACCGAAACTGCTAAAAATTTAAATAGCTTACATTTTTTGTTTTGAAAATTCAGTTTTTCTCATCTGTGATTCATCTTTGCTCGTCCTTTCGTTACATTATGAATATTCTCACACAAACCCAGCACTGTTTGAACAAAATCTTTTAATTTTCAAATTCGGTGATTTGAATTTTTATTCACTTCCCGGTATGAAATTCGAAATACTTTTCTTGTAAATTAAAAAAAAAAACAAATACTTATACTAAGGATTTTTTGGAAGTTTACAAGAAAAGTAGTTGGAAATTTCATAACTGGAAAGTGAATGAAAATTCAAATCAACAGATTTGAAAATTCAATGATTTCGTTTGAACAGGAGGTTAGGTTAGGGTCAGTGTAGTGCTTCGCCGCTCCTCTCTTTGTCGCAAAGCCTGATATCGCTTACGTCTGGGCGGGTATTGTTTACAGATCAAGCGGTATCAGTCTTTATTAAGCGTGGTTAACTTAGGTTACGTTCCTTGTGCTTCGCTAGGCGTCTAAAGTGGTTGGAAGCTTAACCTTCAAAATTTATTCAGCAGCCTAAAAGAGTGATCTCTCGAATGACTGATGTTTCCATCAGCGCCCCCCTCCGGGGGGGTTTGAGCGCCGCGCGCACTCCGGGGAGGGGGTGCGCCGGCGCGCTGGGGGTGGGTTCATCGCGGAGGCCATCGGCTCGGCGCTCGGCGGGCCTCCGGCGCTGTCAGTGCTGGTCTCGCCGCGATCCCGGACCCAGGCCGCCGTCGACGCCCGGTCCCCGCGAGCCGACGTGGTGCAGCCCGAGCTGCAGGTGCAGGCGCAGCCCACCAGCTGCACTTCCTGCCGCGCCGCCCGTCACACGCCCTCTGGTGATTTTTTTTTAAGGAGTGATTTTGTGAAGCTTAATTGCGAAATCAGCGGCGCGGCGGGAGATTCCGTGTGCTCAGCTCAGTTTTTTCTCTTCTTAGGTATTACTATTTTTATTGCGTTACGTTTTAGCGTTCATGTATGTGTGCGTTAAGGATTAACCTTGCCTTACACTATACACAGAGAAAACTGCGTTAGTTACGTTTACTCAAAATTAGTAAAAAAAAGGTCCTCTCGGCCACTTTACTGTAAGGGGAACGTTTTCTACCTAACCCGTTAGCGTTTACTAGCCAAGTTTTTCTGTCGCATTTTCAGTTATTTTTGCTAATTTTAGTAAATTTTAACAACCCACTTTTCTCAGTTTAGATCTATACGAGAAACTTTTTCAGTTGTAGAGTATTTTTCATCAAACACGGTAGGAAACACCTGTTTTAGGGGGTTCTTATCTGTTTTGGGTGTGAAAATTAACAGGTAGTACGTATTTAGGTTATTTTTCAAGGTAGACCTATGTTCAGCCACATCAATGGAAAGCTCTCGCCGAGACCTTTTGAATGATATGGCGGAACATCGGTCTATCATGAAAAATAACCAAAATACATACTAAACCCGCTTTAGTTTCAGACCCAAAACAGGTAAGTACCTTAAAACATGTGCCTCGTTTTTATTGTAAACCTTGCATCGGAGAGCGGAACGACATCAAAGGACCTGTTACCTCATGTCGCCTAGCCGAGGGATAGTTATGGGGCCCCTAACCTTAAAACCCTCGCCGCCAAGCGGGTTAAAGAAATAACCCTCCCGACATGACTATGAGTCATTACTTCTCCTGGTATTAAAGCTATATTCAGTGCCGAATACACGAGGTAGATGACCATGCAACTTTTAAAGCTATTAGTTTCTCTTGCCATTATTAGATTCGCTTAAAGTTTGTACGCGGCGATCGGCAAGTTTGGCGTTCAGTGAGTGTGTTTTGATTGTCGGTCTGGTAACTTCTCGTATTGGCTTTGAAGCACAAAGTTTCCAACTTCCTAAGTTACTTAAAACATATTGATAAAGTGACCCATCATGGTACCCCGCACAGGAGAAAAACTGGCTTTGCAAGGTTACTCTAGCGCAATAAAACTTGCAGTATTGTAAATATACAGCGCTATCATACTAATGTTCCCTGTACAGTAGTAGTAAGCAGTCAGAAATGCCAGATTTATTGACGCACCCTTTATAGTAGCTAGGACGATTTCATTGGCAAACCTTCCCTTTTAAAATAATCGATCTTATTAAAGCCAATCAATTTTTAATCAAAGATTAGCTTGAGTTATGTATCGGAATTAAACTTCATTATGCAGAATGATGAAGTCACGCGGGTAGAGAAAAAGCTCTGACTTCGTAAAAAAAATGGTTTCTCAAGCACCTGAAATTTCGATTTCGTTGTTTAAAACAATATGATTTGAGGTGACATTTTGCCGGCTGGTATGGATTAGGTAATCCATTGCGTAACTCAGCAGTGTTCAAAAGCCAAGTTCTGGAAGCACTTTTCGTCTGTTCTCGTTTTGAGTATTCTTAAAAGGAAATAACTTTTCCTTACAGTGTTGAATAGAGACCTCGAGTTTTGGGGAAGTGGAAGGTGTCGTCGAGGTCTGTGTGTCGTCTAGTAGGAGCCAAGATTGCCGCAAGTTTGCCCCCTAAGTCTCCTCGTCTCACTCCCTCCTGCCGGAGGTTCCTGGAGGTCATTTTTTATCGAGGGTGTTTTCATTGTTCGCCATGTTTATCGGAAAGATATTTGCCTCTCTCTAGCGGCACCCTTTAAAGCTTTTATAGAGCGTAATTTAAGTCGTACGCTATCTTTGTTCTACGTTCCCTCAAAAGCTCAAAAATAAGTTGATACTCTTAGCGATGAATATGTTAAAAGGATATCTCTAGACATATCAGCTGTTTCAGACAATAAACGGACTTTAAAACAAAGATTATATTACTAAGAGCAAATATTTTACTGCCTGAACTGTGAAATGAGGCTCTTAAGTTGTCTATTGAAGCTTATGTATACAAATTCAGTTTGGTAGTTTTTATATTAAAACGTGGTGTGTAATTCGTAGCTTGGAAAACTCTATTTAGAAACAAACAGAAATGTTTCCGCTGAGATTAGTAATTAATCAAACAAGCCGAGGGAAATGCAAATTTCATTCTTTAACACCAACATGACTTTTCTAATATCTGATTGTGAGGCAAAAGTGGCCAGAGAAAAAGAAGTACAAGCTTAAAAAGTTTGTCTTTCACTCGGGAATTATCATTGCAGTCTACGAAAAAGAAGGAAAACAAATAGAAGTTGGGCGTCTTAGAACTTTTGTCACTGAATTAATGTCAATTGCAAGGACGCGTTCTTTTTTAATACCTCGTTACGTTTGACCAGGATTATATCGTTTCAAAAGATGCTCATTTCAAAGATGGTTTGAAGAAATTATATCTTCTTCGAAGTCCTTAAAGGCAGATCTTTAGTGGGAAGCTCTTAAGAGTGTACCTAAGAAAGGATTTTATGGATATTAAATCTGTCGGCTATTGCATTACTTCCGAAGCTAATTCCCTTTCTCCCACTGATATTCCAAGTCTGAAGCAATGCTTATTTAGCAGTTCAATCAGTCCCATGTGCAACGACGTGTTGATTTCGTAGCAATTAGGTCTTTTTACGCAGCGATAATGCTATTACGTGGTCGTACTACGCGACTCTCGGTCACAGGAGAAATTCCCTTAAGGGCTGCCTCTTTTCAACCCTTGCCAAAATCCCCCATAGCTTTCTGGATCAAGTGTATCTGAACATACAGCATCCAGACATAGTCCTCCTGTGCCCGTCCGACCCTTTTACTTCGAATATTATTTTCCCTTCCGGCGGAGTATTGGAAAACGTTCCCCCTACGAAAGCTTTGAAGATGTATACTTACACGTCGGAACTAATATCAGTGCGTCTTCGTGTACAACCGGGACCAAAAGTCGTGTCACAAATATGAATTTTTAGCCGATATAGAGTGTCAACACTTTAGATTACCTCTTTGTAGTAAGCGGAAGATGAGTAAGTCTAGTAGAAAATGGGGAACTTGACTTTCTGACTGTATTACGGAGAAAATGACTTTGTTGCCTCAACAAAACGTTTAGTTAATTTAGCCTCAGCAAACCAGAATTGTTGGGGTGACAGTTTTACTAGTTGTGGCGACAACTGTTATTGTTATTGTAACAATGCATATAGTTGTTGTTACAGTTAAAATTGTCACGACAACAATTCTGGTTTGCTGAGGCTATATTAGCAAAACGTTTTGCTGAGGAAACAAAGTCTTTTCCTGCGTGATTGAAAAGGGAGTTTCTATTGACCCGACCGATCCATATAAAATGTATTAGGTTGGGATTCAAGTCACCTCCCATTTAAAATGGATCAGGTTAATTACGTGCGTTCAATTCTCCCTACTAATTACCTGTCGAGTCAATAGCAACATTCAATCGAAAAATATGAGATACTACTGGTAAGTGATAATTCTTTTTGTGTACAGTTAAGAACAAAATTCACGACTCTTTCATTATACCTGTAGGAAAAAGCTAATTTTGATGGTGGCTACAATTTATGAGGTTGACTGTACCGCTTGGCGCCAGGTGTATCTAACAGTTTTTTTTTTCCGCTGAAATATTACGGTAGGCTTACTTTCTGCTGGATGAAAGCTTTCATGAGTAAGATATGCCGTATATGAAGTGGAACCAACTCTGACTAAATCTCAACCGTTCCACGGAAGAAATGGTTTTGTTACGGCAACAAAATTAGGGACAACAAATAAACTTTTTGTTGTTGCAACCAAAAATTTTGCTGCAGCAACCAAACGTTTTGTTGATAGAACTAAACATTTTGTTGGTATAACAAAACCTTTTTTTTTTTCGTAGCACGGCATTCGCTCCCCCTTATCATTCCCAAACGCCCGGAAAGGAGAAAGGAAAAAAAATATTAAAGCGTAGTATTGAATTTTAAAACCGGATCGAAGGGTCTGAAATATAAAGAGGGAAGGAGTTTTCCTGAATACGAGACACGCTACGGCGGAACATGGCGGCGAGGCGGGGGCCATGATCTGCCCAGACCTTTCTGCAATACACGACCGTATCTTTTATTAAATCAACAAGTTCAAAGGCTTTTTCTGCAGGCATCTTTTGTGAGCCTTCAGATCCCCTCGCGAAATAAAATTATTTCGCTGAAATTTTATTAAATAGTTATTTTGGAGTGATCATTGGTGTCAAGCACGATTAAGGCCAATCTTTTGAAATAAACTTTCTTAACTATGAAGAGATTTTAATCAATTTATAAAACACATCGATTTTGAGTCAGGGGGAGTAGAATCTCATAGAACGAGTCAAATCAGAACGGGACATTGGCATTAACACACAAGTTGGGGAAAAATGTTGGGTTTTCTGAAAGCATTTCTGTTTTTTGTACGTTTAAAGATATAAGTTTTTCTAAAAGTTATGAGGCATGCAAAGAGATTCAAACCGCCTAATATAGAGTAATTTGTGAGGAATGAACTCTTGTTCAGATCCGCGACAGGACGAGATAGGCAATTCGCAGTGCATGTATGTCAACTGGTGGCCTACCCTGCCTTGCTAAGGGGCTCCAACGAAATATTCCATCTGAATTGGTCTTTGTAATATCAGACCGGCATGTGTAAACACGCATCACAAAACTATTAGCTATAGGAGTTTTGAAAGAATTTCATCGCTAACGTACCGGATAAAATTATAAGTTTGTTCAATGCCCGTATTCTGGGTCCAAGAATAACTAGTCACAGGAGTGATCCCATGGCATAAAACGATCATATAACACAAAAAAATGGCTTCGTAAAAGTAAAAAAAAGGTATTTTACAGTACAGATGTCAGATGTGCAGTTTACCTACCTTACAGTTAGTAATCCACACTCAGCGTTAACAGAACAGTAACACACGTGGGTGTTTACTAATTCGAATGTCGTCTAGGCACTTAAAATACCATTGTCCTAAACTCGTCTAAGTAGTGCAGCCCTAAACTGAGCTATTAAAACTAGATAAGCGTTACCTTAGTCGCAAATGACCTACGCCTAAGCAGTATATGCACTTACAATTAGTTCACTTACAGGAGATAAATCGTGTGAGAGAACCCGTCTTGCGTCATAGCTACATCGAATAAAACGACGCACTACTTGCTAAATTAATTAATCAATTTCCGATCAAGTAAATACCTGCAGACAGAACCGTTTTGAGTGTTGCACCGAGGGTTTGGAGGGACAGGGGAGCTTGTGACGTTGAGTCCCAGCCAACCTGTGTTCAATCTCGCTAACCTAAACAGTAAGTTTACTCATCTTTGAGTTGTTGTTTTTTTACAACTACAGAAGTATTTGTTTGCGTAAATTATCTTGTAACCAATAGAAAGTGTATTTCTTACCTAACCTCTCTTAACTACCCATAACTTTTCCTTACCTCTCCAGATCTACTCTATCCGCTTTTCGAAATACTCGAGTGAAAATCGCTGAAATCAAACCGTCGCCATCCGAACAGGGTCGTTATTTAGGGTGGTCGGGATTCCAGAACTAGTTCGGCGCTTTTTGGCGCCAAGTTCTAGAGACACAGAAACGGAGGAGATGCGTCAAAGAGATTAGAACGTTTGTTCCTTGTCTTTCTGAACTTTGTGGGTCTCTTACTGGCTGCGGAAACGGCAGTGATGACCTCGGATTGGAAAAGTCCGTCCTCATTCTCCTTATTTCAAGGTCACTGCAGGCAGATGGAGAGATCCATTTCGATCTTCCCTGATGGGTAGACAACCCGCCTCGCGCGGTCCCAACTTATTAGCTCAACACTTTTTAGACGATTCCTCGTGCGTTTTGCCGTTTTGTTAGCCAGGCGCTCAAACCGACACCCCAAGAGGAATTTTCTTGACTTTGTCAGTTTTAACAGCAGGATTTTCCAACTAGATCCGGCCTGGTTCAACTTTGACACTTGCAGGGTAGCCACAAACCCCGGAAAACCTTGAAAGTCAGGGCCAAAATTCTGGCCCTGCAAAGTCAAAGAAAGTGAAAAAAAAATATTTGAGCCTTGTGAAATTTTCCCATTTAAGCAATTTTCTTAAACCGTATACGAGCTTTACGATGAACGTGGTATTTTGAAAAATATTTAGTGATAAATATCAATCATTATTTTTATATCAATCGAAATAAGAGCTTGCCGCGTGCTTTCTAATAATTATGATAACAGGAAGACCCATCTCCGAAAATTGATTCTATGTTCATTAGTTTAACCTTCATGCCGGGAACATGCATGTTGTTGGTTGCCCTCGAAAGGTCAATTTTTGTATTGAACCTTTGAATAGCTGTACAGATCAATGGACAGCTTTCTTTTAGCCCTTTCGTTTGGTATGAAACGATTGTCATCTTTTTAGACAGCTGTTTAGTGCGTATACGATTTAAAGTATTCATCCGGGAAGATGGCAGGGTTCCGACATGAAAGCTTGCTTAGCTCATTCGGTGAAACTCGCGTTTTTTATTCGCATTTTTGGGGGATTCAATCAAATTATGAAGCAACTGGCAACGTTTTTATTCTTTTTTAGTATCCCTCAATGAATTTCAATCATAATAACCCAAAAATTCAGGTAATTTTTTTTTGCCAAAAATTGAAAAAAAAGCAAGGGCCGTGTCTTTTTTTTCAATTTTTTGACGAAAAAAATGTATTTGAAATTTCTAGTTATTATGATTCAAATTCATCAAGGGACACTAAAAAAGAATAAAAACCTTGCCGGTTGCTTCATGATTTGGTTAACGCCCCGAAAATACGAATGAAAAATGCGATTTTCACCGAATGAGTTGAGCAAGCTTTCGTGTCGGAACCCTGCCTTCTTCCCCGATATGAAAATTTTAAATCATATACGCATTAAATAGCCCAGAAAGGTGATAGTTTTGTATCAAACTTGTAAGATCGTTTACGTTTCCGTAAATGAACGCAATGAAAATCAGGAGAGAAGTACTATAGTGGACTTCTTTCTTCTCGGAAATAGGGCACACTTGAGCCCAACATTAGTTGCAGCGACATCTTAAGGGGAGCAGCGATAAATTTTTGACCAAAACAAGCACGGGTTTTCTTTCCCCGCGGAAATAGCTGAAAAACCTAAGCGCTCTTTTTTGTTCTCTCACTTCCGGTTAATACTAACTTTTTAAGGATAGGATTAGGATTCCGTAATAGCGTACACTTTTCTCCTCCCTTTAATTACGCTGACCTTCGGCTTTCTTCGGCTTTTGCCTGCAAAGCGAAACCTTAGACCCTCAAAGGCGTTCACCGCTAGGACCGACGCGGTTAGGTAAATTTCCTTGCAACTTGTATGAATATTTAATCGATAGCTCTCCAGCTTAACAATTCAATAACTCTTCGAACAAGCCCTGAACCCTTCACAGCCCAAAGTATTTGGAGTGAAATTTAGCTTCAGAGAAATTAGAAGGATTTTTTTTCTCACTAAAATACGCAATTTTAAGCTTTTTAAAATGCCTAAATTATAAAATTGAATAAGGTTTCCAGAGGGGTGATATTTTTTAAATTGAGACAATACTGAACTGAAAAGATCCTCTAAAATATTTTTTTCTGTTGCCGAACGGCATCGCTGGGCGGTAAAGGATTAATTACTGTGCGTGGCCTTTTCCTCGCTCCGTTGTCATTCCGCTGGTCTTTTCGATTATTTGAAGATCACAAAGAGTAGAAAATAAAATTTACTTGTGGAGAGCGGACATTCCTAGTGTATTTTAAGACTAATTAGCCTCGTCTAATTAACCGCAAAAATTGCGAAATCCACGCTAAACGGCGAAAGCTCATGAAACGGAATACGTTATGGCAAGAACCTTTTTAATGCACATGCAAACTTTGTTTTTTCGTAAAAAAAAAACTCAGTCGCCGGCCGCAGCGAATGGAATGAAAGATAAAAACGGGAAAAATAAAAGACATGTGCATTCGTTTAATTTGCTCCGAGTGGTAGGCAGCCCGCACCACAAACGCAAGTCGCGTGATTCTGACAAGTGATAAGCATACAGGTAGGTCAGGAGTCATGGGTGCCCTAGTGTGTTTCGTATTCAAGCGAGTAATTAAATCCTAAGTAAAGTTTGTCCCTGTGTAAACTAAGTCTTTGTATCAAGAGAATCTTAAATACAGATGCAACAAGTCACTAACATCACTGATCTGAAAAGCATTTCAGTCCAGTTATTCACTGAATTTCAGACATCTTTTTTAATTTCTATGAAGTGCTTATTTTGAGAACGATATAACTGAAATTTGGTGAATATTTAAACTGAAATTTTTTCAGACCAGTGATTTGACTTTTATTGCAACTGAATTTAAGATTCTATTTTTACAGTGTGGCGTAGTTGAGTTCAGGGGCATAGCTTTATAGTAACCTTCCTTCATGTTACTCTCAAGGAGTCTGAATCTTGTACATGGCGGATTTCTCAAATTTTAACATGTTAAATTTTTAAGTCACAATAAAAATTTAAGTTATTAAATTTTAATTTATTTATTTTTTAACTCGTTAAAGCAGTTTTTTTTGTGTGCTAAATCTTGAAGGTATTGATTTTTTTTGGAGGCTGCATAGAATGGTCCATTTTCTTTAGACGCAAGGAACAAGAGAGCAAACTTGCTTAAGTCATTAACGAAGGCGGGTCTACCTTAATGAAGGAATCCTTAATAGGCGTTACCTCAGATTGCCTAAATGAACATGTGTGTTCTCGCTTTGGCACTGTGTGGGCTTTACTCTGCTTCTTTAGACGCCATTAATAAAATAAGTGGTTTGCTTGCCTAACTGCTAAAATGGTTACTCTTCACAACACCACAAAACCACCTGATGAAATGCTCCAAGAGGACGGTTTCTAATAAAGGACATTGCTTTAGAACTTCCTGAAACTGTTTTGAGGGCGCCGAGTTCAAAAGCAATCATTCTTCCGTCTTTTGTGGTTCACCTTTCTACGCCAAGAGCGGAGCTGAAATTCAGCGACGTTTAAAGCACATAATTTAACGGTCTCTAAGCCTGATGTCGCTTACTTTTCGGTGGCTTGAATGCTTCCAAGGGCGACGTCTGGGTTGGCTAAAGCCAAGGGCTTTTTCTTTTATTCTCTTTTTTTTATTGAAATGTTTTTAGTGTTGGTAAATTGTGTGCTTAAGTCGATTCGTTAATTATTCACACAGCAAAGTCATTTTCCAAGGGGCTCTGCAGCACGCATTTAAGGACGGTCCCCGAATCCATTGGCTGCACTATCCCTTCGGTTGACGGAGGGCTTCCGGGAGGCCGTGAATGAACGATGTTCATTTGACCCTGGGGTCGGGGGGGGGGGGGTCTGATTGATTCCCAGCCCAATCTAAAAATGACCCAAAAACCGTGGGGTTCGTAAGCTGTCCGGAGGGAGCCATTTTCTGCTCTCAAGGTCTCCTTGCACTGAGATTTTCTGCTCGCGAATTTATGAGAATTTAGCTTGCAATCGATGTGCCCACTACCCGCGAGTAATACACATTTCTAAACGATATTGTATGAATTCACATCTATTTCAAGGGAGTGTGATATTTTATGACAGTTCACACTCCTATCTAGAATGGAATTCTTAAAAGAAGCAGTAAAATCATCTGGAATAGCTCCTAATTCTTATTCTAAGAATTTACTCCCGATTTAAGTATAAATCTCCATAATCTAGAATTTACGCCGAAGCAAAAATTTAATGCAGACTTAAATCCATTTTAGTTTTAAAATCAGTTACAAACTGTAAATGTTTTAATAAAACTGATATTTTAAGGTC
>Ga0058701_10003947_pt1 | contig 11907 bp, 7 predicted proteins | sample AgamicOrMae_FD_97039 | JGI IMG/M metagenome (GOLD analysis project Ga0058701, IMG submission 97039) | Agave microbial communities from Guanajuato, Mexico - Or.Ma.e | ecosystem: Host-associated > Plants > Phyllosphere > Phylloplane/Leaf | place: Guanajuato, Mexico | collected 2012-06-04 | reverse complement strand
TGTTAAAATAGGGATAACAAAAATATTTTGTTACAACAACAAAATGTTTATCAACAAAATGTTTGGTTGCTGCAGCAAAATTTTTGGTTGCAGCGACAAAAAATTTAGTTTTTGTCCCTAGTTTTGTTGCCGTAACAAAACTATTTTTTTTCCGTGCAGCTATCGACCGGAGCACCAGCGGAGTGAAATGCAGGGCACCTAATTTTACACAGCTAATAATGTAGCCTTAAGATAAATCAATAAGCGGGAAAAAAAGATTAAAAATTTTTGAATCTACTTTTGGGAAAAATAATTCGGCCTAACTGCAACAAGTATATAGGTTTAAAAATAGAACGTTCTCTGATCCACATGTTTTTTTCGCACAGGGCAAAAAGTCACAAAAGGAGACGTTTCGTTAGGTCGTGTGGTCACATATTGGCCATCGCTCGACATCCGAAGCCTCTAGGAGAGATAAATTTGGCTCGCTGCCTCCAAGAAATATATAGATCTATTTGATGTCAGGGGGTGTCCTTCGATCCCCATTCGTTTATCGATAGTTGAAGGGCTTTAGATTGGTCTGAGTGTATGTGTGGGAGTTGAAAAGAACACTCAAACTGAAACTAGACGTATTTTAGGTACACTATATGCGTAAAAAGAAATCTTTTGAGATAAATCAATTCATCCTTCTTTTCTTTTTAAACAGAATAATACCATGAAGTACGTATTAAATACATCGTAGATATATTCTATTCGGTAGGATCTTGTATCCTTTTCTGTCAAGCTACCTTTCGCCTTTTAAATATTTGAAAACCAAAACTGCTATTTTGAAAAATACTGGGAAATCAACTTTATTTTCAGCTTAAATTCTATGAACGTCTCAAACTGTGCTAATAGAGTTTTCAAGAAGAGAGGCCATTTAAAGAGCGTGGTATTCTCGTAAACTAACCATGAACAAACCAACTTCTGATCTTAACACCAAAGTTGCGGCTAAATTACGCAATGAAGGAGTCCTAAAAATTTTGCAGGCCTCCTTTAATTAGCTTTGGGTTCTTCCAGATAAAAACTTGTTCATATGAACCGTAACGCCAAATTGGATATCCCATTGAGCAACCTACCTCTGAACGACCAAACTCTCAAAAGAAGTTTTATAAGATAATAAATGTGGGCATTTTTATAATTTCCTAACAGTTTAAAATTCGTTTAACTCGAACATAGCCTGTGTTACATCTTATCGGATAGGCCTATTTTACTATCGTCCCGCGCTTTGTTTTGCTTCGGCAAAACTAATTTTATCTACTAAGTTTTTTTTGTTTTTTTTTTAAATTAAATTTGAGCGTAAATTTTTGTTGAAACAACTTCAGGGTACTCTAATGATTTTTTTTGAACGGATCTGAGGTAATTCTCGCATTCATACTTTAGGATACATAACGTTTCTTTCGATCGAGAAACTACCATAATTTTGACGTCCAACGAAATCCAACGTGTCCTTTGTAGATGGAGTGGGAAGAAAACTTGGCCTACTAGGGATTGTTCACGGAGTGTCTTCTCTTAAGACAAAACCATAACATCTAACAAATTGTTCAATCAAGTTAATGCATTTTTTGCAAGTTGAGAGAGGCTCAAGTGACACACAAAATGAAGTGTTTTTATTTCTTTTGGAGATTTTGATTAAAAAAAACAGCGCCCCTCCCCCCTAACCTTTAAGACTGAAAAACAATCTTTGTGTTTAACATCGATTTGATTCCTCAGAAAAGTATCATTTAACAAAAGATTAATGAAAGTATAAATAACATTTATACTTTCTACACCTTTTTTGATCATTTATAAATTCTTGTATGATTCTGGCGATGATAGGGTCTATAGGCTCGTAAAACGTGAATTAATTGAATAGATGCGGGCGAAAAACATGAAAGTTTGATATCTCTGGATGAGATTTTTATATCCTGTGTCATCCAATATTTAAAACCCTCTGTTCAGTGTCCTTGGCACTAAATAATTTACTTGAGTTTATCCTCCCTTGTCATGCCAAGCCTTTACGACTGTTGGTAAATGGTCAGAAAACATGGCACAGCTTATAATGTTAAAAAATCTTACACTAATATGTAAAAACGAAAAACACACGGCAGTTGTTCCTTGTAAAATAAGGAAAATTAAACTACTCCTACTCCTTCGACATTGTGATGCGAACTATTATAAGAAATTACAAAATTTACATCGATATCAATATGAGTTTTACTAAATGTAGGCATGGAAACTACTGTTTGATATACTCGTTCATTAATTATAAACATAAATGAACCCCTAAATATAACTTCATTCAGCGTACGGATTTTAACATTGGAGCTCGACATTACGCAGCCATGGGGAAAGGTTTTTTTTTTGAAACTCCGAAAAGAAACGTCGTTTAAATGTTTAAAAGATATCAACTGATGCTACCATGAAAGAAAATAAGGCTGTCGGTAATTCACCAAAAGGCTACCAACCAAAATGCGATATCCACAGATGGAATAAAAAAAATGATATTTCCTAAGAACTTTAGAAAACGTAGTTGTGATAACGCTAGTTACTAAGAAATGAAACTATAATATCTTGTGAATGAACGAATCGCAAATAAAAGCTCAGAAAAGGACGGGAAAAGAAAACTCAAAGCTCAAAGTACCGCGAAGCCGACACTCAGGAGTCCTTCCTTTCATAATAACAAAGACAAGATTCAAGGTTAAGTGATCCTTTCGTCTGTGGCAAAGCGCTCTAGGCTACTTCAGAGCCAAGAATCTGTAAACCGAATATCTTCAAGTCTTTGTAAAAAAATATCTGTATGGGAAAGCAGAGAAGATTAGAGCCACATATGCGATCTGAGATGTGCGAGACGATGAACGGGGAAAAGCGAGTTTGTCAAACCTTTAGAGGCGTAACGAGGTCCTTTTAGTGGCGTGGCTCGTGCCACATTTCTCGGGGGGGTGTACCCAGCCCCATGAGAGGTGTCGGGAGGTGTGATGAGAGGTGAAAGGGAAATGAGAGGAAAGGAGGGGAGAAAGAGAGTAGAGATAGAGAAGAATGATGGTGTCATACCAACAGATGTGATAAAAACTATCTACAATGTTATGTACGAATGGGGTGGTGGTATCCGAGCGTAAGGGTCCCCGCACCAACGAGATTTAGGCTCGGTATGGCCCTGCTCGGGATGAAAATATGTACCTATTCGCCAGGAAGCGGTTTTTGGATAATGCTGAAGGAATACAAATGGCAGTCAAACGACAGACAAGAAAGAAAATGATGCACTATCATAGACAGACCCCCCCCCTGCAACCACCTGGACATCGATGCCTTGCGGTTGCCTACCTTATTAGCTCGGCATCACCCAATCACCCGCCTGATTCCGAGAGGTAGTCAACCGCAACGCACCGATGTCTAGGTAGTTGCAGAGGCTCTTGAAGCCAAATTTTTATCCATGGATCAGACATTGATTTGCCTGGAATTCAGTCATTCAGAACGAAGATTTTCATATGAGTGATGTGAACAAAAAAGGAATAAAAAATAAAACTTCGTGGACGTACTCTTTACAAGATAACTTTGGGTCCATGGACCTTCTCCACAAAACGGATCAAGAAACCTTAAAGTTAGATACAGAGAAGCTGGAATGGTAAAGCGACGCCAAAGAAAGGATTGGTTAAGCCATAGGGCTATGCAAACAATATTACAGAAACATCAGTCGGGGTGAGACAAAAGAAACCACCATTCCTTTCAGTACATCCGCGGGAAACGTAAGCTTAACTACGTACCAGTGTCCTCCAGACTGGGGGAGCGGGGAATGTATTGTATACCTCACTCGCTTTGCGAGCAGGTCGTGTTAATGTCTCTTAAACTTCTGTCCTTCATTTTTAACGTATCTTTCGTCATCTCATTCAGCATTCGGTGCTTCTCTTGGGACCGTTTTAGATCATCCTCTATTCCTTAGTTACTGATTGTCTCCATACAAGGTCATCAAAAAGCAGCTGATGCTGCTTTATACAGAGCAGAGATTATGATACAGAGATGCACCCCGCGTTACCGACATAGTGGGTGCAGAGATTACCACCGAAAGTTGAAAAGGAGACAGACATTTGGAAGACCCGTCGCTTGTCTAATTCTCAACAGAGTGAAATGGGTTCCGCATGGTTCCGCAGTTAAACCGTGGCTCTCCATAAAAATACATCGGAGTGCGGGACCAACTATCCAGAGAAATCAACATAATATAGAGATTAAAAAACTGGTAAAATCTGACTTTTGTCGAAGGCAACTTTTTAGTTAATCAAATACTGAATGCGACTGCGAGTAGAGGCGAGATCAAATGAAGTCACTGCCGCTTGTACACGAGCTTCCCAACAAAATTACCGATTTACCATCCCTTGTCGGGTATCGAATGTAGCTTTCATCACGTTCCTTTTGTAGAGCTCGGTATGGAACAGTATTCCAGTGTGACCGAGAGTTGTGTGACGTTTCATTTAGTGAATAGTCGCCGTGGGAGCATTGAGGCAGCCACAATAGAAAACCTAAGCTTCACTTGAGACGCATCACGACTGAGACGCTGTCGCACCTTTGGCACCCGGGTGTCTGCAACACCCCTCCCTCGCCTGCGTCCCATCCTCCTCGGGGACGAATAATTCATAGCGCTGCCATTTCGTGACTGGTTCCGTTGCAGCCGTTCCACGGCCGAGTACTCCTATTCTCCTTAGCCCCCTTCCCTTTTCCTCTCCTCACACGATTTCCAAGACCCCGCAATACAGCTGAAATAACCGCTCGTTTAAGCGTGGTCCGGTCTTTCTACAGTCCTAGAACAATGATTTTTAGCTTAACGCGTGAGAATGCGTCTGCCAGTGTGATTATGCGGATCCCCGACCCAGCCAAAAATTCCGATCAGTTGCGATCAAACCACGTTGACGGCAACGTGGCTGTGAAATCTGGCGATATGGATGCCCAAAGCACGTCCGTCTTCTAAAAAGCTAAGGGCACGGACATCAGCGGTATCCAAGATTATGCATAATACACACACTTTTTTTAGAAAAAAAGTGTCCCCCTCGTGCGTTATCCTGACTCGCAAAGCCAAGTACAGCAAGAAACATGACACTATCAATCAAATCTCATTAAATCTCACGGTTGTCCAGCTCAATGCCGCTTGCTCGCTGCAGCAACAATACATTCGCTAACTTATGTTTGCTGCGAGAAGCTTGCCACACTTCTCGTCCAATTATGGCTGAAGGACTAGCTGAAGAAAACGTGACTAAATTGACAATTTTAGAGAGCAAGTGAAGTGAGAGATTGCTGCTGTTCATTCCACCATTCAGATATTTCGAAGAAAAGTTAGTGGGTTCAGGGAAAATCGAAACGTGAATGTAGAATCAAGGCCTTGAGAAGGTTTTGACGTCAAACTGAGAACTAGATCTTTACCCCTGATTCACAAGAGACCCGAAAAGGAAAGAGGAAAGGTATAAACGGGAGGAGGGAGACGCTTCCAAACAAGTTGGGAGACAAACACGGGAAATGAGGGTAGATCGCTGATTGTTATCATCCGCGACTTTGTGACGGCGCTACAAGCTTAAGACGTTTGACGATTGTTTGTCGCTAAGAAAGCGTTTTTATGCTTCTTGCGATTACTTTCTGAGCTGTTCTTTAACCAGAAAATTAAGGAATACTTTCCGCTCTGTATTTACTCGTCGTCCTTTAGAGGTATTTAATAAAACGGGTTGAGTCAATGATGACAAAACGCGAGTATAGATAATAATCTGAAAAAAACTCTTCATCTTGACGAAAAAAATAATAATAATACCCTCACCGAGCTAGCTTTAAAACAACAGAGCTTCAAAAATAACCTTTTGAAATTCATTTAAATAGCACCTTTGGAACCTTCTAGTGCAAAGCCAGTGAGGGTACATTTTAACAATGAAAATCGAAACAGCGCAAGCTAAATTGTATGTTATGTCAGTTTTTCAAGATACCGTACTGTACTGCGTTTGTGATACCCCTCCCTCCCCGAATACATTGTAGAAAGTTCGTCGTCTGATCAAACATCCTCAAGCACTTTTTTTTTCAGAAAAGAAAACGTTTTGCACCCCTTTGAACTTGAAACCAACAGATTTCATACATAATTTCAAAAATCGATCACGTAAAAGAGAACCTTTAAAAAATCGATCTACTGCAAAGTTTGAGAATTGAAGTTGATCGACATTTGAAACACGTCGTATTCTTACTTTAGATCGATAGTTGACTGGAGGGATCGAATTTCCGAACACCTGACAGAGCAGAAGAAACCGACCGTCGTCCGTGGGCAGCCCGTGGCTTATTATTGTAAGAGGAGATGCATTGGACTGTCATTCGTCAACTGCGCATCGACGAGGAAGCGGACCAATAAGAGCTGTCTGCCCAGTTACTTGAGCGTTAAAAGGTGCGTCATCCTAACTTTTTGCCCAGGAAACTAAAAAAAATTAGGAGGCCCTTTTCTAGCGTCAATATTCTTGTCGGACATTTCGACACCATCCACGTTTAATAGGAGGACTGTGAGTTCCACGCAGTCGTTTCCAGTGGATGAGAGTGCTAAGTTTTAAGGTGCACCCAAATAATTAATTCTATTCCGCTGCGTCATCTGTGGCGATAACCGTTATCAGCCTGCGTTTTGCCCCATTTACTTGTTTGCCTATCGCATTGATTTTCATTTTTTTCCGCTTTCAGTGCGCTGTTTGCGTTTGCGATTCCATCTCTGTGCATTATTAAAAATGGAAAAAATCCCATTTCCAGGCTTCCCCAAGTATACCAGAGGTACAGTTATCTCTCTCATGTTTTGTACTATGCGCTTCCGTTCAATCTATGTTTGCGCATCCAGGTTACGGCCGAGCAAAAACAGGTTCTGGTGGCTTTCGTGAGGTGGCTCTTATACATACGGACCTCTTCTCTTGTTTGTGGGAAATGGAAGTTTAACTTGCTTAAGATGTTTTGAGGCGAGACTGGAAATTTATTTCGAGGTGCCACGTTTGATATTGACCTTATTGCGAGAAGTTCCGATTAAATCACTCTGCTCGAAGTGAATCGCAGGGACATCAAACTTTAACCGCATATTGACTGCAGTTATCTTAGTGCAAAACGGATGCTTGTTGGCTGTTTGGTTCCACAAGCCTTGATCATGTCAGGTATGTTAGTCGTTTTATACCTGGCTGTTCTGTTGTTCCGCTTGGCTTTGTTGATGGAAGTTAGAATATAGGTGGAAATTTCAATTTATCAAATTTATAGAACATGATTTTTCTTTCATGGAAAAGTCGGTCTTAAATGCATTGGAGTGACGTTTGACTGTAGAGGATATGTTAGGATTCTTTAAGAGACCTTCAGCTTCACTCAAGGAATACTTTCGTCGTCACATGCGGAGAAACTGAGTAGAGACGGCTGTGATATTGGAGTTCATCCTTCCGGGCATAGAGGAGAGGGGTGTTTGGCGTCGGGCCTCGGAGCCAAAACAGCTAAACAGCACCAGTATTTGTTTTGCATATCATGGGTTTGGGGTTGGCCCCGCTCTTCTTAGAGCAGGATGTGTTCGAAAACAAAGATACTCTTTCTACTTTTTTTGCTTTCATTAAGGACGTTTTAAATCACGAGAGTTTAGAGCGTGCACATGAGAGCCCTAATCTAAGAATCTAATCACTTTCAAAATATTCATTCAACAATTATTTTAAACTAAGAATCAGCTGATTTCTCTTTTCATTTACAATTTCTAGACTATCAACAAGTTCCAAATCAGTATGGGATTCCTGCTGACAATATCTGTTGATTCCGAGTTATTAGCAAGCTGCGATTTTATCCTTGCAGTGTCTGCGAACGTATTATTGATTACCCAACCAGAAACGTGCGATTCTTGCCTCATGAGAAACTGCTGCGTTCGAGGAAATTTCATCCGGGAAAGAGAAACTGTATCAGCAAAAATAGGGCGATATTTCTGCGAAATATCTCTGTAGATCGAGGCTCATCGAGGCGTTATTAGCATTTAAAAGGAACTGCACGAAAAGTTTGTTAGTCGTTGAAGATGGGATTTTCGGAGTAAAGACGTTTAAAACTACCCTCTACCATTAAAGTGCGGGAAAGAGGATCTGCGCGTGTAAAATACGCTGTTTTGAGATGCTGTGTGACGGTCTACCGTCACGTAATATACCGGTCTCCTTAATTCGATTTCCCCTACTTTCCTCTATCGGTAAAGAAAGTAGGAGAAGTACGAGATGGGGGGGGGAGTTTGAAAATCGGGAAGGAGCAACCTCGGCAAAGGGCACGACCTTTTAGGGTCTCGTTTTTGAATGAGGCGGACCTACGATAACCTAGGTTATCGTGAGCTAAACCTCATAAATTTCGCCAGGTGTTTTTTTTTCTGTTTTGCGCATGTATTATCAGTGGCAAAGATTTGCTCCTTCTAATTTTTTCAAACCTTCATATCTTGGGAACGAAAAGAGATTCAGCAAGAGAACACGAAATGAGTTCCAAAGGATATTTGCTCAATCAATCGATTTTATAGAACGCCTATTTGTCGTATCTCATCATATGTTTTCAAGTTAGAGAGGTTTGAAACATATGAGAGGGAGCAATACTTTTGCCTCTGATAATACATACCCCTTACACGCCGTGCGCAAGGATACAAGAGTGAAACTATGAATGATTTTAGTTTCCATGGAGTGCACATGACATTTAAGAGAGACGACAAACGACGCCATGTATAAGGTGATGCACATTAGGTATCTAGTCCCAAAATTAGATTTTGTCTGGGCTCTTTATTTATTGAGTGTGGCTGGGCGACATCCCTGTCGCTTTCACCTCGAAGACACGCGCACCGACAAATCTAGTTTGCTGAAATGCTGTTAAAGGCGAAAGTGACATCAGCGTCTTGCGATACTTTCTCGCCAGCGTTCTCGATCATCCCCAACAAACTTTGCCCGAGCTGCGGAATGTATCTGTAAGACCTTTTTTTCTTTAAAAAAATTGGTTTTTTATATAATCTACTATAAAATCAGATACCAGTTAGGGTACTTTGCGTTCTCAAGTAATATACAAATTAAAAATAAAGCCCTTTCCCGAAGGAGGCGGGCTTAACCCTTTACCGCCCAGCAATGCCGTTCGGCAAAAGAATAAAAATTGAGGATCTTTTCAGTTCAGTATTGTTTTAATTTAAAAAATATCACCGCCCTCTGGTAACCTTAAATTTCATAATTTAGGCATTTTACAAAGCTTGAAATTGCGTATTTCAGTGAAAAAAATTCTTCCAATACCTCTCAAGCTAAAGTTCACTCCAAATACTTAGGGCTGTAAAGGGTTAAAAAAGCTCTTCTCTTAGAAAAAAAATCGGTTATCTTTTGTGCTCTGACCGTATTAATAGTATGTTTCGTGAGAGACAGCAGCACTTATTCACACTTGTTTAGTACGAAAATTCATGTTGGTCAAGACTTGAGACCTTTTAAAAAAAGACGCTGGAAACTGAAGAACATGTTTCTGGAATGACGCGATTTGCCTAATGATTTAATTAACAACATGGCACAATGAATAAATTAGTCAGAACCTGGATGCTGAAAATGATGGTGTACAAATTCATTACTCACGTCAGATGTTCTAGGATACTTTGGCCAGAACAGGCTTCAATACTCGGAAACGCCAGGTTCAAGTTTTTCCTTTGATATCTTCCTATGCGCCCACATGTTTCGGGAAATCGATCCCATGAAAGTAATAACAGAAGCTTCTTGAAGATAACACCTTCAGGAAACCTCTTCGTGACCTGGAATCACGTATCAAAGGTGGCCATGTTTCCCTTATTGCAAACAAGCTTTTTTGGCAGCACCCTTGTGGGTATTTTGATTATCTGTTTGCCGAACATTGAATAGTCAAATACGGTTGTTAACGCTAAAGCTGAGTAAATTAATTTGTTTTCGCTCATTTAACGTTCGTCTATCGTGATTTTTGTAATTTTATTAGCTGGCGTGTCGCAGCATGCCCATGTCACCACGATTCCGCGTGCCAAGTTTTGGGAACTTTACTCACTTTTAACAGATCATATTAAATTCATAACAACACTTTTGTAAAATGAATATATATTTGGCCAAACAAGACACAAACAGGTAAACTAGATATTCCGACTTCTCCCTATGTATGAAACATGACTGTATTTTACGTAAAATTTATGTTAATCTTATAAAACACTTCTCTGTCTTTCGAAAAAGTCGAATCAGATTTTATTTTATTCTTTTTAGTGCAGTTTCAGGAAAAGCTAACAAAATATACGGCAATTAATTTCCTACTTTTTAGTGCACTCTGAGGATAGAGCGAACTCGATCCAGAGACTCACAGAAAAAGCATAGCTTCTAAATTGCTTTTTTCTTTTTGATGTATATTATTTTTAGCCATGCCTTTCAAAGAAACCTCTTGACGAGTGCTTGTACCGACATAAAATATAAGAAACCAATAAAAGGGAAATAGTAAATGAACCATTCACGGTTTAACAGTTTATCGTGCTCTGTAATCAAAATCTTTCATCAGAGTCGATTCCAAAATTTTTGATGTTCAAATGACCAACAGTTACGAAAAAAGGTAATAAACATTAACGATAATATTTAACATACGTATCAAGGACATTATACTCACATCGTGTCTAATTTGGTATACTTTTTAATTTTGCTTTTCATTCATTTAAAGCGTGGCTTCACTAAACTAATCTTAAGTCAGAGGAGATAGAGAAGTTACAATCCAGGCAAGTAAAATTGTTTCTGGAAAAAAAAGCTCATTACCTACCGTAAATATTTATATGGAATATTCCCAAAGATGCTTCAAAACGAGTTCATTAATAAAGACTAAGTCCACCATTTCAAATCCTCCTCCATGAGATCAAGTTTCATGTGAACGTCCGGATCATTCGCAGGCTTGTTTGATCTTCCCTTACTCTTAAAGCCCAATTACAGTTTTGGTACGATTGCCCAGCGTCGTGTAAAAATAGTTCTTTTTTTAAGCTCACTGTAGATTTTGGGGAAGATATTTCGTTTATCCTGTGTTACACCTTTAATTACCATTCATTGCGGAGCGAGGCAGAGAACCATCAACTTAACCGACTTAACCTAACCTAACCTTACAGTCGCCAAGCCTTGCACCGCTTCCCTTCTCACTAAAAAAATATAAGGACACAAGTCTGAAAATAAATCGTTTAGCGTCACGACCTATTTCGACAACTTCTATTGGCACCTCGTGCGGTACCTGTCTAGTTACCTGAAATATTTCTTTCTTGAAAAGAGTGGTTTGGTGAAGCAGATTATGTTGGTAAGTTTATTACAGGAACTTGTCTCGTAAAGGGCTATGGACTTATCACAGGCCTGAAAAGAATGTAAACGTTGTTCCACTGACGCAATTTTGTGAATAGTCTGCCTGCAGGATACAGCGTCGTTTGCTTGTAGCGCCCAAACCGTTCAAGTTGTGAAGTAACATTTAGGTAAAATGAACCACAATCAAGTTGCACATCTGCTCAAATGCGTATTGTATATTGGATGGCAGACCTGTACCAAAAGAGATACAGGAAAATTTCAAACTAGTTCTCAAATTGAGACGCTGGGTCGCGTTTGGGGAGTATTTGCGGTCTGCTCAGAAGCATCAAAACGACCCGTCTCAAAATGGGGTTCTTGACAATTTTTCAGGAATTACATTTTCACAAAGATCAATTAAAATGAAAAACAATGGTGAAAACCGCACTTTCATGCGATCTCGCAATCGCTCAAAAAATAACTTCAAATAAGGTGCTCTATCCTGTCGGTTTCCATTTCAAAACACTGCGCCATATTGTGACGTCAAAACCATTGCCAAAACATAACCAAGCCTACGCCGCGGGCTGCGCTAGTCATGGTGGGTTGCTGCCAACATGGTCTGCAACTGCTTTCTGTTATGTTTAGAGTGACA
>Ga0058701_10003946_pt1 | contig 11907 bp, 5 predicted proteins | sample AgamicOrMae_FD_97039 | JGI IMG/M metagenome (GOLD analysis project Ga0058701, IMG submission 97039) | Agave microbial communities from Guanajuato, Mexico - Or.Ma.e | ecosystem: Host-associated > Plants > Phyllosphere > Phylloplane/Leaf | place: Guanajuato, Mexico | collected 2012-06-04 | reverse complement strand
TCGTTTAGTGGCTAGGTTAGGTTAGGTTAAGTCGGAGTAGGTCAGAATAGATGACATTTACGCCTATGCCGTGCGAATAATGCAGGGCTAATAGGCACGTGCCTTGTTAATAATAACAGCCATCTAGCAGATTTCGTTTGTTCAAACAGGTGACTCATCGCCTAATTTAATCATCAAATATGCGACAGACAAAAATACATAAGTTTGGTCAACAAGTTCAACAACTTAAGTATTTATCTGTGTTGCAGGAATTTATCTGTTTTCTTCGATTCAATCAAAGGAATTATTAAATCGCAATCAGCCAAGACACAACAACCACGACGTCTGATCTTGCAGAGGATATCTACAAAAGATCATCGTAACCAACAATCCTCATTTTCGGCGAGGTAGGAGATAAAATAATACATTCTTTCCAATATTCTTTGATGAAAAACTCTAAAATATTAAATTGCACCAGAACCGATCAAAGGTCAAACCAAAAAGATCAAACTGTCATAAAATAACGATAAATAGACGCTTAATAGGCGCTGTAGCGAGGCGAAGCACTATCCCCTCAGGTGGGTAGGCAATCTTCGAATTGACACGTTCTTCTCCCGCTCCGCGCGCGGAGTGCCGTCACCTGACTGAAGCCGCCTTGGCCGATATAAAAGCGACTTTCCACAAAAAAAAAAGGGAACGTTTTAGCAGTATTCAAATGTTTCTTTCCGATTTCGGCGCCGAGCACAATCTTAGCAACAACACCTGGCCTCACAGCACAAAAAAGCGCTGGCGCAGTCACGGGACAATCTTCGATAGTTGTCAGATAGCCATGTTAGCACGGTGTTCATGAGAGAAAAAGCTCAGGTCGGAAATTTTTCATCTCTGATACCATGAGAGAACCTTCTCTCATGCTGATACCATTTTTCATTTTCCACCGATTATTTTTAAATTTTTCCTCGACGTAGGGCCAAGTATGGACTTTCATAGACGATCAAAGCCTCGATTTCCGTAAACATATTCGCGTGTAAAATAGGAAAATATGTGGCTTATATGTTACATATATGTTACATATAAGTGCTTTATATTGTATGTTAGCTTTAGACATATCTGGAATATTACGTTTCGCCTTTTATGGGCACTTTTGGACTTGGTTTCGCCTTATATGGGCAATATATTTCAAGTTGATGTGGCATATGTTGGTGCTGCATATATATGTCATAGGAACTTATAAGGGAAACATATGTAAAATATAAGGCCCTTATATGTCCAAACTATAGGGTGCATGTATGTAACATACTTTTCCATTTTACATGGGTTGATAACTATAGTATCCGACAGCGAATCACAATAACGATATTACCGTACACCGTGGTGTGGCACGATAACTATACTATAGGGCGGCATATAACGATAATATACGATGGCCTGCAGCAATAACGATACTAAACGACAGCTCGCCACAATACCAATAGTTCTGCATGGGGGTATCGAATTAATGGACTTCTTTTTTTACTTTCAATTTCTTCTCTAAAGCGTGGCACATTTTTGCGCCCTTACCGTACATCAGGGCCTGGCCCCGTTCCAATTGATATGTGGTAGATAACGTTACGTCCGACCAGACTTTTGACTTATTGGCTTATAATATTCCAGCCAAAGTCACTGAAAGTTCGTATGAAACTACCGTATTTGCTTCTCCTAATGTGACAAGTGTGTCTTTCTCATATATCTCACAGAAATCAATAATCGCCAGACGGATCCAAAACAGATATCTGTACGAAGTTATGAACTAACCTTTCCTTACATTTTTTTCGGTGCTTCTTGAAGCATTAAGAAAAGGGCTGAAACTTTGCAAACAAAAAATATCAGGGAATTCTTTGGAAATTCAGGTTTGGATGACGTGTTGAGGTCTGTACCAAAGAATACCACAGTAAGTGCAAAAAGGGCAGAAAGCAGTGTTGCCTATCCAAATCAATTGACTCAAGCTTAAATAATTGTTCTGCTGCGGCTGGCCGGTGACACTTAGATCGTTCGAATAAATTTGCACTCTTCATCACCGTAAGCAGAGCAAGAAACTCTTTCGGCGAATGAAAACACTTCCAATTCGTTCAAAACCTCTTACCTTGAATGGGTAGTATTGAGATCCGGCGGCCATCTTGTTCGAGATTCTTTAGTCTGGAAAAGAGGAAAACAATCATTAAACGATTGAACACGCTTTCTTTAGGCGAGACGAAGGAGCCGCTTATTAGGCCCTACAGTGTTTTTGCTTTCCCTGTATTTTAGGCACGGGCGTAGAGAGGCTGCCTCATGCATTCATGCTGGCCTGTTTTTCCAGGTCCGACAAAGGAGCCGCCTATTTTCTTTGCTTTTCCCTTTTTTTCTGAGCTGATATGGAGTTTTACGGCAGCTCTCAAGATCTCCTACAGATTTGTTCACGACGCACCAAAATATGCGGCTGAAAATTCTAAGACCAATGACGTAAATTCAGGGTAGGCAGTGGCATGCAGACTATGGTAGGGATGGCCTGCTTCAGGGCTATTTTTTTTCGGTTAATATACTCGAGTATTTTAACCCCGACAAATTTTATATTGCGGTAAACCATATTCTTCCGCAAACAGTGTAAATCCGCATGTATTTTCGGGCAAGGAAGAGATCTTAAAGGAAGTCCTTCACCCTTACGTATATGGGAGCATATCAGTCGTAAACGCGAGCATATCAATCGTAAACGCGAGCATGTCATCAGAAACAAAACCAATCAGAGCTTGAGGTTATAGCCTAGATTAACACTTGTTTTTTTTTGTTTTTTGTTTTAAATGTTTTCGACCTTTTCCGCTCGAATTCATAGGACCACGATCTCAAGGATCTCGATAGAGATCCTCTTGCGATATAAACTAGGGATTCTTAAAACTGCGGTTATTTTATTTTCGGAGAATATCGTTAAAATCAAACCTGTTTATTTGTCGGTCAATTTAGTTGATTTTTTTAAAATCAATTCGACTTGCGGGGGTTGACCAAGAATATCAAAGAACATAACCCCAACGGAGCCCTAGGGCAGAATTCCTTTTTGATGAACACCTTGTCCAAGTTGAAAGAAAGTCTAGGATTGTTGCCGGCGTGATCTTGAGCTAAACAATACGAAGTGGACATAATCTTCGCCTAGTTACGCCTTCGATACGTGTATTTCCTAAGGGGTTTGAACATTCGGAAATTTCTAGATAGCATGCAAATTAAAAACTTTGCTCCGTTAGTTATCGAATGCGAATTATTTCATGTAACACAGTTACCGCATAGGCCCCACCTATACTCAGCTACTTACGGCGTTTTAACGCAAATTTCGAAAGAACTGCAAAAATGTTAAAACAATAACTACCTATAATAAACTACCCCTCGTTGTTCCCCTTTAACACCAGACCCCAAACAAGCGCATCTGCATAATATTCATACCGGTTTTACTTTCGTCTCCAGTGACCGCCGCAGAGTACAGAGCACAGAGAACTGGTGAAAACTCGACATTAAAAAGAAAATAAGAAGAAAAGAAATCACTTTCTTGGACTCTTAGGACCTAAATGAGCAGATTCGTTAAAACCTCAAAATCGTTTTTTTTTCACGAAGACAAACACTTTTCCTATCGGCAAGAAATAAAAATCGAGATTCCCAAGACGCTGATCATAATGGTACAGTAATAAATATACACCCGCATTATGTTTGGATGCCTATTTTTAAACTTTTCAGCCTATGTGGGTGAGACAAGTCATCATTTTCATTAGTTAAAGGTTTTTGTTTTTGTTTTTTTGTTTTGTTTTTTTTTTAATCCAACAACTGCACTTAAAGCCGTAAATGCCCATTACAATTAATATTATTTACTTAAATTTTACACGCGGACCAGACGATATGCCAGTCTTCCAAAAATTTACTTTAAGCTCTCAAGAATAATGACGTAGTCAGTGTGGCCAGATTAACTTTCAGCCGAATTGCTCAGCTCGAGGATGATCCAAAACATACCCGGTTTGCTAGGTTATCTCCAGTGGTTCTCGAATTAATCGGGGTAACAATTTCCAAAATAGCGAAATCTGGCAACAGAGGACGTAGCCCTGCCCTATAGCTCGTGAGCCGCCGGCGCGGCGGCGGCGCCGCTGCTGCGTCCTTGGACGCGACTTGGAGGCCACTCGAGGAAGGCCGCGACTGCGACGCGAAGCGCTCAGGAAGTTTTGCAAGTCCAGAATACTCTTCCAGCCGTTCAGAACCATTTCCGCTGATCCGTGTTTCCCGTCATACTTGATCATCACTTCAGTGCGACACAGACGATATCTGGGTATAACCGGTTTGAGCCCCTGAGTACTTTCCGAAATTACTATGCAGCCCGCTCAAGACGGACGTCATTTGTTTTACTATGGGCTGAAATCCTCGCGTTTCAGCCCATTGTGGGCAACCAGCATGGAACTCGTGCCAAGCGGGGTGCATATCGTCATTTCAGCAAATTTTCAGGGGCTCGTAACTCGCTCCTCGGTACAACCCGATATACCTTGACTAATACAATACACACACAAGAAACAATAGTTTGTGTCTGTGACAGCAGTATTTTTAACAATACGGATGACTCATTCCGACGGGGTAGTGAGTCACGAAATGATTGTACACCCTGTGCGTAATAATTTCGTGATGGTTGTGTAAAAGTCGCGTAATAACTGTCAAAATCGCCTAGTAACTGTAATCGTCGCGTAATGGCCGTAATAATTTTGTCATAACCGTAATAAATACGTAATAGCTGAGCAACATTGGTCCGGCTGCACTCGCTAGGGGAGATTTTCGATTCGAGGTTGATTGCAACATACACCGAAATTTTCACTCAAATTGGTCAACTTGTTCAAAATATCATCTGACAAACTTTGTCGCACACACAGACTGACACACACACACGCCAAAGCTGAAATTCAATTTTTGGCATTTTCGTGCTAGCAGAACCAGGAAATGTGCATAACTCAACTTCGAATTTTTTATGGTGTTCCAATACTTTCATTCGTTCAACGAAAATGGAAGTAAAATGATCGAGCTCTCTTCAAAGACTGAAAATGCTAAAACACAGCACCCCACCCCCAACGCCCATTTTTAACATTTCGTAAAGAAATTCTCAAGCTTTTTATGTCGTTATTCAACGCCGAAGTTCAGGACTCCTCAGTTTCTAGTACTGTTACGCATGCGGCTTTGACAGAGTATCGGTTCTTCTACTTGTGCAAATAATGGGAACTGTGCCAAATTTGGAAGCCATCAAGGGCAAAGAAAGTGACAAATATTTAGTAGCAAAGGATAGGTTAAAAGTTAAAGGTTAGGTAAACTGTTGGAGAAGTGGTGATCTGCCAATCCGGAATCCGGACGCGGCGTGGAAAAGTGAAGGACGACGAGAAAGATGGAAGCGGAATATCTACCTACTTCCTTCCACTTCCCACGTTCCCCTACCCCACGCCTTTTGTCTTGACCTGCTTTACAGGCGTGCCCTCGCGTCTGTCCTCACCGGCCGCAGGCGCGGGCTTGACGACTGCTGCTGGCAGGAGGATCACTTGTTCAATCCTGACATTTTCGTCTTCTGTAAGCCTACACTAACTTGGAAGGTTCTCCCAAACAATATCTCCATAAAAATTATATACTGCTATTTTTCTTCCCGCATACTGTTTTTATTATTACTATTGCAATAGCTCTTCACAAATTTTTACAAAATTCTGAAAATTAAAAAATTGAAAAAGCATAGGTCAACTTGAAAATTTAATGATCCACTTTTGACCGAGAACTGTTTGGGTATGCTGCCGAATCCCGCTTGTTTACTTCGTTACGCACGCACGAAAGGTATCTTTAATACACAGCACCTCAAATCTAATATCGAGTCATGATTTAAGTTAATAGTCCTTGAATGGGAAGCATTTCAAGTTCTTTGGACAAAACCGCTTTCATGTTTCAACAATTTTGTCTTAAAACAAATAATCAATGTTTTGCTTTCATAATGGTCGTTACCAAAAACGGGAGTAAAAAATTATGGATCAATTCATTACTTTATTTTTATCTTAGGGAGTGTCTATTGACCCGACTGCACCATTTAAAATGTATTAGGTTGAGTTCCGTGCGTTCAAGTCGCCTCCTATTCAAAATGCATTGGGTTGGTTATGAGCGTTTAAGTCTCCCTGTATTAATGCATGTCGGGTCAATAGCAACACAATTATTTAATTTATTTCAAAATTTTCTTTCGCGAGAGATCAGCATGAGTCGAGCTCAAGTTCTCCCGAGTGGACGATTTCTCTGTTTAATGAGACGATTGGGGAGCGAATGATGTCCGAAAGTATAAGTCCTATACAGGCATGAGGTTTTGAAAACAAAACACAGAGAGTTAAATTTTAAAACGATGTACGCTACTAATTGTAAGTTAAGACGATTACGAACGTTTCCCCCCAGTTTAAGTGAGACCAACGGCATCGCTTTTAAGTGCATACAAGCACAATCGGAGAGAGGCAGAAAAAGGCAAAATTCAAGGGACAGCGAATAATCAAATCGATCGGCAAATATAACGTTTGAACTTTATATGAAACATTTCTTTCAAAAGCGGAGTCCTACGGGACTTCTAGTTTCGGAGATCACTCCCTGATTTACTCCGTTCTCATAAGCAGAGCGATGCTTCATTGAGTATTAAAATTAGACGTTTGCAAGTAAAAGGATAGAAATTAGCTAAACGAGATGGCAATGGTATGTAAGATATGTATACTGAATACGTTTGAAGTATTTTGTTGCGCAAAGGAAATGTTTTAATGTAAACAACAGATACCCGAAAGTCGCCCTTCGATTAGGAATTCAGAGAAGCTTGATAACAGAAAATACAGCACGGTAAGCAATCGCAGCCTTAGCTGCGATTGCTTGCCGTGCAATTTTTAACCGGAAGGTCATAAAATACACGTGAAATTATCCTTAGCGTGTTTGATGAGAGAATCTGGAATTGGTCGGCAGTGGATAGAATGGCCGGTACATTTCTTCATCTGAACTGCCTTTGTCCAACTGGAGTTGCGTTACACCCCAAACAAGTTGACCTTGCTATGGACAAACCGCTATCGACCCAGGCCTTTCGGGGTCTCACCGCCCTCTTCTTTTGAAGGGGGTTCGTCCGAAAAACAATCCGGTTTCGTATTCGTAAATAATCGGAAATTGAATAAGTAGCAAGGCGCCGCGCCGGCGGACGTTCAATCAGCGGACATTCTCAGTGTGTGGAACTAGGACGCCATGAGTGAGCACAACACGCAGGTGGTCGTCGGTGAGTCGAGTGCTATGCGGGCCTTATCCATAAACGACTAAAGGCATCCATAGTTTCTCAGTTCGTACAACGTCTCCAGAATGATATTTTAGGCTAGGAGGAGACACGTGTCGAGAAGGGTATCTAGGTGCTTTGACCGGTGCGCAAAGCCCGATAAGTATTTGGCTTCAAGCAAACTTATTCGACTTAAAGCCCTCCAGGTAAAGACAGGCCAATGAAGCCCCCACCAATTGTGCCTCAATCTTGTCCCGCATTATGTCTTTTACTAACGCATGCGAATCCGTGTTGCTCTCTCAACTCGTGGTGCCCGGGCAGCAGTTTGTCCCATTTTGGGAACACCAAGTAATTTTACAACACCAAGTATTTTTACGTATACAAGGATGGCACAAAACGCGTAAATAACACTATTTTGCATCAGAGAATGTCCCGCTTTGTCCCGTTTGGAAACAGCAAGCATCAAGTTATTGAACAAGACAAAGCGGTAACACCTGAAAACTTCTGTCCTAATTACACACACTAGCGCAATCTAATTCGTTGTGTCCCACTTTCAGCGCATGTCCCGCTAAACGGATTGTCCGATCTCGTCCAAAATCAAGAGCGCTCGCGTCATTATAACGGAAGATACCCTGAAAATTTCAATTCGATCAGATAATACTAACTTAAGATTTCCCACGCCATGGCCGAAACCCGCTCACTATATTATAAACGGGTTGAATTGCCACAAAAATTGAGACGATGAATGCCCCAACCGAACATGCCCCTTGAGTTCCAACTTGATCAGTTAACCCTAATACGCCCGTGAGAGCTCGGCAAAAAAAAAGCTACAGCAAGATTGTCAAAAGCCACATTTCTCGATGTTTCGATTGTCGTATGTGCCGGTACATCCTAAACCCAGTCTTATCTCAAATTCTATTTTTCGCACGATGCCAATATTTCCATCGCACAGCTGTCTCAAAAGTACTGATCACTCCAAATATTTCGAAACCCGGTAACATTGGAACCGAAAGACTTACAACCAAAACGCTTAAATCAAATGTAAATAATCTTTACAAGATCTAGCGATTTTATTCCGTTCATATATGACGTATTTTCTTTTAAAGTTACGGTGGTTTGAAAAAATTGAAGCGATGAATATTTCGGAGACTGATAGAACTGTACCGGTACAAGGATATGAAAACAAAAGGTGCCGTGTAGCGAGACCAGCTGACCGGCAAGCCACTCTCAGGGTCCACGAGACTACGTCATAACTTTGGAGCGATCAACATGCTCCGCAGCATTATCCGAGCTAGGTGTCCAATTCGTTGGCGAGGTCGGAAACTTTCAGATAGAGCGCAATGTAAACTTCATGATTATTCTTTGATTAATGAGCATTTGCAGACGTGCGAATATCCTACCGGTACTGCTTGTAGTCTTTAGAAGTTGCCAATTTTACCGTGATGTTGCGATATGGTTTATAACATAAATCCAGCTGTTATATTGCGTGAGGATTAACAAAACACATCGTGCAGGTTGGGTTAGATGAACATTAAGGTAAATACATGTTAGATAAACGGATGTCAGGTAAACAATGGTCTAGTGAACACCGGTTAAGTACACATAGGTTGGGTAAACATAGGTAAGTAAACATTAGGTTAAGTAAATGGACGTAAACATATTCCAGGTAAACTTACATAAGGTAAACGTAGCGAAGTAAAAGTAGGTAATGTAAACATGGGTTAGATTAACCTAGATAAGGTTGACATTGATTATAATAACCTTGATTAGGATAAGTCACGCCTTGTGCCTCGCTTCGCTGCCGTTCCGCTCGGCTGTCGTCAAGCCTGATGCCGCTTACTTCTCGGCGACAGTAACTGCCCACGAGAAGTGAGCTGATCATAGCTTGGAGGAATAGGATCTTCCTCCAAGTGATCAGGGTTGGCGATCTGTCGTGTCGTGAGGTTCTATGTGCCTTGCCTCGAGTCTCGCCCCGCTGTTTATGGCTTGTCTTGGAACACCAAAGTTGGAACGCAACAGGTGGAACATTCCATCTTATAAATCAACTAAGAGAGAAGAACGAAAAGAGGAACACTTTGATTTTTCCTAATCTACAGAGAAAGTATGCATTGCCATCCATGACTTCAGACCTTTTCTAAGCGTTGTATAGATTCATAAACTTTAAACGTTTTCATGAGTAGTCCACGAAAAATCCTAACATTCGCCCCTCTCCCCCGTCAAGGTGATGAAAAGAGTGAGGTTATGAGCCTCGACTAAAGAGGGGGTTAATGTTCTCTAGAATTACAAGGTAAACTTGTACAATTATTTAAGATTGATGAATCTATACAATGCTTAGAAAAGGTCTGAGCTGAGTCATGAAATTTAGTGTCTCTGTAAATAGAGAATAATCAAACTGTTCTTCCTTTGGTTCTTCTTACTTGAGAAATATGGTTCATTTGCCTCGTAAGTACGATGAAATATGACCACTGATAAAACACCCACGTAAGATATTATTAAATCGCTAAGTCAGCGGTTGATTTTACTTCCATATTCGTAGAACGAATGGAAGTATTCGAATACCGTCAAAATTCGAAGTTGAACTCATGTAAGCACATTCCCTTACTCTATCACTGGAACGCCAAGAAAACTTCTTAAGCTTGACGTGCGTGTGTTTGTCTGTACGAAAAAGTTTGTCAGTGGATATCTTACGGACAAGTTGACCGATTTAAATGAAAATTTCGGTGTATGTTGCAATTGGCCTGGAATCGAGAACCTCCCAGCCCGTATACAATCGGACCAATATTTACCCTTAATTTGGGGAGGGGATGATTTTTGCAATTCTTTGAGCCCTTATATCTCGAAAACCATCAAAAATATCGAAAAATAGAGGAGACCTCTCCGATGTAAAAGATATAGAACTACAAATTTGATTCTATAAATTTCTTTCGATACCTCTAGCAGTTTTTGAGATATTTCGAAAAAACAGTTTTTGAAAAAGTTTGTCAGGGAGCTGTGAGTTCCAAGGACACGTCTTGAATTGGGTAAAAATACGTTTAAAATGTTTGTTTTAACTGGGAATCGAGATTCTCCCCCTGAACAGCATATACAGGGCAATATTTGCCCATAAATAGGGGTGGAGGGTGTATTTTCTGAGATATTTCAAGCCCCTGTGCCACAAAAACTGTTAGATATCAAAACGAACTCGGGAGTATTAGGTTGTCTAAGGCCCAATGTTTTCCTTTCCGATCGGCCCGACAGCTGCATCTTTACGACCAAACCTATGGAGCGAGTCAGACGAGAAAAGGCCTTTAACATATTTTCACGCGCTTACGTCATGCGCATGTGCAACTCTCTGAAAGAGGGAGGGGATCCTAAAAGGAAGAAGACTTCTTGACAGACCCGAAATACCGCACAAATCGCTGCATAGTCTCCCTCCACGACTGTACAACCCAGCAGCATCTCTAGGCGGCAATGAAATTATCGACAAATGAGGTCCTTAGACGTGTGCCCTATAAAGCCAATAGGCCCCACCTTACGAGAAACTTCATTGGGTTTGCTATACGATTTCTTCGAATGCCGGCCGCCGCGCCGCCGGCTGAATGGAAGGCACCGCCCCTTTTAACTTTTCTCAGTTATTTGACCCACTTGCCTGTCCTTAGCGACGAACACATTCGGAACTCAAATATCGATTTCTGAACTTCACTCTTGTAGCGGGTTATCGTGTATTCGTCGCGTTAGATATAAATTGGCTTAAAAGAGGCGTCACTGGTAAATCAGCTGTCAGATGGCACATGGTCTGCACTGCCTCGCGCCTAGGCTCTTTGCATAGGGTAGTTTAGAACCATCGAGACTTAAATTTGTACGTACCTAAATCACACAATAATACACTGACACAGAGAGGTGGTATTAAACCGAGATGCTGAAATTGAACGTTTCACGTTTGGCGTCGCGGAGGACTGTGCGGGAACGGCAACTTAACAAGAGAGAGAGAGAGACCAACATAGCCTGTCGGACGACGAAGCTAGCCGGACATAGCCGAAGGTGATTCGGCTCGCGTCGGCAAAGCCGGTAGAGCTTCAGAGCCAGAGCTTGACGACACGTACACACGTCTTTGAGTACGCACAAAGCGCGGCGCCCGGCATCGCAGCGGCGGCGGTAGCGGCGGATAGGCAGAGCTTGACCACGCCCGAATATCTGTCGCTCCGTTTTTTGATAGCAATTTTAAGTCAAAATAAACAGCTACTGTGGAAAGGCAAAGGTATTTAGTTTAAGTTGACAGCTGGTTATACGAAATAAAAGTGGCCTTAATGGAGGTTTGCCAACAAGACCATATGTGCGGGTGCGTACTTATTCGCCCCTCTGTGAAATTTCGGGGGGGGGTGCGGATAACGGGTCGGTTTGCGTTAGCGGGTGGGCACTAGTGCGCCCTCCGCTCCGGTGGGTTTGGATGGGGTGATCGGATAGCGGGTGGGTCCATATTCGCCTCCCTTTGGGTTTGCGTTGGAGGTGCGCGGATAGCGGGTGGGCTCTAGTGCGCCCTCCGCTCCGGTGGGTTTGGGTTGGGGTGATCGGATAGCGGGTGGGTCCTTATTCGCCCTCCTTTGGGTTTGCGTTGGAGGTGCGCGGATAGCGGGTGGGCTCTAGTGCGCCCTCCGCTCCGGTGGGTTTGGGTG
>Ga0058701_10003945_pt1 | contig 11910 bp, 10 predicted proteins | sample AgamicOrMae_FD_97039 | JGI IMG/M metagenome (GOLD analysis project Ga0058701, IMG submission 97039) | Agave microbial communities from Guanajuato, Mexico - Or.Ma.e | ecosystem: Host-associated > Plants > Phyllosphere > Phylloplane/Leaf | place: Guanajuato, Mexico | collected 2012-06-04 | reverse complement strand
GTGCCTAGGCATGGTATACCGGGGGGGTACACTTCTCAGGGGGGTAACGTGTTCCGCCGACACCCTGTCAGAATTTAAGCTTAACTCATCCTAACCTAACCGTACCTGACCGAACCTAACTTAACTCATAGCCCAAAGTATTTGGAGTGAAATTTAGCTGTCGGCGGAACACGTTACCCCCCTGAGAAGTGTAACCCCCCGATACACCATGCCTAGGCACGGTGTACCGGGGGCACAGAGTACCCCTCCTTGGGGGTAAACTATGCCTAGGCACCGTGTACCCCTGGTACACCGTGCCTAGACATGTTGTACCGGGGGGTACACTTCTCAGGGGGGACGTGTTCCGCCGACACCTGCGAGGCGGAGGTGTGAAATAGAGGAAAGTGGGGCGGTAGTGGATGAACCCGGTGGCGATGGTGCGGTCCCCGGCACGCCACTCCTCTTAATTATTCGGCGAAGTTAGTGGGTGGCGAAAGGCACTTCATTAGCGTCCCCAGGTGTGTTTCTATTTAAACTGTTGATCCACGAATACAGACAGCGAGCCAGCTGCGCAGCCTATTGGGTGGTTTCGCTTCCATGATTTATTCTTCGAACGTGCTGCTGCGATCAGCGTCAGGCAGGCGTCCCATGCAACTATTTGAATGAGTCCTCTCCTTCGGGGGGTCACTAGAGCCCGGCCCGGAGCCTGTCCCAGAGCCTGGCAGCTTTACGACAATCGGAGGTCCACCTCGGCCCATCCGGTCTCGCTCCCGCTCCCGTCTTTTCTCACTTGCGTCTCCCCAAGCCCTGGAGGGAGGATATTCTTGATCCGATCTCGAGAACGTAAAGCGCCGGTAATTACAGGCAGTTGAAATGTTAATACGTTGTTGTTTTTACGGGTTGGCATCTCGAATCGCTGCTAGAGACACGCTGCTCGCGGGAGATGCGATTACAGCTGCGGCGAATCTCTTTTGTTCCTCATCTCAGGAAATTGTCATGTATTGATTGCCGCCTTAAGTGCAGCTGCCTCGGCGTCCCAATTAATCTTGCTTTCCTCTCCCATACGATTAACGCCGAGCTGAACCGACAGACCGCAGGACCCAACCGCGTCTCATTTGCTTTTATTTGTTCTTTATCAAGTTTACTTTGTGTGGTATTGTGTTGCACATTATGGCTCCAGCATCGATAGGGTCAACGACACTTTCTTACGTTTTATTTTCCTTTTATTTTACCCTATGGGCACAGTTTTGTTTTGTTATTTTTTGTTCGTTTTTCTTTTTATTTATTTTTTCGTTTTTCTTTTCTTTTTGTTTTGTTGGACATAGGACCTGCATCGACGACAAATAACGTGTGCAACGTGTGACCTAGACTCCCCGCGCTCCGCGTAGCATAACTCGTATGGATCTCACTGGGCTGAACTGCAGTAAGAAGACAGCAAAGGCGCACACGAAACAAAGAAATTGTGATACCCAAATCCTCGCTGCTCCAATCCCCAAGACATTTTGTAAAAAGGAAGCCGAGATAATTTCAGATAGATATAGTTTTTTGTATAATGAATGTTGCGGCTTATCGCTGGACTTGCACTTGTAGCTATCATTTGTAAATTATTATTAATTCTATTATTTTATGTATTTATGAATATATATAAATATATATACATGGCAACATCTGTTTCCTCATACACGAAGATGTGACTTATTTAATTTATCAACCTTTGTTTTATATATGTGTTGGAATGAGAACTTGTTACCCTAGTGTTGAGTTTTTATCGTGTATGGATAACTGTTGTACATGTATACAAGACAATTTAGAGGTAAAACAAGAGACCGGGAATACCCACTTGAAATCTGTGTTTATTTAGTTTTTAAGAGACAGATCGTATATATATGAAATATATAGAAATATTACATATATATCAAATGAAAAGCATTCTTATTCACCTCCTCGGGATACTCGTTAGGAAGCAGTCTTTTGCCTCTCGGTGTCGTGACGCCTCGCCAGTCCAGCCGAAAAACATTCAAATAAATCTTGCTCAATGTCGACCAACTCTTTTTCTGAGTGAGAGGCCCTCTTTAACTTGTATTTGGACATCCGTGTTATAACAGCGTGTGCAAAGCAGTCCTCATTAGCTTTACGTGGAGTTTGATTTCACCTTATGCTAATGAAAGTATTTTTAAAACTTCCACTGGTCCGCCGCGCCGGCTGCTGGCCTGGCATCTCTCTCGAACTTTAGTCGGGGCCCTTCTCGCTTACTCACTCACGTCACTTTTATATCTTGTAGTCCTCTCACTCAACGCTGTTTTTATTTTATTTTTTCGTCGCCTCTTATTGCGTGGGTTGCTTTTATGGATGTGGTTTCAGACTCTTCCGCACAGTGACAACAGATCCTAACTTGCGGCATTTTACAACATGTCCGTGTCTGTTGACCTGGGATTCAGCCTTAAACGATCTGCCCCGGATAGGTACTAGTTGAGCTCTTGTGTTCTGTGACTAGCTTCGACCGAAAGCTTTTTCATAAAGATAGCAATCCTCCGCAAAGTAAACTTCCGCCTTCACTTGTTAGCCAATACGAGCTGCTCACCACTCAAATTTTTTCATCCTAACAAATACCAGCCTTTTGTTCAATCCATTTCGGAGTAAACTACGGACTCAACTTTGTCTTAAAAAAAAAAAGATATCTAAAACCATGTCAAAAAGCGATATTTCAATTTTTTAAGCCAAAATATTTGTTATTTTACTTTTTAATACAGACTTTCAAAACCTGCCTGGACTCAAAACGATAACTAAATCGTCTCTAAAACCTTATTCCGTACTCCATTTTTTTGCCTATTAAAAATGTGTATGTATTTTTTGTCAATTTTAAATGTGCATATTTAAAAATCAACTATGGAAACTATTTATCCCCGAGCCTTTTTTTTAACAATTTCACGAGTTCTTACCATTGTTATTCGAAATTCAAAACCAAAACATTTTGTCTTCGATATTTATTATTAAAAAATAAAGCTATATCCGGATACTGAAAGGGCTTGGGGCGTCAGTTACAATACTGTCGCTTTTTATCCATGTATAAGATACAAAGAATGTGAGCTGCATTTACGGAGGGAAATTTGTTTGTTGGGCTTTTGTCAGTAGCCGCGTCGAGTCGCGTCACACGGCAGCCGCTCCTGCCATGAGCAGAAGGCCGCCTCCATGAATCTTCGTCTCTTGTTCGAAGACATTTAATTACGCTCTCTTCACGAGATTTTCACGAAAGCGCTCTTATTTTTATTTTTTCCGTGCTCCGAGGAATTTCAGAAATCGTGTCGCTTGCACTTGAAAGGGAATATTTTTGGTTGCAGGGCAGAAAAATTAGGGCACCCTCATTAACTCCTTCGGAGTAAAGCATGCTTTCTGAAATGTTATCAAAAGCTAAGGTTACGTGTTCAGAAATGATACTAATATTAAGTACTAATTTATTTTGTTGTATTCCAATTTCTTATGGAGTGAACTCATTTATGCCCATAAAGTTGGACTACAACACTTCACATAGAATGTAAAAACTATGCAATAAAGGCGTACAGGAAAAAATAAGATAGAAAACAGCGTTGATAAAGGAACTCAAAATTCTCACAAAAAGAATGTCTATTTTTTTAAATCTTTAAAAAACAATGAACCAAGGAAAATGTTATTTGTTCCTATTTTTGACCTCCCTAACAATGCCAATCTTTCACGAAATATAATCTAAATATATTGAGCGTAGACCTATTTCTTTGAGGAAGGCCGCTCTTCTTCGCTCTTATATTCTACCAGAACCAAAAACATCTGGTAAAATTACCACAACTTCTTTAAAAAGTTAGAAGAGATTTTTTTAAACCACTTTTCATTTTTAAAACAAAAAGTAACTACGTTTTCTTTCGTTCCTTTTTTTCAAGAGGGAGGAGCCTATTTTTATTTTTTATTATGAAGTTTTTTTTTGGTAATTTTATTTTAAAATAACCATCAGCTTGTAAAAATTTGAAAAACAGCTGGACATAGGTTCGCAGTATATGTTCGAAATACATTTTGTGTTACGCTGGAATTTCCCTAGAACATCGGATTTTTTTTGACACTGTGAATGGCCGAAAACGACCTATCTGGAATGAAACGTTAGCACTTACGTTTTGGTTTCATTGCACGGAAGAGAAGTGATTTAAAAGTACAAAGACGGCCAGAAACGTCGCTGGCGTCTTGCTACAGCAGGAGTCCTTGTTTAGGCAAAATCCAGAAGGAATCCTAATAAGGAAAATACAGTAGAATCCATCAAGTCAAAGCGGGTACATTATTTCAACTTGTACCGATCAACGACAAGCATTGAGGGTAAGTTAAAGCGACGACTTCTGCTTACAACAGCAATACGAGGCTAACCAGGTCCTGCAAATAGGGCCCACCGACAGGTGCAGGGACAGCGTACACAAAGATTCAAAGGTTGCAGTTTCTACCCTGAGTGTTCTACCTAGGTTAGACCTTTCATCAAAAAGTGTCGAGTAATGAGCGCATAGGTTAGCCCGAGTTAAGCAAGGTTAAGTTAGGTCACGTGCTGTTTCTCCGCTTTGCTATTTTCAAGCGTGATACCGCTTGTCCGCGGTAGTAGCCATGGCTCACCTCGTTAGGTTTACATCGGTCCGGTTAGGTAAATTAGATATAGCTAGGTTGTGTTAATACGTTAGGTAAATCTAGGTTAATGTAGGTCAGGTAAGTTACGTGAATCTGTGAGGTTATGTAAGTTTGGTGAATTCAGCTTAAGTGAGTTTAGGTTATTCAAATAAACCAAAGGTTTAGTTAGGTGAAGCTAAGTTGTTAATTGGATAAACCAAGGTTGAGTCAGGTAACTTAAGTGGACTTAGTTTAGGTAAGGTTAGGTAAGATAGGAATACCTAAGTTAGGTTAGTTAGATAAACCTAGGTTAACTTAGGTTAGGTACAATGCCCCTCCGATCCGCTCGACTTGGTGATGAAAGGTAAGGTTAGAACTCAAGAGGTAGGAAATGCAACGTTTGAAATTTTGAGTACCGGTTCGATGGTTACATAGTAAGGTGTGCTGAAGTGGGGACCGGACAGGCAGAGCGTCATCCGCGACCCAGCCCGGCCCAGCCAGGTATAGAGACAGCAGTAATTGTTCTGGTGGCGACTGACTTCGCCGGCCAGAATAAATATCCGCGCTCCTTCAATTTTCTATCAATTTTCATTATTATTGTTGGCTTAATTCGGGTTGTAATTGGTGGTGCGGTGAGAGGAAAGCACGGAGTTCGAGGCCGAATGGAGTCACCCTTTGATTAGCACGAGCCGAGCTTTTGCCACTCAAGGATTTCGGACAACTTCCTCCGACGGCCTCTTTCGCCTCAAATTAAACACCTCGGATCGAGTTCAAAATCGAATCTCATACCAATGATGCTAACTGATTTCACACTCAGCTTTCTAAATCTAAAATTGCGTTAACGTTTAATGGTTTGAACTGATTAAAAGAAACTAAAAAAATGTTCCGTACCGTCTCCTCTTTTTACTCACTGTAAGTCGATTTATTGCGTCAAGGAATAGACTATATCAAATTAACATCTTCCTCTCCGACCTCCCACTCGCGAACTCTTTCGCCCTTCCGGTCCGTTTTAAGTCGACGTATTGAGCAACAGACATCGGTTCTAATTATTTTTAGTTTCCCTCTATCGGTTCCAACCGTCAAATCATAAAAATTCAACAAAAAATTTCCGGCCAAAAAATTGAAAAAATCCTAGGGGTACCCCTTGCCTTTTTTTCAAATTTTGAGTCGAATTACTTTATTGAATTTTTGACGTTTGATAGTTGGAATTGTTTAGAGGGAACTAAAAATGATGTTTACCGTCGTCGGTCGTTCATTTCGTCGATTTATCGCCTCAAAAAGTGGAATATAAAATGTACAGTGACACCTTTCCTTTCAACCTCCCAACCGCAATCCGCCCCCTTTTCGGTCCGTTTAAATTCGAAATAATGAGCAATGCGCATCGGTTTTAATTACTTTTAGTTTTTCTCAATCAAATCCAATTGTAAAAAAAAAATCGAGCCAAAAAATTGAAGAAAAAAAAGGGATGCCCTTTTTTTTCAATTTTTTTGTCAATTTTTGTCGCTGAATTTTTAACGAAAAAGGATTTTTCTCTTTCAAATCATAAATATTTTTTTAGGAAGAATATTTTTCTGGACTCGAGAACGTTCTACTCACAATACCGCAACGAGTTATCTTGATCTCAGAATAATTTTGTGAGTTTAGACCAATATCCCAAGAAATTCTAACACAGGAGGTCAGGCGCCTTTCAATGTATGGAAAATCGTATCTCGATCTCGTAGTTCGTTGAACTAAAACGTATGCTAAGCTCGCGGCTCGTTTATAGAAACAATATCTACATACGACTTACACTAGGTCATTTTAAAACTTATCGTCGAGGAAACAATTTCACGTCGAACATTGCGGCAAAATAAAGCGTGTGATGGGGAAGGAAGCAGTTTGGTTGCAAATTAGCGCGTAGAATTAAACCGTTGACGACTTTACCTGGAAATTGTTCTCTTTTTGAGCGGTAACGCAATGGCAGCGGCAAGATCCCGGACGAAGGTCCACCTTGAATAGGTACTTGAAAGAACAGTCGCCTTGCCTGCACCTTTATTATGTACCTTTTAATACAATAGGTGAGGATGGGCCAGGAGGGGGTAGGTGCCCTGAATCCGGATCCGAGCCAGCCGGGGGAGGCTGCTCCAAGCGCTGATTGCTTAACTATAACGGGGCCCTCACAAAAGGTAGCTGCATCTTGTCTCTAGGCTTGACATCATATGCCGATTCCGCCGCACGCGCAATAATGCCGTGCGCCAGGGCTTGGAGCCGTAATGGGCCGACCTTTTTAAAGAATTGAGCGGCGCAGCGTGCTATGTTATGACGACTCCAAGTGGCACATTATGGCAATTTTATGATCGGTTCGGGCAGGACGTAAATCCGAGCGGTGCGGTGCGGTGGTGGCGAGGCGCACCACTCCCATTCCGCTGAAAAAAGATGTCGCTCATTTGTTTGGACAAGACGAATCATTCACGCGGCCCAAGCTGTCCGTTTCCTTCGTCTTTCTGCTTTTTTATGCAAATCTTATCGAGCCTGAGGTAGGAGGGGGACTGATCTCTACATTCGATACCTCACTTGATTCATTCCAACTTTTATTGCTCATGTTTAGTTTCCATTCTGGAGCTCTTGAACAAAACACCTACACGGAACGCCCCTCTGCTGCTTTGCGGAATTTTTCGCACTTGTTCGCAAAATGCAACGGTGTCGAGATCGTCTCGAGAAACTCGTTCGTATGGGTGACGCGAATTTGGTTCCTTGCGGAGGATGCTGAGCGGGTACCGTATATCACGAGAAACGAAATTAAGGCTAAATGGTGTCGACAGAAATGTTTCCCGTCAAAGATGCGCTCAGGGTTCTCAGAAGTGTCCGCACCTCCAATCTTAGAGCCTTGAAGAGACCTTGCTCCTCTAGACATTGAAATCTATTGATGAAGGGAAAGGTACGAAAGGATTTAGGAGTCGGGAAGGGGTTGTTTTACTTTGATGTCGACCTGTACACCAAGAATTAAAATTTAAATTTTTTTAACCTGGGAAAATAAGCAAACGTGATGAAGATTCGCCTACGACAGGTCTCTTCAAGATCGAAATTTTTGTTGTGATCACTTGAAATTCGACCGATCAATACTTAAGAAGGGAAGCCATCTCGTGAAAAATGGGTGACTGGTAAACGGACCGAAAAGACCTCGAGAAGGACACATAGCGTGCCACCGGTGTGCCAGGTAGAAATGCGCTGTGGCGTGCAGCCGGTGTCCCTCGGCCCCCCTCGGCTCCCCTCGGCCCCCCTCGGCCCCCTTCGGCCCCGCCGACCCGCCAAAATCTCGTTTTAATAGGAAGACGGACAACTTTAAGAATGCTCCACTGGACTTTCCGTGATACTAGTGGACCGTGACTTACAGGCCTGACAAATTCTCTGCGAAGCCCCATTTTCACCGAGATGTTAAAAGAAATGAATCGAGAAATTCAGGCGTGTGTTTTGGCACTTTCCTGCATAACATTCCATTCGTCCAGAAAACCTGACTTTTGCAGGTCCAAACATGAAATCCTACTTTGGAATGTTTTGGGTGGTTCCAAACTTGCCTCAATTTTGTAATTTCTTTTTTTACCATTAATCACTAATCGTATAAAAGCAATTATAGGATACAAGCATTCATTGAAATCAACATTGGCTGAAACTTTGATTTCTGCACGTTGAGGTACAGTTTCCAAGTCATCAAATTGGCAATGTTATTTTAAATCATTCATCAAATCTAGACTTTAATTATTTAAAAAGGAAGACAGAAGTTTTGGAAAGCACTTTTTGGTGAGGAAATGGTATACCTATACTCGGAAATAAGTTTATCAAAACAATGACTGTTTAAAGCTTTGTAAAGCGTCGTTGTTAAGTTTAATTACAAGCGTTTGAAGCATTGACAGGTTCTGTTCAGTTCTTCGTTAACTTCTATTTGTCAAAGTCGGATAACCCTATTTCAAGCCACGAAACGTCGCGCTGTTTCGTCAGAAAACAAGCTTCTCAAACATGGTGAGGATACAATTCTCACAGCGGCAATTTCTTCCACAGAGTAGCATGTCGCAGAGCTGTGACAGTTTTTCATAAAGGTGTCGATCGAATCTACTGCTTGACGCCTCGACTCGAATTATTAGTGAAAACGGAATATTCCGGAAGAAAAGTTTGCCTCGGAATTATTTGACGTGTACGTCGTCAATCAAGTTGGGCTGTGCAAACGAAAAAGTTCCCGCGAAGATGATTATCAAGCTTTCTCACCTAAATGTATTGGGCAAATAGAGACGCGGACACGTCATTTGGAGCTGCTCCGACGGCGAGCGCGAATTCGGGCCGAATATGGCGGACCGCTGTGCAATCCGTGTACCTCCCCTCCGCGCCTCAGAAAGGAGGGGAGGGACGACGAGCCGCCATGTTCATCCCTGGCTGTGCACGAGGAGCGGCGCCTTCTAATTCACACGTCGCGTTGAGTAGACTGAAATGCGCGTTTTTCTAACGAAAATGATGGTTGTGGGGTTCGGTGCGGCGGCGGTGCGGCGGCGGCGCGGAGCGGCAGTGACTGTGCACTTCCGGGCCGGGCGACTTTTCAGTCCTGTCCGCCGTAGACGTGATTCAGGAAATACGGGTGATGAGTGCGGTGCACGTATATGTTAAGGTGAATCACCGCTTTTCTTCTACAATTTGCTGTTTCCCCGCCCGAAATTGCTTCTTTAATTCGTAACCGTTTTCGCGTTGGGAGAACATGACGTGTGATAAACAGACAAATTTTACTCTTCTAGATAATCATATTTTTTCTCTCTGAAGGAGTGGTGAAGGTATCCTTCAACTCTGTAGGACACTTACATCCTAAGAGGGTGCTTTCGAAAGAAGATACAGGATTTATTAAGACAAACTATCTTCTCAAAGACCAGGACTACTTTTATTTTCCTTTTTTAAGAAAGTATTTGATCGGAAATGAGACAAAAATTCTCGGTTTGGGAAAAATCTTTGTGGAAGAAAATTAAAACAGAGTATTCACGCTCTAATCATGGAGGACTGCTCCATGCTCTAGTTTCCATTGCAATAAATTGATACCCATATTTTACTGAGATTCTATAAAAGCTCAAGTATAATTTCAAAAACCGACTATTTAATTTTTTTGCCAATCTTCACAAGGCTACCATCTTTAAGCCTCTCACCAACCTCGCCTGAAAACAAACGCCCCTAACCTATCCCAATGTAAGTTAATCTCTCACTATCTAACATAAACCTCATCTAACATCAACTAAAAGCACCTAATAACTCAACCCAGCCTCACCCAAAACCTCATCTAACATCAGCCATCCTCACTGCATTCAACCACCTCGACCCATGTGAGCCCGCTCTATGTGCTCATTCTCGATAGATTTTGAATAATGGATTTTTTGGTCTGCGGCCGGATTTAGGATGCGCTGCGGCCGTTTTCTTGCCATTTTCATTTTTCAATTAACCCGGTATTGTATCACGTCCGCGGCGGGCCGGGTCGGGCCGGGCTTAGCAAGGCGAGCGACGCGAGCAGAGAGACCAAAGCAAGGTGAGGGATGCGATAGGATATCCAATGATAGGGAGAACCGGGCCTTGCTTCCACCCCATAATGACAACACACATTGTCAAGGCTGGATTGATGGCAGGCAGCGAGCGCGCTTACCTGCCCGAAATATGTTATTCATGTGTGTGCTTAAAGCCAACCACTGTGCAAGGAGGGTGCGACGCGGGGAAAGGGGAGGGAAAGGGGAGGGAGGGGGGTGAACACTGCATGCTGACTGATCGCATCGCATCTCCCTCAGACCCATCAAACTTCTCCTGTTTCCTAGACAAAAGCCGGTCCGTTGCAGAAAACAACTGAATTGGCACACCGAATTAGATACACTGCCACAATTAAATCCGCAAGCTTTTTTTTTGCGAACTAATTTATTCCCGGCATGGAAAGTTCGTTGCGACGAGTTGTCCGTTGTTGAAGGGAAATGTGCAATTGAGTTGGTGTCTGATTGTGAGTTTCTATTCTGGGAAACATGATTTCTAATAATTAAATGAGAGATTACCACGTGATAAATGTGATTATTACCTAATATATAACAACGAAACCTTACGTCATTCTGTTTGTTTTTTTGTTGTTTTTTGTTTTTTTAATATCGCCTACCGTAACTTTGTACTTAACCCAACCGTATTCAACATAACCTCACTTAAACTTGTAATGTAGTAATACCAAATTATGCGTATGGTTTATTGATCCTGCTTACTAATGCACTTTTTGTAGTCGCATTAAAATAGACCTTTTTACTCGTACTATAATTTTTACGGTAGCTACAGCACTAAAAGTTGAAAAGTAAGTTTTGTTCGTTTGAAGAGAAGACTTGGCGAGAAATATGGCTGTACGTTGAAAAGAAAGTAGGCGGGGAAGAAAAGCATTCTGTTTTGCGGCGGGGCGCGTTAAACAGGTCCACCTCAAAGTACTCTTCGTTGTATGTTCTCCGAGGCATGCACTTAAGGCCGCGTTAAAAATATGCAGTCTAGATAAATAACATGTTTCCATTTCCGGCTGGCGGTGGGATGCGCGCGCTGCGGCGCGGTGCGGCGCGGTGCGGCGCAGCGGTACTGCACCAGCGTAGTGAGTTTCTGCCTCCACCCACACCGCCCTGCCGCTCTGCCCTGCCGGCGCACCGCTGGAAAACACACAAAAGAATCTCCTAATGCCATTAACGAAGCAAATCTTTGCTTTTCAATGAAACGGGGGAAGTGGCAAACAAGGAGAAAAAGATTGGAAGGTTTATAGTTTTGGCCCCAGCGCTCACATCAGCTCGTTTTCTCATATCGTTTTTGTTGAGGAAAACCCTTGAGGCGTCTCTCTCGTTCTTTGTTTGCCCGTCTAATGCAGAAACTGCGCGTCGCGACACAATACATTAGCACCTGGCCGCCCAGGTAAGAGATTAAAACACAAAAGAGTTCATTTTTTACGTAAATACGGAGAGATAACTGTTCGCAGTATTGATAGCGGCTTTCTGTCCGCCTATCAGAATATCACTTGGTTTGTTCAGCTGCCCCACCGAAACTCCCGCGCACTCTCGGATTTGAAGGTTGCGGTATCCACCTTGGGGGCCGTCTATAAAAGACGTCCGCAAAGTTTGGAGGACTTTTGACCCCCTCCCCCGTTCGCACGTGTTCGCAAAGGCGGGATCCTCCCTCCTTCTCCCCAGGTGAGTAGTTAGGCCCTAACTATAGGCCATAGCCCTAACTACTCTGGTGCGAACGTCCTTTATGGACGACCCCTTGTTCAACTTCCCGTCGCCCACCGAGCGATATCGGAGTGACGCACAGGGCACTTAT
>Ga0058701_10003944_pt1 | contig 11911 bp, 7 predicted proteins | sample AgamicOrMae_FD_97039 | JGI IMG/M metagenome (GOLD analysis project Ga0058701, IMG submission 97039) | Agave microbial communities from Guanajuato, Mexico - Or.Ma.e | ecosystem: Host-associated > Plants > Phyllosphere > Phylloplane/Leaf | place: Guanajuato, Mexico | collected 2012-06-04 | reverse complement strand
CGCTACGTAAACCCGAGGTCCTTCCCCAAAAAAAGAAAGTGTATCCTTTGGCGTCCACAAGTATCTGACGATATTTTTATTCACCCCCCCAAGCTGTTGAAATTTTAAATCGAGCAGAAATTCGTTGCATATGACTCACTATTTATGTTTTGAAGTCACTTATCGTAAGAATTACTTCTGTTTTTCGAATGTCCGTGGCGCAAAGAAGCTGGTAAACCTAGATGTGATAAAATGGTGTCTAAGGAGTGAATATACGCATTTTGTCTTTGTCTTCTTTCACCAAGACAACTCAAGCTGCAAAAGCATTTTCATCAACAAGCTATTCAAAAACATGTTGCAACTCACATTTGTATGCACGAGTGAAAGCTATAATTGGGGCAAAATAACAAATATAGGTTATTGGGTCACATGCCGCATGCCTCGCCCCGCCTGACTCAACGATGAAAGGTTATGGCCATAAGAAAATGCAATTCCTACAATTTAGAATGTCGAGCGTGGCTCCCTATTGGACATCTGCTCATTTTCTCTCTAATTTGCCAAGTATGCTCGAGTTTTTGCACTGTGCGCAGCGTACCCCTTCCCCCTTTCTTACATTACTGTCCTTTGGTGGCAGGTTACTCTGATCCCCATCCCTGAATGAGGGACTTCCGCAAAAGAAAAAAAGAAGTTGCCTCAAAACAAACCGTGCCGTGACGAGCCCTGCCTGCCCCGGTGTAATACCTCGTCCATGTTTGTATCAGCCGATCCAAGGAACATGGCGGCTTTAACACAGTTCATCAGCAGTGCAATGCGTACTTTTTGGCCGTGGTTATGTTGTACGTGTTTTTTTGCTGTTTATTCTCCTTAAACCGTGACAACAAAACAACCATGGGCGGCCGATCCGGCCATAGACGAGATGTTACACCGGGGCAGGCTAGACTCGTCACGGCGCGGTTTGTTTTGAGGTAACTTCTTTTTTTATTTTTGGCGGAAGTCCCTCCTTCCTTACACCAACGCCAAAGCAATACTTATGACAGGTTACGGACGTAATTTAGTCACGGCCACTAAGTTCCTATCAGTTCGAAAGATATCCAAAAAGGGTTTCGCCCAATGGAAAGATACATTGACCATCTGTCTGCCACGAAAACACTTCTTAAAACGGATTTATGCTCTTTTCTCCAACCATGGCATAACTGAACGTCTATTCATGGTATCGATTTGTAGATTCAAGTGCTCTCAAACATACTAGTTGAGAGGCTTTTTAAACCCACGTCATTGGCGACTTTTCTCGACCCTCCAGTAGATATTCAACGACGACTTAATTATTGTATTGATGGAAGGAAATAACGTCAAAAATTTTATCCTTTCCTAAAAGTATCATGGGTGAAATCATTCGGTTATTTCGTTATTTTAAACGTTTTCACGCACTTAAATAGGTTAATATTACTGAGTTTTCTTAGTCTGAATTGTAGGAGGGAATAGGTCAGCACAAAAAAGTTAACGTTTGCTGGAAATCTGTACTCTGGATATTAGGATACAAAGGATATCAGCCGCATATCAGAAGCTTATTTAATGGATATCTTAAGAAAACTGACCAGATTTCAATGAAGTGTTAGATTTTAGCAGAATATCAAAAATATCTGCTGGTTATATCTGGATGCCAGTGGATTGGGTCAAGGAGTAATAAACTTGGAAAATCGCTGAAAATAGCTATGTTTCCATCGAATCCAACAGCCGGATATGAAGGGTATCAACTGCTATGTTAGCCGGATATCAAGGCCTTTTGTACACCTGATATCATGGGTTAGATGGGGTCAGCAGCTAGTTTTTATTAAGATTACCTGATGAAAATATTTCGATCGAAGCTTAGTGGGTGGATTATCTGAAGAGGGCTTCTGTGAAGTCGGCGTGGCGAAGACCCGGGGAAACAGAAGCCCCGGGTATAGCGAGATTTGTGCTATCCGGGCAGGGTGGGCAGGACGGCCAGGATAGCTTGAGTGGTGGGCAGGGTGGTGGACAGGGTGGGCACTATGGCAAGTAAGGTGGCTGGCTGGACGCGCTGGGCTCACGTGAAAAAAGTCGATGGCGAAAACTTTAGATACATTCCGATGGCTTCAAGGTTTGTGCTCGCGCTTATCTAACATGACAAAACAATTCAGTACCAAATGAGCGGAGCGGCAGTTCCGTAAACGGAGTTATTTGTTTGGCTACCTTCCCAATTAGGGATCTACAGTATATACAAAAAAAATGGTTCTGTTTTCACGTATGATTATTTGACCTACCGCCTTCGAAATCCAGAATTTGGCCTCTTAACAAAGACAAATCAGTAGAAATCTACTGATTCTCAATCAAAATCGAACCATACTGATTCACTTCAGTGGTTCGTTTTTGATCGAAAATTAGTGGATATCTGCTGAGAATCAGCATATTTAATTTCCTCTTGTTCAAGAGATTTCGTCTAAAAAAATCGAATTCCTATTTAACATAATACCAAGCCAGAGCTCCACTTGCGTTTTTCTTTAAACCTCATTCTAGAAAATAAATTTTAATGCCCAAATTCTGTTTTTTTTTGGGGGGGGGGCAGCTATTAAAATGAAATTTACTGTGGAAAATATCGATCTTGTTTTTTTAAAACCCTCTTAAGGTTAAAAGAAAGAAAGCCGCTACCACAGCAATAACGGAAATCTCGATCTTCGGTTTTTAAAAGCCACGACATGAAATATATAAGTCTTGAAACTAAGGTTTTGAAAGGCAGCATATATACTTTCATTTTTGTTTTTTGGTGCTGCCGATAGCAAAAGAAAATGGTCAACAATCCAAAGCCGAAGTTCCCCGAGTTTTCGTCTTCAAACGAGCGTGTATCGCCTACTGTATATTTGTATGAAAAAATCACTTTAAAAAAAAAGAAGAAAAAAGAATTTCGAAGAGAACTTTGCATGCTGTCATTAAGTTATTAACATATTTGATGTACAACTTGGAAGTATTTGTGCTCAGTGCTTCGCGTTTGAGACTAACAGATATTCGTTCGTGCAGGCAAGGGGTTAACGCAACTGGACCTGTCCCAGAACTCGCTGAGTTCGGTTCCCACAACGGCGCTGAAGACACTACATCACCTCCTCATCCTGAATTTGAACCACAACAAGATCAACGTGATCCTCAACAATGCCTTCGCGGGGCTCGACACTCTTGAGATCCTCTCAGTCTACGAGAACAAGATTTCAGCGGTGGATCCCAACGCCTTCCACGGCCTAGAAAAGTATAAACTCATCTTTAAGGCTTTCACTTCTCTTTCATTGTTTCTACCCTTCCTTTTACTTTCTCCAGCTTTCTATTCATTGTTGATTGTTGCTTGATTCTCCAGCCCCTGAGGATTTTCTCAAATGACGAAGCAGCCCGATGCTGTGGCTATTTCCTGAGGATAAAGGAATCCAGTCCGGAGTAGGCAACACGCGTGACACTCATGCGGAGCTGGTTGCATCCTCGTTTCAGACGATTCTCTGGGGCTCTCTCTTCCTTTCATTGCACTGGGTTTCTTCACTTGCTTGCATGCCTCTTGGTTTCTACTTTCGGCTAGCTGTCATAAGCGCCAAAAACCACAAGCGCCAATCCGTAACCGCCAAACGAGAAAAGTCGCAAACGCCAAAGTTCTTAACCGCAATACTAACCTTGCCTAACTTAACCTAACTTAACCTAACCTAACTTAGCCTTACCTAACATAACCTAACCTATACGAACTTTGGCGTTTGCGACTTTTCTCGTTTGGCGGTTACGGACTGGCGCTTGCGGCGTTGGCGCTTGTGGTTTTTTGCGCTATCGAATGCCCCCCTCTACTTTCACTTTCGTCTTTCGGTTCTAACGTATATTTCAGAGGTTGCATTTAGAACCTCCTGTGTGTTATCTATCATCGTAAAGCAAAGCTAGGCATGGGGAATATAATCTAACCTAACCCGATAATCGTATTGCCAAGCGTTCTGCTGGTTAGGTTAGCAAGCTCCAGCGGCCGAGCTTCATCAGGCTTGGTGACAGCCGAGCAGGACGGTGCAAGCCACACATGACTTAACCTACGCGGTCTATATATCGTTTATGATCATAACGTATCGGGAGTTATGAGAAAGGATAACACTAAAGAGATTCACGCATTAGAACTAGCGTGGCGGTCACTCAAATACACGTTTCGAACAAAACGATACTAGTTATGAGTTAAACTAGATAACTATAGTTCTCCTATTTTAACCAATAGTGTAGGTACTTAACGAAATTTTCTGACATGAGAAAGGTTTCTTGACCGGAAACCGTTCGATTCTTCCGCTTTCCTCTGCTGCACCGGAAATAAAATAAATTTGAGAAAAGGGACAGCAGTATAACATCTCCATGCGTTAGAGAGAAATGAGGCGATAGTCTCGTTTTTCTGCCGTGTCTGCGTAAATCGTCAATATTTGTGAAGATAAATACCACCAAGGAGCCAGAGGCCTGGATATACTAGAGAGGAGGCTTTGATGGTGCAAAACCATGGGCGCCGCCATCTTGATTCCAGAGTTTCTCCGTTAGCTACAACGTATTTGATGGTCCCATAAGAAACAAAATGGCTGCCCAATGCCTCCTCTCTAGTATATCCGGGCCTTTAGAGCCAGTGACCCATAGCTGATACGACTGAAACGGATCACTGATTTATATCAGTGATATTTCGAGGACTTTTTTTCCTGTAGGTGATACAAAAGTCGCTCAAAAAAAAGTCCTCCGTTTATAAAAATACATGAATATTTTTCGTGTCTATGATTTCCACGTGTAACTCTCAGTTTTTGGCTGAACTTAAGATGCTTGTCTTGTTTTCAAACGCGTATTGTAAACTGAGTTTGTGTTTGTTTCGTTAAGGAATATTTTCAACGTAACAAAGGCCGTGGGTAGAGATCAAAGCGGATTAAGCTTGCCCGATTTTGTGAAACGGTTTACATTTCTGCGTCGCAAAGAAGTAATTCAATTAGGGTTGCGCATTTAAAAAGGAGAGAGAGAAAAAATGAATGTACGAGCGTTTCCATAATATTGAGGTTGCTGAGGCCCAAAGGGTTTAACGTCTAAATTCATCAAGGAACCTACCAAATAGAAAAGGATATAAGCCAAGGATTACGAAAATTGAACAATGTTTTGGGGGTCATCGATCCAGTATTTGCGACAAAAGAAGGTTTATAAAATTACCGGAACGTGCGGTTTTATCGCGCCAGACTTTTTTTTTTTTTTGGTGGGTTGGAACTTTTAACATATGGATATAATGTCCTTGACAAACATGTACACAAATTTGAGTTAAAGGAGTGAACTTTACTTTTAACCAAATGGCATTTTTTGAAATTTATTTTTGCATCTTAAAAACTTACTATTTTAAGAGCTTTATTTTAATTCAGCCGTAGATTAGATCTGTTGAAGTAGCCACAGGGGGGCACTATATGATTCTTTAAATATAGTTTTATCGAACATCCTGATGAGTGGCCTCAGCCTTTCTTTCTGCTTGGTTTTCTAAATATTCAATCGTACGAATTGACTATTCACACGCTGCCCCATTTAAAATGTATTAGGTTATGGTTCCCGTCCGTTTAAGTCACCTTCCATTTAAAACGCGCTTGGTTGGTTTCCCTACATTCAACTCTCCCTTGTATTGACATAGGCGTGCGAAAAGGACTGACCTAAATTGTATGAGAGGGCTTAAAACTGGCGGCATTAACAGAACACGTTAGTTAGTTGAACTATTCTGAGAACGTAACTGACTGTAAAATCCCCTTGCAGGCTCCCTTTATAGGCTGTGTAGAGCCTTTATTGAGTATTTGGAAGCGGTGCTTGTAGCCTCGCCGTATATATTTCAAGCCTGAATGCTGCTGCCGCCATCTTAGGCCCCTCAATGCTGGAGATACGCATCGCCCCACACAGTTATTCAGTCACTGTATCACCCTAAACATCGTCCTGAGGATCATTGCTACAATATTCTTCTTTACGAGCACTAAAGTGGACCAAGCCAAACACACGCAACTAGACGCACGTCAGATTTATTAACTATTTTGTTGGAATGCTCAGCGGAGATCCTAAATCGTGTCGCATTTAAATCTTTTTATCGATTTTACTGAATTATGATATATTAGTTTCAGTTTATGATAATTTGCTGTTTTAATCGGAAAACTTGCATCTTTTCTATTTGATGGTTGAACTCTTGACAGTTGACATATAAGAGGAAATTTCCTGTATTTCTTTTTGATAATTAGGTTGGTAATATTGCATTAGGATTGAGAGCTACGAAAGTTTTAACGATATTGCCAACTTAATTGTCCAAAAACTAATACATTATCGTCCGACGAGAGAGAAGGATTTTCGTAGACTTCACAACGTTTGCTGTTTTAGGTCTGCAAGGGTAATCGATTTTAAAGCCTTGTTATTACATAATCTCAGACAAGGCTAGAATTATGATTATATAACGTTATATTACACAGATTGAGATAACGTCGACAGAATCGGGGCAAGCCTGAGGTGTCGTTGGCCATGTGAACTGCTCGCGTGTGCTGTACAAAAAAATATAGATAAAATCATGCAATTCTGATTCGCTATATTCAGAGATTTTAGATTATGTTGGGATGCATGCTACGTAAGAGTAGACGAGCTGGAAGGAACATGGGATATCTAGAGATCTATTATGAATATATTTAACGCTGATGAACACTCAGAATCAAAGTTTTATCTTCAAAGTTAGTGAATCTTCCGACTCGCTTAAGAAGTATCTTTACTTTGTTTTAAATGTACATGTCTATGAATTTATATGATTTGAATTTATTTTTAGATCCCTTTGTAGCACTTATTATTATGAAATTAGACTAACATTGAAGCGATTTGAAAAGGTAGATAAGGGCGTTTAAGGTTTGGCAACGCAGCTTAAAGTTACATTATGTCGGACTATGTTTGGACGGAAAGATAAGGTGAATGGAGTTAAAAAGGTATTGTCCTGTTCTAGTAGCGCATCAAAGCGATGCCTTTTCCCCACAAGGCGGAACAGAACCGGACAGGACCTTGTGGGATGGTACATAAAGACGAGTCGGGTCAGGATATGAAAGGTTTGGTGAGGTTAGCGTAGGCTAGATTGAATTAAGCTAAGGTTGATGACGTTGAGGTTCGATAAGATTACATTATGTGAGGTTAAGATACCGTCAAGTTTGGTTTATTCAGGTTAAAACGACCCTATCATCCGAAAATTCGCGGAGTAGTTTTGTTTTACAAACATCGCTGAAAAATAAATTAAAATCGACTTGTGTCTTACAGTTAGTCTGCTTAGCTGTTGCCAAGCGTAATAACGCTTCTCTGCCACGAAGGAGTAAGCGGTTAGAGCTTATCGGCAACTATCGTAGGTTAGTTTAGGTTAGGATGAGTGTCTGCACTCCGCTGTTGCTCCACTTTCACTCCAATTTCATTCCACTTTCTCTACACTTCGACTTTCACTCCACTTCCACTCCACTTTCACTCCCCTTTCACTCCACTTTCATTCAACTCCGCTTGCCAACCGACCCAGAACAAAAATTGGAAATGCAACCTGAAAAAAAAAGGACGGGAATCATGAGAGAAGGGCGGCCCTTCTCTCATGCGGGAATGCTTCTTGTATTCCTAAATTTTCGTTCAGATACTTAACCTACTTTCAATGATCAGACCCAGTCGCAAACACTTAAGCGTGTCATTTCAGGACAAAACATGTGTACTTTGATGACCTAACAGGGTAATCAGGTCACGATCCATAAACGTAATTGGAGTTGGGTGTCCATGGCTGCCCCCGGTGATGGCGGCTGCTGCTACAGCGGAGACGCACGTCGCTACCAATCTTTGCCCGCAGGTCCGCCATCCGCAACCAGCCCACGGAACCCAAGTCCATGTCTTTTACACACTTGGTGTAGCACTTAGCCTCCTTCGCAGATGACCCTCTTCAACTTATATCATTAGCTAACAGAACGTCGTTTTTCTAATGGAGCTGCTTGAGTAATTGGACTAGGCAATACTGCACGCTCGAAAATTAAACTTAATAAAATTGTTTGGCGTAGAGGCAATACTCCCCCATGGCTCTTTAAGTACTCCGAATTTTAATATCGCATCGTCTACCTTTTGTGTTATTTTTTTTTTTAGTTTATGTTTCTGCAAAATGTTTTACTTTTCTCACTTATGAAAAATATTGTCAATTTAGTGTTAAGGATTTATGATTTTTTTTTTCAAGTTGGCAAACAACTTATTTATGTCCCATAAATAATTCGAAGATAATCCGGTTATCGCATGGATTGTATTTTATCGAAGGGGAAACCATGACATTCTATCATTTCTAACCTTACTTAACCGCGTCTAACCTAATTGTACTCACCATTGCTGGAGCTAATAATCTTACCTATCTGGTAAAATCGAGTTGAAAAGTAATGATGGACAAGTTTATAAAAAGTTGACACAATTTTTTATCTTTACACTATAGTCTCCTCAATGGCAACCTGACCACATTACCCACAATGCCTGGATGTAGAGCAATATGAATATGTACAGCAGTGCTCGAAATTCGTGTCGCTATTATAATTGAAAAGTCTTTAAGAACAATTTTGCTCTCGAGTGTACTGAATCATCGCTATCCATTTTACGATTTCTGCATTTTGCGTTAAGCCTTTAAAAAAATACAAAGTGACTATTCACACGCTGCCCCATATAAAATGTATGAGGTTGGTTACCGTGCATTCGAGTCACCTGCTCCCATTTTAAATGCAATAGGTTGGTTGCGATGCGTTCAAGTCTTCCTTGTTTTAGCGTAGGCGTGCGAATAGAACTGACCGACTGCAAAACACGAAGCGAGAGCTATATTCATCAGCTTTCGAACGTGACCGTGACCACCGCAGCAACTGCCACTAATCCGTCATTCTCTCCCGCGCATTTTTGGTTGCTCTAATTACATCCGCTTGTTAATTTTAAGCGATAATTTTTATGCTCGTGTCCAGTGATCTTCAAAGATTTCCTTGTGGGAGTTTTGGCTAGATCGAAAATTTACACCTTCCAAACTTCCCCTGTAAGCATTATTTTATTTTTATTTTTCTTTTATTTTTTAATAAGTCGATTTTGAAAATTTTTAAACCCAAATTTCTTTTTTTTTTGTTCTTTTAAAAATAAGAGGAAACAATCTCGATAATCGATTTTTTTTAAACACAACCTTAAGTATTTTACATTTAATTCCTTAATACGTGAAGGGCGAATATGTAGATTCAAAACTATTTTATGGTCCTTAAAGACAGCGTAGAAAAGGGGAAAATTACCGTTCAGAGTTTTCTTTGATGTACGTACACAGTGTTTTTTTTTCCGAGAAAAGGCTCGTAATTTGAGCCAGGTGCGGAAAAGTTTCCGTTTTCTCGTTACTTAGCTGCTATTCCATAATATATTAAAAATTAAATAATTCTTCATATTAACAATATTTAAAGCAATCATTATAAGTCAATAGTGCTTTTTAAATGTCTTTTTTCTGATGTATGTTGTAAGAAATCATGGAATTAGTTTGTTGAGAATGAATTCTTTGTGCGGATTCGTCAAAATGTGATTTTCTCACGATTCTCCTTTCAACTCGAACCAGTTAATATCTAAACTAGACGAAATAAGACGTCCAGTCCTTTATTTAAATTGTTTTCATCTAGCGACGCGACCTACAACGCTGTAATTAACTCTAAAGTTGAAAGAGAGACCGCGAATATTACACTGAACCTTAATTAAAAGTAATACAACATTTTCTGCTCTCTGACAGGCCGACCAAAAAAATAATGCCAGAAACGGGCAAGAAGAGATAAATAAAAGATCTGATTACGGGAAATTGGATGTTTAAACACAATGAAAGAGGGAAACATTGCAGAGTTAAGAGAATCTGAGACGCAAGGTCGCCAACTTTTCGTTAAAAAAAAACTTTGCCTTTGTTTGGCGTAGAGGTTATACTCCCCCATGGCTCTTTAAGAACTCCGAATTCTAATATCGCATCGTCTACCTTTTGTGTTAACGTCGAACCAACCTTCAATATCATTACAAGCCCTAACCATATGCAAACACAAAGGCATAGTTACGTTGTCCAATGCCGCGCTTCACCGACTCTCCGCTCGGCAAGGCGATAAGGTTGAAACTCAAAAGAAATGTAACCTGTTTTAAAAATTGAGCTTATGCGTCCATTAAAATTGAATAACGTTTCAGCCTGACCTTATTTATGAATGACATTCTCCCTTCATGCCAACTCATTAATCCCAACGATGTTAGCAATTATTTACCTGACACGTTTAGGAACATTTTCATCGTCTTTCCGGGCCTAATTATGTTTATTCCTTGCGATAGTAACAAGAGTGAATACTCGAATTTACGAGACTGAACAATCAGGAGACCATGCTCAAATGCGTTTATTAGGTTAACCGAACTTTGAGGAGGTTGCCGAAATATATTTTCAGTCGAGTATTGGCTCGTTAATACGTCGAAAAGTTCGTTTTTTCTGTATTCACAATTCATTTGTTTAACGCTCCTTGAACTAGAGTTTTTTTGGTCTCAGGTATGACCAGGTCATGCTTAATTTGGTGGCATTTCGTTGCGTTGGGTTTGTTCATATTCCCTCGTAATTTTAGGTTAATTTAGGTAGGGTAAGTTTACTTTTACTTTATGTCTGTCTGTTATACGGCTTCGTAAAGTTAGTTATGGTTGTGTTACGTTTGTTTAGGGCTGGATATGTCTAGGTCATATTATCGTGTTACCTGTGGTTTGCGTCGATTAAAAAGGATTTGAAGTGATCTTTGAGAAAGGCTCGGTGGCTTTAATTAGACTGTTAAGAATATCCACGGAAGACTATCGATTGCGGTTATTTTGGGCATGAAACGTCATACACTCATTGATGTCATCGTAGTTGCCGGAAATTTATCATAGAGTCTTCACTTAAGAAGTTTTAACGTCGACCTGTTGCTTTTATGGTGGTGTTTTCAACCTTTCGTGCGCTATCTTGGTTTTACAACATGAGCAAATTACATCTAGGTTAGGTTCCCTATGCTTTGCTTCGCTACTCAGTTGTCGTGAAGCTTATGTCGTGGCAGTAATTCCTGTGTAAAAGCAAACGGCATCAGGCTTTGATGAAAGATTAGGTTAAGTAAGACTGTACTGCGCTATCGTTTTGCCGTGAGAGTTGGACGCCTTACTCTCATGGTTTCGCTCTGCTCAACTAGTGAGGCCCGAGTTGAGGTATCCATGCGATGTCCATGGTAATATCCATGCCGAAAAATCCATTCTCATAAAACTACTCTAATGGATATCCATGGTTTATGGATAGCATAGACACATGGATATCAATTTATGTATTTTCAATAAATGGATAATAAAGCATGGAAATCGCATGCACACTTCAACCCGGGGTCGGACGTCAAGAGTTAGAAAATGCAATTTTTAACAGAGACCTAGCTACCCCCGCTATTTTGGTTGGACCGGAAACCAAATCCGCAGCAACGAGTGTCTCCGGCACTGTTCCGTTATCCAACTGCGTTCGTCGCATAAAAGATGCCGGAACTTCCCGTTTGGCAAATGGATGCAAGATGGCGGTTGCTTACTCCAAAAGCGCGGGAAAGATTGCTCTTCTCGCGTCTCTCTCCCTCACGCAGCGGTTGATGCTTTTAAATGCAAAGTCAATCAGACAACACTGACGCTTTCGCCATCGTGGTGTTGTGCATTTTATAACGAACTCGCATGCCGGAAATTAATGCATTCAACCGCCGCGTGCGCTGGCTCTTTACGAGATGAATTTGCTCAACTCTGGAGGGAGCGTTAGCTTTAAATTCGTTTCTGAACGTCCGGCGCGTGCCTCACTTTTTCGCCTACTCGAGGCATTTCAACCACGGATTCGTTTCATATTACAGCAGATTTCAGACATTTCTGATTTTTTTTTTTT
>Ga0058701_10003943_pt1 | contig 11912 bp, 7 predicted proteins | sample AgamicOrMae_FD_97039 | JGI IMG/M metagenome (GOLD analysis project Ga0058701, IMG submission 97039) | Agave microbial communities from Guanajuato, Mexico - Or.Ma.e | ecosystem: Host-associated > Plants > Phyllosphere > Phylloplane/Leaf | place: Guanajuato, Mexico | collected 2012-06-04 | reverse complement strand
TCCAATGATATGGAAGTAAGATCAACAAATAGCAAATAAGGAATGAACGGGTTGGGAGTGGAGCGCGGGCCCAACTCGACGATTACAAGTTTCCTTTGACCGATTAAAACACGATCAAAATCCGGCCCGTATCTAAGCAGAGGGGATATCCTTTTCTGGCAAAGTAAAGAGGACAGGGAAAACAACGTGAAGAGGGAAGGAAAAGAGAAACAAAAATCGGAGACAAACTGGTTGGTATCAAAGCAGTATTTTTCTTTCCTAATGTACTGTAACTATACGGGGCGAAGTCCGGGAGGGAGCAAATAACCCTTCTAGCACAATTTTGAAGTGAAAAAAGAAAAAAGAGATTTTGAACAATCAGGTAAAGAAAGAAACGGGAACGGGAAAAGACGATCGTGACGATTACAGTCAAGCAAACGGTGTTAGTAACATCAACCCTGTAATCTAAAACGGATCCCCACCCTACGCCCTTAAAACCACGAGCGTAATATGTGTTTTAAGGGTACGGAGAGGAACAATGTGCGGCTCCTTCGTAGCGCCTAAAAACAAACTTAGAAAAAAAAAGGAACCAGAAAGTTTTTATTTTTTTCGGCCACTCAGATAGGGGCTCCACTGTCACATATCTTGGTCATTTCAGGCCAACAAAACTACGGCACTCCAAATGCTTCTAAAGTACCGATCAGCCAACCATTATTGAACAGGAGAGAGAGAGAAAGAGCACAAAAGTAAACTGCGAAAAAAGAGGAAAGCGGAATAAAAGGGTTGGAGGAAGTGATGAATCGGTCTGACCCCGGCCGGGCCTCGCCTCGACAGCGCCGCAGGTCAGGTCAGACGCACTACCGCTATAGTATACGTACGCTCTCGCTGCTCCCGTATTTATGTCGACACATTCAGCACATTGGAGGGTGAAGAGCCAACAATAAAAATCAAAGCTCAGGACAAATTTTATTTAGGCGTGTTGTGTAAGGCAAGTTTAATGAGTGTGCTGTACACCGTAACGCCACGTAGCGCTGCGCTGCGCCCGGCCATGCCTCGCCTCGAGTTATGCGCCCCTCCTTCCGCTCATGTCTCTCCCCGACAAAAGTTCGCATTTTATACCCAAACATTTGTGCTTTTTGGACCTGAATAAGTAGGGATCGCTTCTAGCCAGGCCGCGAACTTTGCTAGTCTTTGGAAAAAGAAAAGAAAACACGCCGACTTAGTTGCGGGGAGCTTTGTTTCCATTTCCTTATGCAGCGAGCGGAGTCCGGCGTCCCATTAAGCACTTTGACACTTTTCACTCCAACAGTTTGACACTTAGGTGTCGAGGAACACTTCCCATGAACTGTTTTACAACTTGAGTCGAAAAGTTGGACAAAAAGACTCGGGCACTATGTTCACCTCCCTCGAGATAAGTTCATGACAATTGGAACAGAGAGCAGAGCTAATTGCGATGGGGCAAAACACTAAGACTTTCCAAGCGAAGGAGACATAAATCCTCAAACGCTGAGGCGGGAAACGTTTCGCCCAGTCCAGGCAGACCATGAGACTATGGGCAGACTACAAAAATAGACCAGTTCCGACTACCATATAGGTAGAAGGGTTAATGGCACCACTACGTACTTTAAGTTCACCTCGGCGTAATGCATCGTGACTAGCTACGGTAAGCACGGTAGCGAAAAAGCAACACAAGAGCTCAAAACGCAGTTTTTAAAATTGGCGGAGGACGGTCTTCAACTTGATGGCAAGTTTTAGATTCCGGGACCTTTTGTCCATCAGCGGCAATAAGGCCACTCCATAAGCCTTTGACTCTCCGGTCGACAAACACGCTGCACAGCAAAATATCCCCGGAATTCCGTTCCGAGGCGAGGCGAGGAGGGGCGAGGCGAGGAAGGGCGAGGAGGGGCGAGGCGAGGAAGGGCGAGGCGATGGGGGGCGAGGCGATGGGGGGCGAGGCGATGGGGGGCGAGGCGAGAGGCAAACTCTCATCAGACTTATGTGTTGTGTTGCGGGCTGCGGCTTATTCCCTGACAGCGAATCCGTTTTATCTCCCAAACTTATCTTTGATCTTAATACGAGGAGTACGTACCACAATGTGTGTCGCCTGAGCCTGAGAGTCTCGACGCCGGCGTAATCTCGTCATTTCAATGTCAAAAATACTCAACTCGAACATTCCAGTCTTTTCTGCGATCAAAACGACTTTGAGGAGGTGCTCTTGGTTGAAATACATGATGGGTAAAAGGTTAATAAACCATTGAAATGATTCGCAACTGCGTATTAATGAGTTTCAAAACACTCAGTTACTTAACTCACCTGGAAATAGTAGTAAGAATTTTCTCACGGCTTGGGAAGAGAAAAATGAAAAGAGCCAAGGTAGGCAACCGAAAAACTGTCGTGTCCGGCAGGTTGCCTACCTCTGTAAGTCATTTTAAGCAAGAGGAACTCTCATTCCGCTCTTTATAATTACACGGTAGTTGAGCATACGCAGACAGAAATTCCTCTGATTTTCCGGAGGATTCCTTTTTATGTAGGGGGACGTTTTTCAGATTTTTAGAGCATAAATCAAGAGCGGAGATCTTGGAATAAAAGGCACATTTTTTCTTTTTTTAATTTTTTTTATTTTATTTTTTTTTATTTTTTTACGTCGAGGTCGGTTAGTTCGCCCAACAAATGGGTTTGGCAAAGTCCGCTCGGGTCTGCATGTCCTACGGTGGGCCCCTAGAAAGCGATTGGAGCTTAAGTTTTCAACTTTCGTCGAAACAAGAAAACCCAAGTAAGGTCTATAACCGGGTCATTCCCACCCCGAGGTGCAGGCGGTCCTATCCCCTTCGCTTCGCAGGCAGGGTTCCCTGCCTTCCCTGCCTGACGCGCAGGCAGCTGTTCCGCCCGCCTATTCTGGGGACATTCCTTCGGCCTCGACTTTTCACTAAAAAAACAGCGAATCCCTTCTCCATTTTTTCAAGGCATTCCTCTTTTCTCCTTTCGTACCAACTAATCGTAAGAGGAAATACACTCATATCGAGTTTAAAATGTTCACGGTCATAGTACTCGCTCGGAAACACGTCCTACTATTGAATAGGCAAACTCGTTAGCAACTTCTCCCTACCCGGAATATTTAGCAAACTTTCGAGCCATGACCAACTTTACAGGACTTGGATAACTCCATTAAAATAATCAACCACCCACGTTTCAACACCTCCTCCCTCCACTTAGGGTTAAGGTACACCATTGACTGAATACGAACGAAATTCCATTCATTTTTTGGGCACGGAAATGAAAATTTTACAACACTGGCAAAAAAAAAGCATTTTTCTCCATTTTTTAAAAATTAAACTTGTCGCCTTTTACCCTCCCCCCCTTTTTATCGTCATTACCGACACATTTCAAGGGACTTTATCCCTTTTTGGAGACACGTTCAAGCAAGCATTCATCATAACTTGTATATGTAAACGTTTCAACAAAAAGTGTTTCGTAAACCAAGTAGGGAAGGAATTAACAATTCCGTCTTGGATTGTAGGAGGTGTACCTAGGCTGGGATTCCGACGAGGCAACAAACGGCGTCTTAAATTTGGTGTGACGGGTCGCGGTGGGGGCGCGGGAAGCTCTCACCGTCCTTAATTCGGCGGATCTGCGAGAAGCTCCAACGGAAAAGTAGGTATACCGTGAGCGAAATCCCGTCCCATCCCAAACAATAGCACGCCGCACGCCTCTCTCCAGAGAACACCCTCTTAGAAGAACATTCCCTTGATGTGGCCAAGCGGGGCCGGGAAATACCTGGCAACATCTTGGCGCCACTCCTTAAGGCTGGTCAGAGGCTGACTTGCCAAGTGCTGTGCTGTGCACATCACCCGAGGTGCAGTGACACAAGCTCGTGACAAAGACCTAGCGACCCAACGAGTGCGTTAAGGCCCTTCCCTCCGGACACTAGCAGTAGCTAAACATAGGTTACGTGTCCCACAGTAAAAACAAAACCCCCGTTTTGGGGAATACTATACCTGGGTGTGAAACCTAAAACGGGGTGTGGCTATTCAAAAGGTCTCAGCGACAGTTTTCCATTGATGCGGCTGAACACAGGTCTATATAGAAAAATTACCCAAATACGCACTACCCCCGTTTCAGTTTCATACCCAAAACGGGTATAGCATTACCCAAAACGGATAGATTATTTGTTTTTACTTTGCCTCGCTCTTCCAGCGCTCCACTCAGATTTAGCGACGATCGAACATCCGACGTGGAAAATTCACCCTTTCAAATAGCCATTGCAGTGACCGCACTAAAAATAGATATTCCAAAGCCGTGCTGAATACGAGAGCCAACGCTTTGCATCTTTGTTGGAAAGGATTCAAATGAACAGAGGTAATCTCCGTGGAGCATCTGCGCCGCTGCGTCGCTGCGCCGGCTGAGCGTTTAACTTAAACTAGAGAGCCAATGATAAGAAAGAGAGAGAGGGAGGCAGGGTTAACGAGATGCGGGTGGACCAGAGCGGAGGGGCGGGCCGGGCCGACCGGCGGCGTGAGGCCGGCGCCACATTCGCGTTCGGGCCTCAGCCGCGGCCGCGCTCATCGGATGCCGGAGTGGCGGATGTCGTGAGTGATGTTGTGAGCGGGATGTGAAGTGGCCCCATGGCGCGCGAGGACGGCGACACGGAAACGGCGCGAGGCCCCGCGGCCGGCCGCCCGCTCGGCGGCGACAACGTTGTCGCAGCCAAACCGGGCGACAGCCGCGCTCACAAACGATGTTGTTGCGATGACAACCGGCCCAGGATTACTTCAGCTCTGCTCACAGGAACACTGCTTTTCCTACTTGTCACACAGGTGCGATGTGCGATTTCCCATGAGTACATTTTTCACCTCTTGTGTGCCAATACACGTCGCCGAGACGAGCACATACAACCTAACTTGGAATACTTTATCGTCACAATGCCTGATGCAGCCTACACTCTAAATTTGAATCAGTGAGAATGAGATTCAGTGAAAATTCACTGATTCAAATTTAGAATGTACTTTTGGGAGGCTGCTGTCGCCGATTACGGCATCACCGAAACTGAGTCACTCTAGGTAACCCAACCTAGGTTAACTCAACCTAACCTAAGTGTTTGTATGGCCATAAGGTAAGCAGGATGGAACACCAGAAATACAAAAGGCGGCCCTTAAAACTGAGGGCACACAACGATAAGTTACGGGGAAAGCCGCTTAAACCAATCTGATTTAGAACCCTCCTTAACATCTCTCAGTGATCACCAATGCCAATAGAGCGGCTGCATACAGAGCGAGCGCTCTCAGCAAATCATTTCCGAAGATCCCGGTCGCCCCCCAGGTGCGTTGCTATGCCTGGGCTTAACTGCACGCCAGCCGTTTTTAACAAACTCGCTTTCAGTTTATTGATTCCACCGATTTACTGGCTGGATTTTCCTCATCAATACAACCGCGTGCGCTAGATTTTAACCTTAGTAGGCGTGATTTAAGTGCTCTTGTGCCTCGCTTGTCTAGCTCCGTTCGGTTTGGGATACAGGAGGTGGAAAATACCCACTTCTCACAGTTACATTGGAGATAAGATGTCCCCAATCTCTTTCAATTATTTGAAAGAGATCCCCCAAGTATTTCAATTTGATCTTTGCCCGAACACGAGACCAAGTAGCGCACATTGTTTGATAAATAGCTCGCTCAGTTTTCTTTTCATCTATTAGGGATCCTCTTACAATCGGCCCGGCCCGGCGCCGCTTGGCGCCGCCCGGACCGGGCCGGGGAAGGGAGTAATTACATTCTCATTACCGCATTCTTCGTCTCGCCCGCCCGCCCGCCTCCCCCTAACAAAATAGCAATTTAGCTTTCATTGGCCAAAGCCTTAATTTGTATATTAAACTTTCACAGTAAAAAGTCACATTAACCTGGAAGATTCATTAAATAGAACAAAAGAGTAACTAACGCGAGCACGAACAAAATTGAAAACGATATCAAACTATTCACTGCTGTGCATAAACAGCACCACTCAATTTTTCCAGTTTTAACTGAGATTCAGTGAATTTTCACTAAGTCTTAGAGACTCTCACAGATTCAAATTAAGAACAGTTTCATTGTATTCGGATCCCACAGAGGCTTACTTTATAATAGTTCCTCCACCCTCATGCCTGTTCTACTGTAACTGCCAGGATAAACGTGAAGATTGAGACATCTTTCTGACCGTTAAACACGAATCGCAGTTTCATAATTCCCTTCCACTTACCGAGTCATTCAGGGCGCTAACATAATTTCCATCCGACGTCGTCCCAAATGGAATTACGGACTGCCAATTGGCGGGTAGGCAGGCGGACAGTCCACGCAAAAAAATGAGGTTCGTCTTGAAAAAGGAACATGAAAAATGACCCAGTCGCAGCCTTTCCCTCTTTCGCAGAACAGCGCTAATGAGGCAATTAAAATTAGGCACAGAGATCGCTCTTGGTCGATCCAACATCCGCGTCCCTGATTAGTTCGCGGCTAAACTTGTTCACTAATTTTTCTCTACTTTTGTTGCCATTACAAAGGTGATTTTTTGCTCGAAAAACATGCCTTCCCTAACTTTGCCAATCTCTCTGGTGGCGGTCGCTGGCAATGCTTTATTGAGTCAAAAAGTAAAAAGTTTCAAGCAGAACTTGTAAAAGTTGGGTCCCGTGGACAAAAATGCCCACCAGCAATTTTTCACAACCCTCACCGCTGAGGCTACGCTGCTTACTAACGCGGGGCCTCGAATTTTTAAAAGCAAAAGTTTTTACAATGCTTTGATCGCCACTCCTAAAACAGACCTACATTGTCGGTTTCAACCACGTCAAGCTGACCACTTTTTCGCACTTCTAGGGGTCAGGTTAATATTTAAAGAGCTGTCTCTCTACCCGAGGGCACAATTACGAAGGTTTTAAATCATCTGAAAAGGCTGGGATATTCTGAGCATGATGCTTACGAACGCATGACTGTCAGGGCTGCCAGTCAAGTTTATCTCCAAAAAATATTATTTTAGCCAGGTAAAAGTGACAAATTTTCTAATCGTGACCCAAAAGTGACCTTCAAAAAACAAATCAAGTCTATGTGTGTTTTAAAAAAACATTAACCACTCTGCGCAACTAGATTATTGAAATTTTTGTTTTAACAACGGAAATGGTTGGCTTGCTTTTCTGAGTCCAAACAAACGAGAAATCGTAAAACTATTCCTTTCCATTGGATAGGGCTAAACTAAATAATATATTGTTCGAAAACAAAATATCAGCAATAAAATGATAAACGCAAAGAAAATATTAAGACCACGAACTAAAGCTCAATCATGCGCTTGGAAGAATCTGGGGTAGTGATTTTAAATTCCAATTTGGGAGTGCTATATGAACCAAGTAGACAACAGCCGACGGTAAAAACAATTATCAGTTCCCCTCAAACCATTCAAACTATCAAACGTTGAAAAACTTCGACAAAAAAAATGTCAACTAAAAATTTAAAAAAAAGGCAAGGGTTAGGGCAAAGCGCCCTAGGCTTTTTTTTTCAGTTTTTTGGCCCGAAATTTTTTCTCGAATCTATGGTTTTCATCGATTGGATCTGATTGAGACACACTACAAAAAGCTAGAACCAATATCTGATGGTCAACTAGTCAATTTCAAACAGACCGGGAGGGTGAAGGAGTTCGGGAAGAAAAGGTTAGGGTGAAAGGCGTAAATTTTACAATTCCATTTTCGGCGCGATAAATTGACCAAGCAAGCAACCGACGACGGTAAAAACAGTTTTTAGTTCCCCTTAAATAATTCCAAGCTTCAAACGTTTTAAACTCGACAGAAAGTTTCCGAGAGAAAGTTTTAAGTGATGAAAGCGACTGGTAGCCCTCATGACCGTTAAAATGCGCCACTCCGAGGACACAGCAGCAGTTGGACCTTTCGACGTTGACAAAAGCTCAGACTCTGGCCTGGTGCTTTGATATATCTGATGAGCAGGATTAAGAGTGGCTAAACTTACGGAGACCGGAACGAATGGCTTAGAACGAGGAAATGAAGTAGAAAGGGCGATCACTTCATCCTTGCTTGCCTTCACTTCGGAACTTGAAACTTCGTCCCCCGCAAAATGTCTGCGCTGTATAATTTAATTGCATGCAAAAGGGAGCGGCTGCGAATAAGTTAAACCATGCGTGCTTTGCGCTCTCCACCTCTGTACTTGTAAAACGTCCCACAGATTAAGCGACGGGTGGGGGGATGCGCAACGATTAAGCTTGATATTGCAACTTCCACAGGTAGAATTTTTCTTCTCTTGTGACCGTTCTTCGGTAAGCCAAGCGGAACGAGGAGCGAGACACAAGGCACTCCAACCAACGTTTAACCTAACGTTGCTTACTCTTTGGACTGCCGCCAAGAAATAGGCCTAGGCAGCATCAGGCTTGGAGACAGCCGAGCAGCGAGAGAGCTGCCGGAGTGCGGTGCATTGCAAGTTAACCTAAACAACGCGGTTGTATATTCCAACACTGCAAAGAAAGACTGAAAAGGAATGCAACACAAAGTAGAAATCTCACTTCAAAACAGAGAGCGCAGGGGAGATAATTCTGGCATGGAACAAAACCCCCCTCCTCTCACCAAACCTCTGAAATATTAAGTTGTGCTAGCTTTGGCACCTGATTGGTTAATCTCGCTTTCGGTCAAACAGAAGTAATGTATAAAAGGGGGGAAAAATGCGCGGCCTCCCTCCTGCGCCGCGGTAACGACCAGAATAGAAATTAAACCATCTTTTATTCATGGTCGCGCGCAAAATGCGTTTAGTGAATCGATTTCAAAGTGCTCTTTTGTATATTGTTTCAGGCGTTGTCCAGTTACTCCCTGTATTGGTACACGGCGTCGGTGGAGCGGCGATGCGTGGCGGCCAGAGGCGAGCCGGAGAGGGTCTCCGCCCCCCCGCCGCGCCTGCAGCCGCGCCTCCAGCCGCCCCCGGGGGCGCCCTCGCCGGCGTCGCCCCTCTCCCGCAACCGCCGCCGCCGCGACCTGGAGAGCAATATCGTGTCGGCAGGGATCAGGGAGAGTTTCGTGTCGAGCACCGAGCTGCCCTTCGGCGAGGGAACGTCAACGAACGTCATTCACGCAAGATATCATATACCGGTTCACAATTTTATTATCAAAAAAGCTTTTGCTGATCTGCTTAATCGTACCACTAAACCACAATCTGAGCATACATTAAGACATAACAGTTCGAAATATTTGGAGTGAAATTCAGCTCAAGAGAAATTGAAAGTACTTTTCATTGAAATTAATACGCAATTTTAAGCTTTAGAAATTGCCTAAATAATTAAAATTCAGGTTTCCACGGGGGTGATATTTTTTGAATTGTGACAATACTGAACTGAAAAGATCCTCTTTTTTTATTTTTTTATTTTCTGTTTCGAACGACATCGCTGGGCGGTAGGGGGTTTAAAAATACTAACTAGAAACGTCCACGAAAGAGAAGGAACAACAGAAGATTCGCTCCAAGCGCTGTTTCTAGCGGAAGTTCACGATGGATGTTCTGGCACTTAAGGAGGACAGAGGCTGGCCTAAGGCAGAAGAGAAAAGTCTCAAGTTGACATTCTTCCGATGTAGTCGTAAAATTTAAGAGGAAGCCTAACATGAGGGAGAGGTGGTGGGGTTCTTCATCAACTACCCCGGCATAGCGGTTAGGTTTAGCGTCACAATTTCTTCGTTCAAAATGTAGTTTCATAACCACTAATTCAAAGTTACATAGAGGTAGAAAATGCGACCTTCAAAACTGAAGGAGTGGTTCAATCGTCAATGAAACGTCGCAAACAGAATCCAGTTAAAAAGGCTTGAAAGCGCTCATTTTCTGCTCGAGATAAACGCCGCGTGTCTGGTTTTGTCAACAGCCAAAAAGTAGCGTTTGTGGGGGACAAGTTGGCCCTTGGCGTGGAAACTTTTTCTCGTCAATTAAAAAAACCTCGATGTCTGTCGGACGCAGTGCTGTTTGGCCGTTGGACAAGGATGATACTAGTATATCGGATAATTCAAGACTCGAGGGACCGAGAATAAACTTTGAATTATCCGAAGTCGAATCATTCCAATTGTGCTTGCTGAGTGAAATACGACTCTGGTCACATGATTGATCTGATCATCCACAGCTGACAGATCATGGAGGGACTTTTCTCACTGGTCAGCGTCAATGGTCTGTTGTGGGACGAGTGGAAGGGACACCCACGGCGATTTGAAACCCGTACAAAACCAAATTCAATAAACCATTACTGAATTCGCGCATGCATAGCTCACGCGCTTTTGAACTAGTACGCCTTTTTGTCCTATACGAAAACCCCCCAAAATATCTTAAATAACTCCCAAAAATCTAATGTTAGAATTTTAATATTCCAAAATAATTTCACTTTTGAATCGGCGAGAGTCTGAGATTCAGTGAATTTTAGCGGAATCTCAGGGACTTTCACTGATTCAAAGTTAGTGTTCAATTGTTTAAAAACTGCTTCCCTTGAAAGAAAATAAAAATGGTAGGCTTGGAATTCTAGAGAGAAAAAAAATACATGACTAAGAGGTAAAACACAAGAAAAAGTTCAACCTGACTCGGAAGCAAGTTGAATTATTTTCGAACCTGAGAAACGTTCCGAGATATTGTTTTTTTCCCCACTGATTTTCTAGAGGCGCGCTATTTTCAGGAGGCCGAGGTGATGCGGGTGTGCAAGGAGACGTGCAGGCCCGGGGAGAAGGGCGAGTACGGCGCCCGCGGGGAGCGCGGCCCGAAGGGCGACCCGGGCCAGAACGGGCGCCAGGGCGTCCGCGGCGAGAAGGGCGACCGCGGCGAGCGCGGCAGCCCCGGCGCCAAGGGCGACCCGGGCGCCACGGGCCTCGACGGCCGCGACGGCATCCCCGGGGAGCCCGGCCTGGACGGCATCCCGGGCCGCTCGGGCCTCGACGGCACGCCGGGCAAGGACGGCACCCCCGGCAGGGACGGCCGCCCGGGCGAGCGCGGCAAGGACGGCCTCAACGGAACCGATGGTTTGTAAACAGACTCAAGGGGCGACACGCTTAAAGTAATCTCATCAAACTTCAACTAAATGCTCTCATTTTTATCAGGAAGACCCGGTTTACCAGGAGTACCTGGACCACAGGGACCAAAAGGAAATCAAGGTAAGTCTATTCCTCATTGTTGAAACATGACCCATAAGTTTCGTTTTACGGAATAATCGCGCTTACAAGTCTTCTGTCATTGGTTCTGCAGGTTTTCCTGGACCCCGTGGGGCTCCGGGCTCTCCCGGTATAGACGGTATACCCGGAACACCCGGTATTCAGGCGTATAATTACTCGATTCAGGGAAAGCCGTCCAGTGAACTACTTATACCGCCATCAATCACAGGTAAACAGACGACTCCCCAATATATCAAACAATAGATGGGTTTTTCGATTTCCCGTTACATCCGCGTTAAAAAAAATTTAAAAAACTATTGAGACCGTAGATTTTGAAAAGAGTGGATTGCTTTTTCTTTTCAGGAAGCGATGCATACCATCGGCGCAACCGCACGGTCGTGGTGGAGGAAGGCAAAAACGTACGTCTGCGGTGTTCTGCCACAGGGCAGCCTAGACCCGATTTAGAGTGGAGAAAATTGGATGGATCGGTGATAATCCTCGGCTCTTGGCAAGGTAACCAACCGCGGCGGGGCGGGGCGGGGAGCCGCGCATCGCCCGGCCCAGTGCGGCCCAAGGCGGCCGAAGGCGGCCCGGCCCGGCCAGGTTCGATGCCCAATTAAGTAGATGCTAGTCGACGTCAACTATATCAAACACGCTACCCAATACAAATTAGCTAACGATGCAAAACCTCAACTCGCGACAGGAAAATCCTTTCTTCACGCTCGTATATCAAAGTTTAAGGATATGGTTTTTACTGATACGATCTACTGGCTACATACATTCGAAATGAAAGGCGCATGTTTTTTTTTTTTTTACGTTCGAC
>Ga0058701_10003942_pt1 | contig 11914 bp, 7 predicted proteins | sample AgamicOrMae_FD_97039 | JGI IMG/M metagenome (GOLD analysis project Ga0058701, IMG submission 97039) | Agave microbial communities from Guanajuato, Mexico - Or.Ma.e | ecosystem: Host-associated > Plants > Phyllosphere > Phylloplane/Leaf | place: Guanajuato, Mexico | collected 2012-06-04 | reverse complement strand
GCGTCTGGAAGCTAAACGGTTCATTTCCGGACAGGGGTCCTTTGACAAAATCTTCTTAGATCTGTGATCCCTATCACCCAATTTCGTTTGGCAGACTAATACTGGAACACCCTGTATAAGACTGATATCCATAAAAACATGGATATCCATCGATTTCCACCTTTTCGCGCTTTAATCGTTCACTTCAACATGAGGGTCAACTTCAACAAACGCAAGGGTTAGGTTAGGTGCACGGTTCGTTGTTCCGCTCGACTGTCGCCAAAGCCTCTTGCCGCTTACATCTCAGTGGCTTTAAGAAAATGCAGCGGTTTCAGGCTTAACGTCGACGTTCAGTTCAGTGAGGTGAAAATGAAATGGGCTGATGCGTTTCGTAGAAATACCTTAAGATCTAACGAGACGTCTTAAATTTAAGTTGGCAATATCAAATCTGCGGGCATTTTATTTGTAACGGAGACATTTTCGCGTACTTTGACTAAACCTCTTGGGCCTACCCGGCAGGACTTTTAGCTTTTTTATTTTTTATTATTTTTTAAAAAAAGGTTTGCTAAACTTATGTAAATGCTTCTGCCTGTATACTACACTAATAAAAACCACTTCAATCGATCAAGATTGACCAAAATTTGAAGAAAACAGGACCGCTTTCGACCTGTTTTGTCCTCTTATTTTTACGCCCTTTATCAATGAGGAAATTGAGCCTCATGTTCTGAAAATTTGAAGAAAAGAGAATAATAGAGTAAAGTAACCGTGCTAAAAATCTTGTTCCGCATTTTTCAGCGCCAGAAATTTTACATTCTGTTCGTAAACGCATTATTTAGCCTTAAATGTTATCTATTGTGTCGAGGAATACACGGGCTAGACGATGTTTCGTTGATGACGTGTCATTGAAGAGTGTAAATCTTCCGCTACTTTCCGTGTGTCATTCCGTCACCAGACAGCCGACACGCACTGCGGCCTATTGACGCGTATTTTTTTCCACCTTCCGTTTTTTCTACCTTTTCAGTGGTGTCCTGTCAGACCACATAAAAGAATGCAGGCGTGGTCTGGCTCCCCTGCCCCATAAAGATAACACTTTTGCGACTCTATCTCTGTGGTTTATATGTCACAGTGTAGAGAAATCCGTATCCTAGCGTTGACGGATTTTTTTCTGTTCGCATCTGATATCGGAGGGCAGACTTATTGCACTAACTGGAAACTGGGCGAGGGAATTTGACACAGTGAGGTTGCACGGAGTAGGCAACCCACACGACGCCCGTGTATATCGTTGCCTACTTCAGGCACTCGCATAAGAGGGAGGATGGTCTTTGGAATTCATTCTATGAGCAGTTCTTCATTGAGGTTTTGAGAACTACCTTCATCTTGTAAACAATTTCCACGATTTTTCCTCTCCCTAATAATTGTTTTGTTGTTGTTTGTTTTGTTTTTTTTGAAAGCGGAGTATTTTTTGTCCAGAGGCCTTTAAAACTGTTTTTCATTATTAATAGAGGGGAAAAGAAATAATTTACTTGCAAGAGAAATATGAATTCTTTGGTATCTACGATGATGTCGCGTCTCATTTTGAGGATATTATACAAAAATGCAGCTTTTTCGTCTGTTAAGGTCCCACTAAAATTAGGCGCTTCGCAGCAACGGACTACTTTTTCAAGGTTTGGCCTTCTGCAGTGCTGCACTGATAACAGTAACTCCTGTTTAGGGTACACCTACTCCCATTTTGGGGTGAAGGTAAAATGGGATCATGTCGTGTTTTCACTAGTTTTCAAGATAGGCCCGTCAACAGCCATATCAATGGAAAGGGCTCTCTTTTCATATCAATGGAAAGCTTTCTGGCGAGAGCTTTCCATTGATATGGCTGTCTTGATAAATAGTGAAAACCCGACTTGGTCCCGTTTTACCATCACCCCCATACGGGTACAGGTGTACCCAGAACAGGAGTTATTGTTATCAGTGCGCTAAAAAAAATTGAAAGGAATTTCTCAAAATATTTAAAATAACATTTTCTGTCCCAATTATAGTGCGTTGTCGGCATCCACGGGTCTATCCATATGAATTGGTGATTTCTTCGGAGGAATTTTTAGTTCTCAACCTCTTGTGTTCTGCCTTGACTTCATCTTTCAATGCATTATAAGCGTTAACACCATAAAATCGCGTAGGTTAGGTGGAACACCTTTTGCTTCGCCCCAATGTCGCTCCGCTTTGCTTGGCGATGGGAGGCGAGACACAGGACGGTGGACAATTCAAATTCCAACAGTGTATGAAATGTCCTGTAAAGGGATCATTGCCGTAAAGAAATCCGTAAATCCCTGTATTATCTCGTTTTTTATGTTTTCCTTAAAAATTTCTTTAAACCTTAAGGACAAGCTCTAAATCGTGGAAAGCTATGAAAAACGTTTTCCTCTCAACGATTATCTTATGTGTGATCACTGAGTTGAAGCAAGACGTTTTCTGAATATTTAGAAAACCGTTGACTATTCCAGCCGAATTTTTCTGTCTCGAAAGATATACCCGGTATCAGCTTACTTTGAATGAAACTTTGTCGTTTGCGTGAAGAGGGGAATTTCGTAACCGGCTCAACTTGTTCTGATTAATAATCTTCTCAGCTCCAGGAATGCTGTCGTACAAACTTAATTCAGCTCCATGCAAAATCAATCATCTCTAATGTTTATTGTCATATTCGCACCGTGAATTTCCACACCGAGAGCAGGTGTCTGTTAGACTAGAGTATTTTACATTTTCTGATCTGTCGTTTCAAGCGAAGAAAATGAAATAGTCGAAGAAAGAGTTTGTTCAAAAGCCTCCAACAAGCATAGCCGTTTCCTCCATTGCATACGGAAGGGAAGGGAGTGCTTAATAGCTTATACAGTACAAAGTGCGTTACTTTCAATTTAGTGAACTTTTTCAGCTTTGACTCTTTACCTCAACAACCTTTCTTTAAACAACTTAAACCTTCACCACGTTCTCAGAAAGTTTGAACTTTTTTCGGACGGAACTAACAAACTAGTAATTCCGCGGAGATAATGTCCAAATACGAATACGAACATAAGCACGAACTTCAAGCACTTAACGAACATAAGCAGTTATCATTCAACAGCCATTGGAAGTAATTTGTGAAGCTTCAAACGTCGCTTTTGGAAGAATGACAATAACACTGTTTTGTCTGAAATATTATTGCTACTTGTAGACCTGATTTTTTAAGACACAGGGTTAACTTAAGCTAGCGGGCCAGATAACCAATTACTAGCTACGCTCGATTATATTAAAACAAGCTTTAGTCTTGTCTGCCAGATAATTGGAACCAAGGAGGGATAGTAGTATACTGTCTTCCTGAAGGTAAAACCATCATAGACATTTTTTTTTCTTTATTTTCAGCTGACTTCCTCGTATACTTACAAGAGCGTAATTGTTTACATGATGTACTGATTGTTCTTATTCTTTCTTATGGGCACTCTTAATGAAATGAAGTTGTTTCTCGCTCATTGGAGGCTTTGAATTTCGCGGTTCAGCGGCACCGATGATGACGTCACGTCGTCGATGCGCCGCTCGCGTGCTCGCCGCCCCAATGCGCTCAAACAAGTGACAGTGACAGTTTTCTCTCCTCTCTCTCGGAATCTAACCACGAAATCACGTGCATTCTCCTTTCCTTTTGTTGAAACTGGCATATCTTGATAACCTTATATCAATCCCCATTTTGGTTGTGAAGGAATGAACGCAAATATGCTGAGTCTAATTAATTTCTTCTCCACGCGACATCATCTGTACGCGTAAGATAATCGCTAAACACATGTGACGTATTTGCATCCCATTTTATCCGATTCTCCGACCAAAGAAACTTACCTTTATCGGATTCAATATTGTTAGCTAGCTTTCACAAATTAGTCAGTTCTTTCACTTTGTTTACATGTGCAGGTGATGCAAGTGTGCCCTGTCATTGTTCTTGAGGTGTAGGATTGTTGATAAGATGACGTAGAATGTGTGAGGAACTTTACAAGCCCCATAACAGTACTTGTGGTTGTAGGATCCACCTTAGGCATGTACAAATCCCATGCGTTGCTACAGGTTGCATGTTTTTGTGTTGACAGGTGGAGCGAGGAGATAGCCACCAGCCCAACAATGTCTCACCACAGCGATGACAACATGCTGATAGCAAGCAGCGACTCCTTTTGGGAGCCAAATAACTACAAACGGACCACCAAGCGCATAGAGGATGGATACAGATTGTGCAATGACCTTATAATGCTTGTCCAAGAAAGAGCAGAAATTGAGAAAGCATATGCCAAAAGTCTTAAGGGATGGTCAAAAAAATATAATGATTTAATAGAAAAAGGTGAGTCTTGTTCAGTGGGCAGTTACTTGTAGTAATTTAATGTTTGTGTTGGACTGATTGGGCACTTTTACTATCTCAGGTCCAGAGTATGGTACAACAGAAGCTGCTTGTAAAGGGGTCTTGATGGAGGCTGAAGGGCTGTGTGATTTACATCTCAAGGTGAAAGATAATTTATATAACGATGTGATTCAGCAAATTAAGACCTGGCAGAAAGATACTTACCACAAGGTATGCCTATTCACTCAACTGTGTATTGTTTGTAGTCCTTTTGATATTGCTATGCAATTCTGATGGTCACTGGTTATGTTGCAGTCAATGATTCATATTAAAGAGCGTAAAGAAATGGAGGACCAGTTTAAAAAGGCTCAAAAACCATGGGTCAAGTTACTACAAAAGGTGAACAAGGCCAAACAGGATTATCACACAGCATGCAAAATGGAGAAATCGGCAGCTAATCAGGAACGAAATGCAAGTGGGGACAGCTCATTATCTCCTGATCAGGTAAGATTTTCCTTTGTCAACAATTCTTCAATTGTACGCCAAGTGTGCCATCATAAAAGACTCTGGAGCTTTTGTATTATATTTCTTAAAAGCAGGTGTGGTTGTTTCTTCAGTTTCTATACTCAAATCTTCTCATTTTTTTAGTTATTTTGTTTATGACAAGTGAATAGTTTTTCCTTTTGTTGTATTAAGCATTTTTTGATTTTTTTTTAAATTATTTTTTCAATAATTGTTGCTTTATAGTTTTCAGACTTTTAAGTTAACTTATTTTATGTTTCTTGTTTTGTTTTAAAATTTTATTTTGGTCTTATTTCAGCGAGCTGCTCTGGTAAGTGCAGTGCAGCATTTATTTTAGCTTGTCACCCCACTAATTTTTGTGTGCTGGTTGAGGACAAAGTAGTGTTCAAAACTTTTTCAACTGTAGATGTTTGTTTTTTTATTTATTTGTTTTTGTAATTATTTGGTAATTTTGTGTTTTAAAATAATTTTTGGAAAGTACATGTTACTTCTATGTCAAAGTATTTCACTCTTTGTGTAGAAAAAGAAGTATCCTTTCCTGTAGTCCAGAGGTGAAGGGTTGTATAACTGTGGTAAAGCGCCAGAATTACGTGTTGTAAATTACTTGCGGACATTATTAAGTAGTAAATTTGGACACTATTTTAACTTACCGTCCGTGCGATACATTTTTAACATTTATTTCATACTTCCAAGTCACTTTTTAAATCAAGGCTCATTTTGTTACTGTGCTTCTCTCTTGTGTTAATCCTTGTAACTTTTTTTTTCCCCTGTTTTGGTTTTCTGGAGCTTTTCTTCTTTTGGTGTATGGTCTCTTTTCTTCTCTTGAAATCCTCAGAGGGACCGTGGATATGAAGCGGGAAAAAATATTCGATTTAGTTTTCAAGGATTGTGAGAACTACGCAATGCACGCGTGTTCTGTTTCTGTTGCCGATTAATAGTAATTCTAGTTAAGGCGTATGGAAAAAACTTCTTCACATTTGTGTTTTTTTGCCAGCTCTTAATTTTTGCTTAAGATTGAAGCAGAGTAAAACTTTGGGCACCTTATTTTGCAAAGACATCGCGTAAAAAACCGGTCTTACCATTTTTTTTCGTTTAAATACAAACTTAGATTTATCTTAGGTTAAAGTTGCTATCTTCCATCTCTTTAACGGAACACAAATTTTTATTCCACCACTGTTTTTAATACCTAGTTGACCAAGAAAATAGACCTCTATGTTTTCTACTTAAATCAATGTTAATTCGTAGCGCTAAATTGAGTGTGCAATTTTGCTCCAACATTGAGTTTGCTCTGATAACTACAATGTTCCTAACGTATTACCTTATCGGGTTCACTCGCCTACTTTATTTTATGGAAGTACAGTCGAGTCTCGGTATGACGAGTCTCGATAGCACCTAATTCACGATAGTGCGTAATTTTTCCTCGGTCCCTCGGTTTGCGTACCATGGAGACTCGATTGTACGTGTAGACCATTGTTCGGCTATAGGTTGAAGGCTATTTCTTGTAGAGAAATGACGTCACATACGCCAGTGTCATTTGCTATTTTCGTAGCAAAACAGAAACATGAAAATTTATTAGTTCAGCTTTTATTCGTATTGTAGCACCTAGGAAATTGACTAGTTTTCGCTTCCTTGTAGTAGAGGGACCGTGCTTAAATTAGTTATATTTGAAGTTGAGATAAGCAAGTGCGAAGTCTTACTGCTGTTCTGCTCAGAATCATTCTGCTTGTTTTCTTGAGAATACTTTGCTTTCTTCTATTATTTTCCTGTGAGCGGCAGGTTGAGAAGTTTTCTTTTGAACATTACTGATCTATATTTACTTTTCACTGCCTATCATAATTCACACTAACTCAATGATCGACACATTCCCTTGCTTTGAGAGTCCACTCGGTCAAATATGGACGGACTAACATTTACATAACCAGTCATTTGTATTTTTTTCCTAAAAATCTTGTTAATGGTCTTCTCAAATATGTTGCATGATTTTCTCTCATCCATTTCAAAATATTTGTTTTCTTGAGGTTGTCATTTTAGTGTTGTTCATGTAACTAGTACAGTATTTTTTTTAAAGAACGTATCCTCGCCGCGAAATATTTGATATTTTCAGAAAACGTGTCTATTTTGGTTTTTGCTACTTTGCTGCGCTCTCAAAGGTTAAAGGTCGCGTGTCATGGGGCTATTATGTTTAGAATGGTTTCACGCGGGTAAAGGGCGTGGACATGCCACATTTAATTAACCTTGAAATGAACGATCTCTTTTTGTTGGGCAGGTTAAAAAAATGCAAGACAGAGTACAGAAAGTGAAAGAGGATGTTCAGCGAAGCCGAGAAAAATACGAAGCTGCCCTCCAAGAAATCAATAATTCAAACGCCAAATATGTGGAAGAAATGACCGAAGTATTTAATAGGTGCCAAGTTATGGAGGCGGACCGGCTTAAATTTTTCAAGGATGTCCTCACCAGTATGCATAAGTGCCTCAATATATCTCAAGACCCCCTGTAAGTATTATCATCGAAAACGCCAAAGTTTTTGATATTACGTCGTTTCGAAATGTTTCCATCTTCCGCCCCTTGTGTTCCGCCTTTCGTTTCCGAGATGAGCGAGGCTCTACTTGACCTAACATAACCTAAGTTAACGGGCGCCAAGCCTGCTGCCGCTTACTTCTCGGTGGCAGCAGCCTGCCGCCGACTGATTGCCCTGATCAGTAACTTCACCTAGGGCTTTTTTAAAAAGTAGGTTTTTTGGTGGTCGTTATTTGTGCGATATATGTGCTTATTTTGATATGTGCAGTTTACCACAAATCTACGAGGAGTTCCAGCACACTATTAAAAATGCGGACTACAATAAAGATCTTAAATGGTGGTCGAACAATCATGGGGTCAATATGGCAATGAATTGGCCACAGTTCGAGGTAAGTTGTTCGTTTCTCCGAGGGTTTTTTTTTTATTCTGTAGATTGATGTTTGAAAAACCCAAGGAGGAATATTTTGTTGTCCTTGGATTTTCTCGGCACGATTTATTCAATTATACCAAATTTTTCATTATTATTATCACTTCTGCAAGATGCAAATAATCAGCATTATTAAGTAGGTTCATATATTCGCATTTTGTCTGAAGAGGCAGTGGTTTTTATGATTGATTTGTTGCACCAACTGTGCATCAGAAAGCAGCTCTTTTTTTGTGATATTATGTCGAGGTTGTTTCATTTGTTTTGTGTATTGATTATGCTTTGTTTGGGGATAAGTCGGAACAGTTTTCGTCTTGCCTTGTTTTTTGTGAACATCATATTTTGGTGAACCTCGTTCCAGTTGAGGTTTCACAACCGTTAAATGTTGTCATATATTGTGGGCTCCAATTTTGTGGGTTGTTTATTATATCGTTGTTAGTTGCATGATTATTTCACTGTTGAACGGAATCGCTCGCCATAACTTCTTCTCAAGGAAACGGATGTAAACAGTGACCGCCTGCAATAAAACGAAAAAAAAATGTTTTTAAAAAAATGGCCAGTTCAGTGTCTGTGAAGAAGTTTCGACGATTGAAATTCTGTTCAGCAACCAAGTGTGCATTTCAACTATATCCCCTTTTAAGTTGGGCCAGCGAGGCCTGGGAGCATCTGCGCATAGAAATTCATCAAAGACAACATTAATGTTAACCGTTTAAGATATAATTTCAGAGGCTACAAGCTTCAACCTGATTCGCAAGGAGTTTTCTTTAATGGTCTTTGCTATCCATATTCATCTTAATTCTGATTTCTGCTCATTAACTATTTAAGAATAATTAGCTTAAACAAGAAATAAACCACTTATTTTTTCAAACTTTTTATCCTTGAAAGGGATTATCTATAGTTTCCTTACTTATCTTGAACGCGCATCCTCTATTCCTTCATCTCAACATTCCCAACGTCTTGCTTCATTTTTTTTTAACATCTCCTTCTCTTCTCTTAACATCTCGTCCCTTCTTTTACTTTGTCACAAGGCAGACTTCACTCCCAAAACCACCGAAAGTCCGCCCAATTTTCATGGGTCTCAAGAAGAAATCGAGCGCGATCTCTCGGTGGCTCAACTGTTGGACGTGGATGACCTATAGACCATTCCGATGCCTCTGACGGACCCATTTTTTGCGACCTGCGTTTGTAGACATGTGACCGCAAGTAGCCAATCCGGGCCTGCATCTACAATCAGCTGTAGCCAATCAGCGGCCTCTTTAGAAACCACTCATTCTAAGGAAGCTGCTGATACGTTACAGCTGACTGCATGGGAACGCCCGGATTGGCTGCTTGCGATCACGTGACTACAGTCGCAGGTTGCAAAAAAAAATGGGTCTGTCAGAGGCATCGGAATGGTCTATTCCCGTATCATGTGGTTACAGTTCTTTTGTCTTTGATGGCCAAGTTTCTCATCTGGGCATGTCGTTTTTGGAGATTTTTGTTGTCTCACGGAGTTAACCGAGCTTTTCCGTAATGTTTTGATTTGGCTTTTAATATTTTTCTTTTGTTTCGCATGTGCTTGCATCTTTTGTTGCTTGCATGGTTAGGACTACACGGAGGAGTTCCGCGAAATCACCAAAGGCCGCTCCAAGGAGACCCTCCCAGCAGGGAACATCACCCTCATCAACCAACGACCTGTCGGAGACGATTTGCACGTAATGGATCCTTTTATTCAACTAGCATATCGAACCTATAAACTATTAAGATAGGGTGCACTTTGAATTAAGGAGGTTGCATTACTGGGGGGCATTCGATAGCGCCAAAAACCACAAGCGCCAGTCCGTAACCGCCAAACGAGAAAAGTCGCAAACGCCAAAGTTCGTATAGGTTAGGTTAGGTCAAGTTAGGCTAAGTTAGGTTAGGTTAAGTTAGGTTAGGTAAGGTTAGTATTGCGGTTAAGACTTTTGGCGTTCGCGACTTTTCTCGTTTGGCGGTTACGGATTGGCGCTTGTGGTTTTTGGCGCTTATGACAGCTACCCACATAACCTACACCCAGGGTTTCTTCTTTCGTCTCCGAGCGGAACGAACGCGGAGCGAGGCACTTAACCTTGACCTAGGTTAACCTAACCTAGAAGTAGGAAATGCCGCTTTCAGAATTTACAGTGCATGGTACATTTTAGTTTTAAGGAGGAAATGAAGATCATTTAAATCACTTCTCCGATTGGGTCTGAAGTTGCGGTTTTCCGTCTTAATAATTTGGATATTCTTACCCGGCTCATGAAGTGCCCTAAAATGAAAAAGACCGCAGTATGGAATTTTCAGCTGAGCGCAGCTTACAGTAGCAGTGAAATTTAATCGGCCTAGCCGCTCTTTTCGCGCAGCAAGATAGAAAAAGTAATGGCTGAATATTCTGAAACCGCGGAGGCTGGCAACACGCATGGCATTCACGTGTTGTCCGGAACTCGCTTGCCTAAGCCCGGAAAAGATTAGTTTCACCGTAATTTTGCTCTCTTTTCGTTAATGTTATTAGCGATGAGCATACGTTTAGATAACAAATGCAGTTTTAACAGTTTTTAGTATTTTTGAAAGAATGTTTTTTATTTACGTATTTGAAGTCATTTATTGATGTAACAAGGAAATATGAAGTAATAAGGGCTGGCCTTTTAGCGTAGGATTCGGAAAGTTAAGAAACGATGGTTAATTGAATTTCGATCGAGGCCACTTAAAACTCGAAACACCAAAACCATTGCCCGTTAAAACTACCATCTTGAAATTGCCACAGATATGGTTTCTGTAGGAGCAAGGCGGGTTCCTTTCTTTTGCCGATCGGGTTGAAGAGTACCAAGTGTCTCATCGCTCAAACCTCGAGTCAAAATAATCAAATCGCATAACGTAGATCCTCGGTGGATGAAGAAATATCATTTTTTCTGTTCGTTTAATCCTTCTCTGCTGAGCAGGAATGATTTTTTCGTTGTTATGGAATCTACGTCATATTGTGTGTGTTGTACCATTGTAAGCATGTTTCTCGGTCTTGTCTGTGCGTACCGTAATGATGGGACAGAGCTGGTTTAAACGCGGGCCTCGCGAACCGCGTGAACCTGTGCTTCTGCTGCGACAGCGCCCTCTACGCCAAGAGGTTCGCCAGCGTGTCGGCGGTGTGCGTTCCCAGTTTTTGACATTCACTCTCATAGCATATTTTCACCTAGATTGACCCTTTTTACGATTATTTGACTTCCTTCGATGTAGTTTGACCTATTAAGATGTACAGGGTAAATACAAGTTCAATTGTTAAGTCGGTAACCACAGACAGCTGGAATAATTCGAAGACGGTAATGCGCAATGAACGGATTGTCTAAAACGCACAGTTTGGCGTCTTGACGCATACATGAGTTTGTCAATAACCCGCCGTTTTAACGCCACTACCTGTCACTCGAACTTAAAGTTGATGATTGTAATTGGCCTCATGTTTTTAAGTAGCTCAGGATTAGTACCGTAAACGTTTTAGGCGTTACAAGCCTGAAAACTTAAGGGTGAAAATCTTGCGCGAAATGAATCAATTTTCACACTTGTTTTTAGCTTGCAGCGCCTTGACAGAACAAGACAGAGAGGTATTTTTAATAAGTTTTTCAAAAGCATGAGGCGAATCCTAGCCATCCATTCTTTTGCTCTAGTGAATGCCTCGTGGACTAAAAGACGCGTAATTGAAGAACTCATTCCATTCACCTGGACACCAAACAGTACATTTTAGACTTTATGTTTGTTCACTTCGCACTTTGTCTTTGGAGTGCTCCAGACGCCTGTGGTTCCTGACTACGTTAAAACTTGGAACGCCCTGTATTCACCTTATCTTCGTTATTCTCAGTATACTTGTGCCCTTGTAGTTTCTAATTTTCCAAGGTAAAAGATATGACTAGTTGACTTGCAGAGAGTTTATCGACGCGGAATTAGTCCGACAGAAATGCAAACCTAGCTACCTTCACTTACACTGAATGAAAATATTGTATTCTTTCAGTCTCCGATAAAGTGTAGTCAGTCTTTATCGGAGCACTTGTTTTGAACAACGTCCTTCTCCCCAACAAGACCATTTAACTAACCTCCACGCTTTATCGTGAGCGGAAGAAACGGTAGACGATTCCTCTTGTTGAAAGCTGTCGTTG
>Ga0058701_10003941_pt1 | contig 11915 bp, 11 predicted proteins | sample AgamicOrMae_FD_97039 | JGI IMG/M metagenome (GOLD analysis project Ga0058701, IMG submission 97039) | Agave microbial communities from Guanajuato, Mexico - Or.Ma.e | ecosystem: Host-associated > Plants > Phyllosphere > Phylloplane/Leaf | place: Guanajuato, Mexico | collected 2012-06-04 | reverse complement strand
CTTGAACGCAAGAAAACCAACTTAATACATTTTAAATGGGCCAGCGTGTGAATATTTACTTTGTTTTTTTTTTTTTTTTTTTACAAATTTACTCTATTTTTAAAGTTGAATTTCGCTTTTCTTGTGTTCCAATTTTTCGTCGACAGGCGAATAGACGGATAACGAGGCAAGGGACACGTAACCTAACATAACCCGATGAAACCTAACCTATAACCTAATTTAAACTAACCTAACCAAACGGTCGCCAGTCAGCTACAAGTCGCTTATTGTGTAAGTATGAACCAATAAGCTAACATTTAAATCTTTGAATATGCAAGCTCTCGTTTTAGGACGTACGTTGATGTCTTCTTGAATTTCATAGTATCAGTTTTGCATTACATTTTGATAGTAGGCGTATCTATGATTCTGATCAAAATTATAGTCACTGATCTAGAGACGAATCGAAGTGTTGTAGGTCCTGAAATCTCATAGTAATCAGAATCGGGGTACGTTATGTCTTAATTTAAATATCCTATGGATTTCGTTCCACTGTAACGTGATGTAACAAAATACGGTTTCTTGGTACATGAATTTAAAAGCTCTAGCTACTTCTACAGAAAATGTCGTTAGCAAGGCCATAAAATTAAAGATGCTTTTACATTGTCGGAAGCATTATGAAGAGGCGTTGTATGTTCTCCATAGCGCCGCAGATTACTTTTAAAGCTCTCATTACGACGTGCCGCCTAACTTTTCCGGTAGGTTCATCCTACTCTCTAGCCAGGTGCTTTATCTTTAGAGATAAGATGAACAGCTGGTTATGCAGGTTTCAAATGCAGTATCATTAGCAGATGATATATCTTTCACCGGTCAGCATTGACTAATGAGGAAAAATAGGCTTCAGCGAGTGCACTCAGTTTTTAAAAGGGTTACGTATTCTTCCTGTTTTGATGTATACGCTAGTTCAACCTTTAATAACACAGTACGAGGATTAAAGATATACAACCGCGTTGGTCTGGTTGGGTGTCTTGTGCGTCGCTCCGATATCGCTGCGCTCGGCTTGGCAACGTTGGAGGACGCAATTGCTAGGAAATGCAGCCGTCCAAATTAACCTCGAACTTGCAACTCCGAAACGTTTTCGGCAAAGATAATTCCAGTTGCCAAAAAAAAAAGCTCAGTGTGCCCAGTCAACCGCATCATCTAATTTGTTTTAAGGGTGAGGAACCTCCGATTGTCTTCTCTGTCATATCTTTCAATTTAGTTTGTAACTGTAGAAGAGTCATTCACCCGTGATACCTAAAGTCTGATCTTATCTACAAAAAGCCAATTGTTATAGGATCTGGCGTTATAGTGTTTATAGGGGAGGGCTGGGATGACCCAATTATGGGATGATTATGTAGGGATAGTGTTACAAGATGCCCCCCTAAGTGTGAACCGCATATTGATTTAGCAAACACACGTCTAACATTCAAGAGAATCACTAATATATAGTATAAAACTTAATGATTTCAGATCAGTAAAGTCGCACTTATTTGGGCACAGTATTTGTAGAAAAATCGTGTGGATTTTTTTTACATTTTTTGGCTGTTTTTAGAAGATTTTTCAGAATATTATCTTATATGATTTAGACCCGCATCCCTTAAATAAAACTTGGAAATAGGATTTATATACACGATTCTTAATAAAGGGCATACAATTTCATTGTCCACAAAAGTGTTCCACAGTCACAATGTACTTTAAAAAACGAATTCAGTTACAATCGACCTATGAAATAAACAAAAAAATAAAACTACACAATAATGAAAATGAAAAATAAAAGGTTTTAAGTGTCTCTTTTTTTTTGTAAGTCAGAGAATTAATGAATTCAACTATGGTATCCTACACAACTTTGAACCTTCCCTACTTCATGAGGGATAATATTGCTAAAAACAAAATCTTATGACCTTTTCCGACTAGAATAAACTTTGTCATAGATTCTTGCGCCTCGAATCTTTGCAACTCTATGTATAAGTTCCGCTGTACTTGAAGACTTGACTTTTTTTCGAAGAGCGATTGTCTGTGAAGAGCGGATGAGCGCGTCTTTGTTTGCTGGGCTTCAGCGGGGCACTGTTCTTCGCAGCCTTGGCGCCGTCCTGAGCGGCGGCGGCGGCTGCGGCGGCTCCACGACGTGAACATGGGTTGACACATCCTTAGGGAAGGTCTTTTCTTTTCCGCAAAAACGCTTTTTGGTTCAACAACAATGGTATTGCTTATTCATCTTCACAGGTGACCTCCACTCACTTTCCTTGCAAACCCATCTTACCTGCGAACCTTAACCTAAAATTTTAAGTCCCGCTTTTTTGAGAGTTTCTCCCTGTAAGTTTTGCCGTAAAAAACTTACTGTTAGTGTAATATGAGTATGCTTAAATTCTATACTTTTGTGCTTTTTTTGTGCTGTACTATAATACTGTATCACTTGTAGTTTCTTACAATCAGATGTGCTGTGCCCTCAACGTATTTGCGAAGACATCTTTTCATTTTCAAGTAAAAAAAAAGAGTAATTTCAGAGAGAAAAAGCATATCTAGTTATTTTAAACAAAGATTATCGAAACGCTGTAAAAACGAAACACGCGTTTTATAAAATGCTATACCTGTTTTGGGTTTGAAACTAAAGCGGGGGTAGTGCGTATTTTGGCTTTTGTACCACATAGGCCTATGTTCAGTCACATCAATGGAAAGCTCTCGACGAGACCTTTAAAATGATATGGCTGAACATAGGCATATCTTGAAAAATATCCAGAATACATGCTATCCCCGTTTTAGTTTACACTCAAAACAGGTATGTCATTCCATAAACGGGTATTTTGTTAGTGCTGTGAAAGCTTACGCAATTTCGCGCAAAAAAGATATCAAAGATATATTTTTTTTGTTTGTTTCAGTGCAAAAAGGTTTTTTTTGATAGCTGAATTTTTCGTTAAAGCTTATTTTTACTTTTTTTTGATTGACAAAAATATTTTAAATGCTCTTTACGAGTTAAAAGGGCTTAATCTATCTGACCAGAGTTTGGGTCACACTCGTTATATCTTTTGTATCAAAACAGGTAGGAATAGGACGTTTGTTAAGTATAACCTCTTCCAGCCTAATTAGATGTAACCTAACCTAGCCTAAAATAATCCCACATCGCCTTGCCTAACGTAACCCTGCCCAGCATACCTTAGCACGAACTAACGTACCTAGCCGCCGACAAAGTCCACCGACTGAATAGAAAGCTCGCGATTAACCACAGCAGGGATTTCTGAACGTCCTTTTAGGCTTGCTGAAGGCCCGTCGACCGACAGCTCCTCCTCTGTTCCAGTCACCTGAACGCTGGCGCCAGCCAACATAGACTTCGGCTGATATGTCACTGTATCAGAAGGCGGACGGGGTCGGAGGGGTAGGTGGGGGGATCAGAGGAGGGGAACCACTCTCGGCCAGATTTCGGATCGGCCATCACTCAAAAAGATGAACATTTATGTGCCGAGAAAAAGTCAAATATGCTGAGGTCACATTCGCCGACAAAAGGAATCGGTTCCCCCTGGGGTGAGGCGAGAACCTCGCAGAAAATAAAAGATATTCGCTTATAACAGCTGATCGGGCCGACCGCTACGAGGATGATGTCCCTAAACTAATCTCTCACAGTAAGTTTATAAGATTACACTTTCGGCCTCTTGCGTCTTACCCTTCATAGTTCTTGCTTATTACCCATTGAAATGAAGCTAGAAACATTTTGTGCAATGCTGGAAAGATTTTATTCCAAAGAATTAGCTAAAATCCACGTAAAACATGAAGACGTGGAATGAAAAAAAAATTCGTGTTATTGCTAAATGCAAATATTCGTGTTTTTTAATAAACTTACTAATAAAATTGAAATTTCCGTCGTCAGGTCAATATTGGCGAGACGATGACAGCTTACTTTGATTTAACCGATTCGTAAAATTTACTGAATCAGTTGTAAATCAGTGGTCTTGTTCAATTTCTAAAATGATTTTCAATAATAGAAAAGTCAATAAAAGGTTCACGAAATTCTAGCGACTGAACTATTCCACATTTTGAAGTTAGAGTGGAAGAAAAGCGCTCGGTGAAAATACTAGCGTGTTCAAAATGATGATATTAATGGTCAATGGAAAAAAATGTCTTCTCCCCGGAAGCTTGAAAGGTCATCTTGGCAGAATTGTTTAATAATTACCTCGTGTGAAATTTACCAAATATCATCACGATATGGGGGTAAAACATACACGAGAAGTATTTGCAAGGAAACTAAAATATTTATGTGACAGTTTTCTTCTTCCTTTTTTTTTGTCCATATTTTGAGAGGCTGAAGGACCTTTTCACATGCATTTTCGGATTTGAATTTGCCGGTGAAAATTGTAAATTTTCACCAACACTGTCGGAAAATTTGGTTCTCTTACTGATCGACGAAAAACCTTGGCTTGGAATTTCCAATATCCGATCGGTCAACAGCGCTCTGCCAATCTAACACCAGTCGATGACATCCTGTCAAACATGTCATTATGACCCCCCTTCCCCTACCCAGCCCCACTTCCACCCCCTGTGTTCACACAAAGGGTTCCACGCCCCCTTCATTATTTCTTTTGGCCACCATCGAACTCTGAAGCTGTCATGTCAAAAAACTGTCCTCTGTGGATTGCCTACCCTCTGACCTACCTGTCTTTGTCGTATTTTTCAACCCTTCAAAACTCCTTCTTATTTTCATACACAATATTGAACCCCTTGACACACACATCCTGGATTGAGTCAAAACGCGAATTACATGTAAAGAAAATGCACGTAAATTACTGCAATCGCTCTATTTCAGTATTAAAAAATATGATTTTTAAATTATTACCCTTTTTTAGGAAGGAGCTTTAGCAGTTATTATGATCAAAATCATACACTTTCAATTTGAATCAAAGGAAATGTACTGATTTTCAGTCAAAATCGAGCCACTGATTCACTTCAGTGGCTCGATTTTGAGAAGCAGTGCATTTCAGTAAATTTGCACTGATTCAAATTTTGAGTGTAATAAATAATGACGATTTTCAAAGCAAAACCAAAGTAAGTATCGGAACTTACTCTTTTGAGACCGGTACATAACCCAACCTTATCTGAGGTAGGAGGTCCAGAGATTATGTGTTACCGAGTATATTTTCGATCCACTAGACTTAACTTGAGAAAGTTTTTTCGTTACTCATTTCGCTTCTTAGGCGAATCCTGGATCATTCCCACCGTAGGTATCTCCCGACCCTTTCTCCTTCCCCTGTTGGAGGAAGGGTTGTTTGAATAACCAGTTCTACCGTATAAATTCTACCTTTCATCGCACCCAACATCATCTAAAGCTCGCTTATAAGCCTATATATATCAACCAATTGAATCCAATCCAAGCCCAAATCATTCCAGTTTTTGGCAAGGACATTAAAGAGGCAATTAACGGGCGCTTTTTAACATCAGCATTGTTGCTGTTACGGCAGTATAGTACTTCGTGACTAACTGATAGTTAAAATATATAGTGTGGGTTACAACAGCCTAGCAGTGAGTGGCCATTGGTAGGGGTAGTAAAGACAGTTTTGCAGTCTCTTTTGAAGTAGCTGAATGAACGTCAAAACTTTTGTGTCCCGCGCAACTTGCTTCGGAACGTCAAACAGGGTTGAAGTAACGGCAATCGGCGAGGCAGCGCGACAAAAGAAGAATGCAAAAAGGCGTTTACTTAGGGGTAGAAAGGGAGAGCCCTATTTTTGAAAAGAGAGGCGACACTGCGTCTCCTATGTAATTTGCTAGCACGGAGGCAGTCGCGTCATAATTGAGAACACGCGAGTGAAGTTGGTAGCACTGACACGCGTCACCAGCCAAAACAGGTCTGCCAATTGTTGCCAGCAAAACATCTGCTGGTGTGCCTCTTGTTTCCGTATCAGATCTGATAACAAAGTTACGATGATACGATACCAATGGCGTAATAGAGTGGCCCAAACTCGAAAAAAATATAAAAACAATCGCGTATTACAGCTGTGCAAAAAATGATCAACGACCTCTTGAAGTCATCGATGAATGCCAATCATAATAAATATGTGTCTAATTTTGCGACAGAGTACGAACTACCGTTTGCACTGATTAGATGTTCACAGGAGTCAAGTCACCTTAGGCTAATGTATAGGGTGACACGAATTCTGATATATCTTTACATCGTCCTAAAATATTCTTTTTACGTTTTATGAATAGATTTTTTTTTCGTTAAAACACTAATCACATATTAAAGCACAATTGTAAGTTAATTTTAGCTCAAGTTTATTACCTCTAATAACAAGGAATCAGTAACCTATCGTTTTGGCTGTATGAAGTAACACGAATGCAGTACGTCTGGGCTGGTTTGCGTAATACGTCTAATCAAACTCATAAACCATAGAGTGCCCTTATTGGGCCGCCTTCCGTATATGTCCTGTATGTTTGGGCCGTATGCCTCGAAACCTTCCCTAGATAGGACTTTTCTCCTTTTCACGTGCATTCCCAAAACGCAGTTTGCATACTCAGAGGGACAAATACGGGTCTTACAGGGAATTTTTTTGAGGGTAAATCTCCGATTAGGCTAGCCGCACCCCTAATGAAGGGTTTTTGAGAATGCTTTCTGATTGTCGCGCGTGCATGCCCGCCATGGGCCATGGGGCATAGGCTATGGGGTGTGGCGGCATGCACAGCAGGGGGTCGAATGCGCATGCCCAGTTTTTCCGCCATGGGGGTTCGTTGCAGGAATGCTGATCAACTCCTTTTGCAGCAAAATGTAATCTTGTCATGTAAATGATACAAATTGACAGTTTTTGGAGTGAAATATTCCTTTTCGACACAATGTCGTATTTGATGCATGACTACAAAAATCTGACGTACGAACCAAATATTGATCCCCCCATACATTTACTAATTTATATTTTCAACCAGTTGCTGGAAGCTTCTTGTAATCATACATCAGATCATCCCCGTATTTTTTTAGTATATTTTTTTTCAATGATTCTGTTAACGGAATATTATGATAGCGATCTAAGAAAGATTGACAACAAGAGCCTGTTCCGCTGTTATTCCTGCATTTTGTAAGGTAGTTTTAGAGGAAGGCTAGTTTTCCGTCCTGTTCGACAATCATTTAAAACTGCAATAAACTCAGATATGAAAATTATTGAAAAAACGAGTACCCTTTTTGAACAAACAAAACTCTAATTCCACAGTTTTTCTTTTTATAATTGTGTTGACGGTAGGTTAAGTTAGGTGTACCGTGGCACGCTTTGATTTTGTTCCGGCAGTTTTGTTAACACACGGATTTGCAACTTATAAAATCGGGGGTGTCCATGTATATAGAAAATAACTGCAGCGTTTGATGAGGAGATATGTGTCGAAGTAGAGGAAACCTACGAAGAGCGGGTTTACATTGAAGCACGCGTTGCCGCCAGCGACCCGCCTACTTCTATACAGGGAAGGTTCAGGGGGTGACGATATCAAATAAAAAAGAAGAACAAGAAGAAAAAACCGGATCGAAAGACGACAGGGCAGCTGCCAAAGGTGTTTTCTTTGGATTTCCGCTCACCGCCATTGTGTTTTCGAAAAAGTTCAGCGTCAACGGCGAACTCGACGTGCTCTACTTTTCATACACTCAACGAAAAGCTACTCTCAGAATCTTTCCTGACTGGATCATTTCAGTTCCATAACTAAATAATTTTCAAAGCTCTGAAACTTCAACTTCGACTCAAAAGTTTCTCATCAACATTCTGTTTTTCCTCTTATGGTTCCCTTCAAGAAATTCATAGCGTGTATAGTTCATATCTAAATCGCTATATGTGCTCGTATTTCGTAGATTCCTTGGTTTGAACAAGTCGGAGACGAATTTCAAGATGAACTCGCATTCTCGTAGTTTTTGTTACAACTCTGCAGATTTTCAAAAGAAAATTATTTTCGGAAGTAAAACTGTCGGTTCTTTTCATGTGTTGTCTACGTTGTGATGAAAAAACAATCGGAGGCAGCGTTTAAAGCAGTCTTGTATGGCGGGTTGTCTTACTCGCCCTATTCATAACCTGAAACGAATACAGAGGCCTAGGCTACCTAAAATAAACCCATATCGGCAGCTTAACTGTGAAATTAGCTAAACAACACAAAATATCTCCCCCTCTGGCTTCTACACTTTTTTTTCGGAATGAACTAAAACGTCCTCACAGTTTCACCAACCCAAAACTGGTGCTGGACTACCCATAAAAAACTCTGTTCATCAATGCAAAAATCGTGAAAATGACAGCTAGAAGCAAAACACTTTAACCGCGAAGTAAGCGAAACCAAACTGTTCGAAGGGCGAAAATTTGTGATCAATAAAAGGGACAGTTGACGTGGAACTGAGACAGACATAGACCGACGCTGAAGAGCGACAGAGATGGGAATGTGTGATCATATTTCTGCTCTTAAAGAACGGTCTCAACAAAAGGCTCTTTTTTACTCCGCCTCAATAGTCTTTGTTATTATTTTTTTCTTAATCTTTTCAATCTGTGTTCTGGATACACAATGGGCAATGCTCCGTTAAGGACCAGCGTTATAGCATCGAGTTTCGTCACCTAGTTGTCAAATGGTCGTTGAGTGAATTAGGACCCATTCGACTAACCTTTTAAACTTATTCTTGACATATTTATTGCTTTCATTTTAGTGTAGAAGTCAACATCAACCAAAAAAGCAGGCTAACTAATAATTAATCTTTAGTATAACTATGATAAATACATTTAAAAAAAAAGAAAACTACGCACAATTTTAAGATGTTTTATTGAGTTTTATAATGTAAAAGAGGGGCGATACCCCATTCCTTGGTGCTAAAATATTTCTTAAAATTTTGATAATATTGATATTCTTGAAATCAGGAACATGATTTTGTTTTTCCGGCGTGATTTAAGGTGATAAAGGTACCTTATTTCTTAGAAAAAAACCTTTTACAAAGTACTTTTACTGAGGGACAAGGACCGTTTATCAATATGTCGCTATGCAATGAAACTACCGCATCAGAATTTTATCAGTGTAACATTACCATTTTCGTCTATTCTTAGAAAAAATACGACCTCGATTTGGCCAGAAGCAAGAATGCCACCAATTCTGCCATCTTCATGTGGCACTTGATGTGTTTTTGGAATCTGAACTTTTTGAGTGTTTCATTTTTTCAATAAATCGGCTAATATTATGTTAAGATTATTGGTTCCCAGGTGTCTAATTTGCTCGGAACATTCTGAGAAGTTTGCCCTCCACTCGGGTAGTTGTTGAAAAGAGTTTGCGACCGCCGCGCCGCCACCGGTGGCATGCTACACTAACCTGAAAGTTGTTCAGACCTTTTCGCGGAGCGGCCGCTGTGCTCGACGGTGTTGTGCGTTTGCGAGAAAACATTGTTCGCGTTTTTCCGACATGCAACTTCAACTTCCCTTGGGCAGGTTAGTTATTATTAATTGAAGCCATTAGAGCGAAGTCTCTTTTAATTAGACACATACAGAGCACTGGTTGATCCAACGGGGTAAATCGGACAAGGTTGCTTTGCTGCAAGTGCGTTCTTTCCCAGCCAAAGTTCAGAACAAGTTACCACCAGCAATATGATCAAAAAACAAGAGAAATAAAAACACGCTCTTGAAACTTTGATTTAAAAGTATGGTTCATTGGGTACAGTTTAACTTCGATAAATCTAAAACCACAACAAGTTATAGAAAAATACGGATACACAAATTTAAGACAAGTTACCGATATTTTGCTTTTACTGAATGTTTGTAAGACATATGCAAAAGCAACTTTTCCGAAGACATCGGCTGCTTGTGAGCTCAGGTCAAAGCCTCAGCGGCCAGCCTTTAATTGGTGTTCATTTCAATTCTTTTTACAGCCTTGGGCCGGAAGCTTCAATTGCACGCCCTAAGTCTCTGATGAAACATGCAATGGCCAACATCTTACCCAGAACTCGGCTAAATGATGTCTGTTTGGGTTATAAGGCCCCTCCAAAAAAGCGTCTTCAAACATCGCAGGAAATTCAATGTCTATCATGTTCACTTAGGAGAAATTAAACTAGGACAGTTTTCGGGGAAATGTGCTAAAACAGTTTAATTGCAAGATTTGTCTTAAGGTTGAGTCTTATCTTGTGAGAATTAGACCTTCAGAGGATCGGAAATACTTCATTGTGACGATGGACTCCCGAAGTATCGTGCCATCACCAGGTGTTTGATGGAACTGATCATTCATGTGTATTGGCACGGATATTCCTCGGTACATTTGAAGTTCGTTGCTAAATCACATTTAAATCCGAAACTTTGCTAAAGTGACGAGGAATGAATCGTGCCGTCCTTGTCACGTTTTTGAGTGACGCGATGTCCGGTGCGGCGGACAGACAGATGGACAGCGTTTAAGCGGACAGTTAAACAGGTGTTGAGGAAAGCAAGTAGGATGTTGCCCTTGCAGAGGGACAATTTTATTGCTCAGGTAGCCAAGAATCGTGCTGCTGTACCAGTTGGAACTTTGACTTTGGAAATTTCTACTATTCAGTCACATCATGACGATCAGCGACTCACCATTTCAATTTTCAGGGCAATACAAAAAAATGCATTTTTAGGACATTCGATGTTTTCCTGCAAGGAGCATACCAGAGGAGCTATTGCGGTGAGATTGCCGTTAGCTGAGTCGAGATGCAGTTCTCAACCCCAAGAAATGAAGTTGTTGCCCGGGATTCATGAAATTATTCAAAGGTGAAGGACAAGCAAATTTACAAGTACACTGCATTGAATGCACTGTGGAATGACAACGAGTTGTGGGAAGGTAGCTGGGTGAAAAATGCAGGCAATGCATCCAGTCGCAGCTGCAGGTATGTGCATGTGCATTCTTGCTGGTCTGCAACAGCGACGCATTGCACTGGACCACGGACGGCGCCAAGCCCAAGAATGTCCTACTGGTTGCTTAACAAAGGAATTTGCAGCCAATGTGGGTGCGCTTGTAAAACAACTTATTTTAGGGGTTCGAATCCAAATAGCGAACTCCGTACTACCGTTCGCGCCGCCGGTGCTACTCGAGTCTTCTGAAATCTCGTCTCCTTCTCCGCTACTAGTACCTATGGACATCGTTATGGGTATTTATGTATACCCCTAAGGGTTCCACGACCCGTGAGAATGCGTCAAAGAAACCTACATACATTTTTAATGTATGCTGTAAATACTATCTAGCACTATTATGGATATTATTCAACCACTGGCACATTCTTTCTGTGCCCGTTGCGAATCCATTCAAAACCAGCTACGTATTAAAATTACTTTAAAAAAATGATTAAGCTTTCATGGGGGCGGTGTTGGTCGAGGTTTACTGGAATAGGAACAGGAAAAAATACTTTCAATCTAGTTTTTCTCCACGAGCTGAAACAAAGTTTTCCAAATAAATTATTCTGTTAACACGTCATCAGCAAATGTCAAAAAAAGGAAAGAAATGTGATTTGAAAGCGTGATCGTCCAACGTGACCTCACAGCGTGCTAAATTGATTTTAAATGAGATTTTTTTTCAAGCGTTTAGTCGGAATCAGCCCGTTTTCTCGAAATGCAAGACAGAGTTCTTAAAGACATTTCGATTGATAGCGTATACGAAATCAACATTGACCGGAAAAAAATGAGGTGTCAAACTTTTTTCGTGCCACAGCCGTAACTAAGAATTTTACTATTTTGAAAGCGCCAAGACAAGTCATATTGTTGTAGAAGTTGGTTGTGGGCTTTCAAATAACGTGTGTGGTTTGTTCTGTTTCAGGTAACTTCAATTTTGCGAAATTCGGTGAGTCCTGACATCTGATTCCCATTACCACCCTCCCCTTCAAGTTTTTTTAAATAGAAACCTCAACCACTTTAAAACAACTAGCAAGTAGTTTTATAGGGGGAAAGAATATTTTTTTCAAGTTGTTTTTTTAATTTAAT
>Ga0058701_10003940_pt1 | contig 11915 bp, 10 predicted proteins | sample AgamicOrMae_FD_97039 | JGI IMG/M metagenome (GOLD analysis project Ga0058701, IMG submission 97039) | Agave microbial communities from Guanajuato, Mexico - Or.Ma.e | ecosystem: Host-associated > Plants > Phyllosphere > Phylloplane/Leaf | place: Guanajuato, Mexico | collected 2012-06-04 | reverse complement strand
GTGACATTTTTCTTTTCGGTACGATCTCGTACCAAACTGTGTTCACAGGTGGTTTTCAGCATGGCTGAAAAGGTCACTGTGGCTTGAAAATGCGGGGAGATATCTCCGCGTACTATTTTTTTTTTCGGTTTCATCGTGGTTTTGTGTTTCAAGAAAGTCTACTGCTTTAATTAGGAAACGTTTTTTGTATATTCTACAAAATAAAATATACTCAATTTCGATCAAAATGCGAAAAGTCATTTTTTTCTGTGTTTTACTACAGGTGCTCTAGAAACACGCGAAACATGTTTTTCAAAGTGAAATCACGTATTCTTTACGATAAAAATATCAGTTTTACTGCACGGCTAACAGCAAACGCGCTGCAGTCGAACTTTCGATTCAGACATGGGTGGTCTTAAACTTTTGACCGCCACTGTAGGCAACTCCGGATAATCGGGCCAGTCGGTTAATGTGGACAAAATCGCACCCGCCCGATGTGTCCACATTAAGCGGAGTCGACTGTATCACATCTTACGCATGGGTGTGGTGTAAATCGTTAGAACTCCCTACCGATAACATTTCAGGGTTTATAGCTTTGAAAAAAATAACATTTAATTAGAATTCCACGCTGTTCGTTTTGTTGACAACGGTACCACCTAAATTTAAAAATAAAAAATTTCCACTGAAAAAAGTTATTATTTTATCCATTTCGATAAAAATACCATTTTTTGCTCACAGTTTCATTTGATATCGCGTGTTTTCTTATTTCCATCAAAATCCTCAATACCGAAACATCATTGCTCTACTCTGCGCTAGGCAGCAGCCTATGAGAGAACAGGCGTGGTCCCTGTATCATGGTTGCTATGACAACCCTTACGCCAACACAAACAGTAGCCCACTCTGCAGTGCTCTCGTTAACTCCGGTGTTAAGGATGTTTGCCGTTAAAGTTATTCCGCTCAGTGTAGATATACACTCAATAAAAAAATCAGCCCGATAAAAAGCGTGTTCATATTTATTTATGCATATGCCGAATGGGCGCACAATCTGCGGTGCGATCAACGCACGCGTGCGGAGGGAAACTGTCACTATCGTCAAAAAGTTCAAAAGTGCTTCGTGCTATCAATAACTCTCATCGTTTCCTCAACCTTCGTTCACTCTAAAATTACTGAAATGTTACCTAAAATCAGCTGATTATATTAGCGATCTCTCCCAGAAATGATCTCCTCATCTGACGGGAAAGTACCGCAATGGCTCGAGGATATGTCAATGTAAGCATCAGAGTTTGGAGAAATCAGAAGTTGTCATGAGGACTGCACAAATGACTCGCAAGAAAATTTCAGGAGACTCGGGGAAGTTCACGGAGTAAATTGTGATGTGATGCAACTGATAAGTTCAAGAGACTCCGGATTTGAAATCCAGGCAAATAAAAATTAGAAAATTAGCCCGCTTACAATTAGTTTCGATTTTTTTAAGGCTTGTTTTAGAGCTGTGTCAGTCGTACGACAGCCTGTAATTATGTTCCGTGTACTCGTTTTCTAGCAACACAAGAGGAAGACAAAGATCCTACCTCGACATTCCAATACCAACCCGTCATGGTTTGCAGTCGCATCCCACTCTTGACGAAGATTCTTCGGAGACACTTCATCTGAGCTCACTGAGAATTACAGGGTAACTAACTTTCTTTGATTTGAAAATTCTCAATGGCACCGCACGTTATTCTAAATTTAATTCACGGCGACTGGCTAATCGTCCGACAGTTGAAATACGCTGTAATGGTGTGCATGATAAAAATACAAATTAAAAAAACAAAAACAAAAAACAAAAAAATCTGTTTTTTCAAAAATTTCAGCCAAAATTTTAGCCTATTAATTAAACGCCAATAATTTTTGCAGAGTAAAACATCACTCTAGCGACAATGTCCGACCAAAACTGAACATTTTCAAGGCAGCATCACTCTCATGGCAGCATTTTTCAAATCCCTCTTAAAACCCCGTTTTTTGTGGGTGATTGTTTCCTCCTATACCTCTTTTTCTCTTTTTTTTTAAATGCGATTCCATTTTGCTCGTTTTTTTTTTTATAAAAAAAAAAAAAACCTCTTTGCGAGCCGTTATAATAAGACGAACAATATCCGGCGTAAGCCTCTAATCTTCTTATTTTCTTTCTATTTTTCTTTCCAATTCAACTGCAGATTTGACGATGATGATCACCGAAATCCCGCCAAGGGTGGTTCCCAATCAGCTCGCTACGGGCGCCGCGCCGCAGTTTCGCTCGGCGGCAGCCCCAGAAAAGAATTCGAGCCAAGTTCCCCTTTCAATGCCGTGTGGGACCCCGGCCGGAGGGGGTCCACGTCTGAAGCCCATTTCTCGGACGAGAAAGCGCGCCAGAGGACAGCCGAATCCTTGTACGAGACTCCCATCGGCGGCAGCGTGGATATTCCTTCTGCGCGGGAGAAGATGGCCATGGATCCGGTGCAGCTGATGCTGCAGAGAGAAGGAGACCTCATCGAACGCGCTCTGCAGGAATCCTGGGATTCGCTCCGATTTTTTAATCAGAAACACAAAGGGCGGCTGAGCAACGTTGCCAGACATCCAGAAGGTGGGCAGCGAAAAGATAGCCGTCTCTATTCAGTTTGATACTGCATATTCAGTTTCCAAAAATAGCTGGACCCTACCTAACTTAAGCTGGCCTATTCAAACCGTTCCTTAACCTAACCTCTCACCAACAGTATCTGAGTTCTTAGGGACGGCATGGAGCGAATTTTCTCCAAGGAGACGGTAAGAAATAATGTCTGTGTCCATACAAACTATTTACTTACAAACTTACGATTTTCAATTGAAACCGAGTTAAAGATACATCAACTTCAGGGGAAAACTTTCAAACTGTGAATAGAGAATAGTACTACTATCCTGCTGTAAATAACCACGGAGAGTAAAACGTCCAAGTCTCCAACACCCAGTGTTGTCAGATTCCGCGAAATTTAAACGCGTCTAACTTTTCAACCGTTAAAGATAACACGATGTTTAATCCTATTTTTGAAATGCTCAGCTCGAGAGCGATCCGAAACATACCCAACATGCTAGGTTATCGAGTTAATCGCGATTAAAATTTACAAAATTGCGGAATCTGGCAACACTGCCAACACCTCGGCAAGGGTAGGCAACTCCACATACATGGAAGCTTAGCCGGTTGCCTAGTTTTACACCCGATCCCGGCGTTGACCACACAATCTTGAAACCAATCCTCAAATCTTTAACAGAGACCTAGGTTTAAACTTAGTTTAGGTTGCGTGCGTTATGCTTCGCGCCACACCGCTCGGCTTAGCGCAAGATGAGAGGTAGAAACGTAACTCAAGAGGTGGAGAATGTAACACAGTAAGACCCCCAACTCTGACTTCTGTTCCCGGATGGATCCTTTTCTGATTTCCTCAACAGGAAGGGGTGATCCTAGCGAATACGAGGACGCCCTGTCTCCTTCGCCGGAGGCTGACCGCGACTTCGGCGAGGACATCCGAGATCGCAGCTCCTCAGCGTCGTCAACGTATCGCAGACGAGGATCCTCAGATTTCATCATACCTGAACTGCCCTCCGGCCAGCACCTCATGATCAACATCCTCAGCACGTGGGGCGACTGCCATTACCTCGGACTCAATGGGATCGAATTTTTCACCAGCGAAGGGAAACCACCAGATGTCGCTAGGGTAAATACAGCAAACATTAAACTTCAAATTATAACAGATAATGAGAAATTACTAGGGATTTCGGCTTTCAACGTGTGTGCAGATTTGGGCAGATCCTTCAGATATCAACGTCCTACCAGAATACAGCGGAGATCCTAGAGTAGTGAGTAATCTGCTAGATGGGGTTTACCGCACGCGCGACGATCTTCACTTATGGCTGGCGCCCTTCACTCCGGGAGCGAATCACTTCGTCAACATTGAGTTTGAGGACAGGGAAACATTGGCAATGTTAAGGATTTGGGTAAGTAATTGCAAAGCCTGATGTTCCTTTCATTCTTTCCATCGCGAAACTACACAGTCGATACGGTACACCTGTTTTGGGTGTGGAGATTAAACGGCGAGGGTATTATTTTTCAAGATAGACCTATGTTGAGCCATATCGTTCAAAATGTCTCGGCGAGAGCTTTCCATTGATGTGGCTGAACATAGATTTACCTTGAAATAATACCACAATAAGCGCAAACCCCGTTGTATTTTCACACCCTTAACAGGCGATAATTTCAATGGGTAACACCTTGCTGAAAATCTGTACACGGGATATCAGCCGGATATCAGAGGTATAATAAACGTATATCAAGAGAAAATGAGCCAAATTTCAATTAAATATCTGACGGATATCAGCGGAGTATTAAAAAAAATATCGGCTGAATACACCTAAATATTAGCCAGACATCATCAGTGGACGGCGGTCAAAGAGAAAAAAACTTTGGAAATCACTGAAAACAGCCATGTTTCGACCGAATCCAACAGGCGGATATTAGGGATATCAAGGCCTTGTACCCTGGACATCATGAATTGTCAATTGTCACCCCTTGGAATCACGAATCACCCTCAACCGGGTGATTCGTTTTTATTAAGTTCTAATTCCGTATCAGTAAAGTTACCCCATCTCGACCTGCACGATTCGTCGCATTTTAGTGGAATCTCGGATGTTTCACAGAATTACAACAAATCCCGAATCCACTCGTACCGGGGAGCCAAAGACGTGGAGGTGTTCCTGGACGGCGAGCTCGTTTTCCAAGGCGAGATCGCCAGGGCGTGCGGGACTCTCAACGGCAGCTTAGACTCTTTCGGAGATGTGAGTCCCAGGCTTGTTACCAACCAACGATACTCTCTTCTTCTCTTCGAGGGTTACTGAAATTCTTTCTTTTCCAGATCATACTATTCACGACCAACGAACACATCCTCGAGTTGATATCGCAGTACGACAAGTCTTTCCACGAGAATGTAACAAATTTAGAGCGATCGGCGACGGACTTCCAGCTTCACGATCGACCTCCAACAGCAGATGTAAACATATCTACCTCTTCTGGTTTAATTGTGATTTACTTAAAATATTTTCATTGAGACTTAAAATGATTCTAAATGCAAAAAAAAAAAAAAACCTAATAATAATTCAATTTAGGATAAATTCAAGGCTCAACTTCCCACCATTTATTTTTACGTTTTTGATTTAAAAAAAATTGAAACGAAAAATGGGAACTTTTTGAAATGATGTTTACGATTTCATAAAAAAAGCAATATTTCCAGTTTGAAAAAAGGCTACATTTTTCAATATTTTTGACATTTTTCAAAATTATTATTTCTTAAAGTTTTTAGGTCAGGAAGGCACTCATGAAACGAGCTAAAAATTATTACGATATATTTAAAATATTTCGTAAAATTCAGATCTTCTTTTTTAGGAATCTTCGTGCCGGCCTGCCACAAGTACAAGAGCTTCTCCGACCGAGGGCATAACGGGGCGGTACCTGGACTTGCAGCTGCTGACCAACTGGGGGCATCCAAATCTCATAGGTACGAATCTGATCTTTTAAATGGGATAGCGGGTGTAATTAATTGATTATCCTTGTTAGGTTTGACAGGCCTGGAGGTTTTGGGCGCATCAGGAGCAGTTCTTCCAATAACTCCGCAAGACTTAAGAAGTGATGCCAACCCTGCTCAATTGCATCAGTGAGTTTCTCCCAATTATTGCTTTAACATTTTTAGATTCGAATCAGATTACAGAATTGCTGAAATACGGATTTAAATAGACACAAAAAACTAAAATGTCTTCTTTTTTCAATCAGGGAAAAAAAAAGGTTTTGGCTATTTCGCTTTCATATTAGACTTGAGTTAATGAATTGACCTGACTGCAAAATAGACTTTACTGCTTGATTGCACAGCTTGCTCGACGGAGAAAATTGGACTATGGACAATGGACATATGTGGTGTACAAGCTACGGTGAACAGGCGGTAACTTTAAGTGTTCGATTAATGTCTCCCGTGCCCATAACTGGCCTCCATATATGGAATTACAATGGATCTTCTGAGCTTTCGTCATGTGGTGTGAGTAACCTGTACTGAATAGTCCCGGAAGCTGAAAAGAATGGTCAAACGTTCGCCGAAAGGGATTTCTTGATAATTTCCACGTCGAAGAAAAGCGTTTTTACAAAAGAAAATCACGATTTAAGAAATAATGTTAAAAAACAGATACGGGTTAAGCTAGAAAAAATTAAAATTAGAAATTGCCTGCGTTACAGGTACGAACTCTGAGTGTCTGCATTGATGGTCAGATGCTGGGTACAACTTTCACGGTGCGGCGAGCACCAGGCAATCTCCACTACAATTTTATGCAACTTTTACGCTTCGAGAAAGAAGACGCCGCAGGCGGTGGCCTCCTTGCACGAGTTTCACTCAAAGGTACAGTGAGCCGCAAAAGTCATGACCCTTGCTTCCATAAGAAATACACGGAAGCAGGGGTCATGACTTTTGTGGCCCACTGTACAGACATTACTTGCTACCCGCTGCTGAAACGCGACGACAATGCTGACATAATCCCCCAAAAAACGCGCCAAAAACGAAAACATTAAATAAAATATATCAAAAAATTATCCAAAACATTGATGTATCGAAAAATCACTGGGCGAAATTGCGTACGGAAAGAATAATACTACGATGTTACGCTATAAAATTTATAGTGAAAAATTGTTCTTTCAAGGTCCTTCACTGAGTAACGACACGAATTATTTGTTCAACAGGTTCTGTTGATGAAGACTACGAGCACCCCACAATGCCAACTGGATTGGTGTTTACTTTTTTATTGTTTTCTACATGGGGTGACCCGTATTATGTAGGTTTAAATGGTATACAGTTGTTTAACGCTATGGGGAAACGAATCCCGTTATCAGCCAAAAGTAAGTACAGAACGAAGCTGATAAATTCGAAGATAGTATATCTTTTAAAAATACGCCTTCTTTTTTTCAGATATAGCAGCTCATCCTGAAAGTATAAATATATTAAATATCGAGCGTCCTGATGTCCGAACGCCTGATAAATTAGTGGATGGGGTGAACGAAACGTTCGACGGAAGACATATGTGGCTGGCGCCTATACTTCCTAATCAGGTAAAATCGCTGTGAATCGATATATATCGATATAGTTTCGATATTTGACACATTTTCGCGACTTCGTCGCCTTTGAGCGCAGTTACCTTCTTAACCAGTAAGGATAACTTAGTAAACAGTACTAGCAGTCCAAAAGGTATTGTCCGGTTCTGAACGCGCTGGAAGGCTCCGCCTTATGGGGAAATACATTGGCCACAGCCTTGTTGCACGACCAGAACTGGACAATACCTTTTGGACTGATAGTACCATCTTTGTATTGCTCAGCGCAAGAGCGATCAGAAGCGTATAAACTACGCTAGTTTATCTCTAGTTAGCCGCGATTAAATTTGACTAAGTTTTGCGATACTGATCTGTTTCATTTCTAACTTGTAAACTTTTCGTTTAGCTCAACCGGGTTTATGTCGTTTTTGATGAACCAACCACAGTTGCAATGGTAAAGTTATGGAACTACGCTAAAACTCCATCGAGAGGTGTAAAAGAATTTGGGGTGAGTATTTAGATGGACGTTGAAATCGAGAACTTATTGTCAGTCCCACGAATCAAAAATTCTGATTTTCGGAAAAAAAAATGGTGTGCAGCACCCACTTACGTTCCCTTGTAAGTTATTCTGTTCCGCTAAAAAAGGATCTTCAACCCTGTTTTTGTTTGAGCAGATTCTTGTGGACGATCTCCTGGTTTACAACGGCATCCTGGATTGTGCTTCTCTGCCTGCCGACTCAAATCAGTCTTCGTTCGAGCAAAAACAGCGAAGCGTCGCGGTTCCGTACCGGACAGTGCTCTTTACCAAGGAACACGAAGTTCTGGGCCGCGAACTCAACACTCTCGCGAGGTAACACATCTACAGAGCCTGAAAAAAGAGAGAGGCGTCGACTGGCGACGTAACCTTTGCATCCCGCCAATCAGCGTTGCGGATTTTATGAATCCCACCAATCAGCACGAAGCGCGGGAACCAGTTGTCGCCTCTCTCTTATTTTTTTTTTTTGGACTAAAGACTATAAAATATTTTCCCTACATTGTGCTTTAATTACAGGAGGAACACGTTATCGCCGGAGGATAAAAACCCACAAAATCGAGCAACTTCGGGAGTCACTTATCCGCCGACCAGTCTAAGAGACCTCATACGTCGCTTGACGCCCGTCAAAGGCATCGCCGAAGCAACCATGATGTGTTATAGCATGTTCCACAAAGTTTTGATTAATACAAAGTTACGTATTAATGTTTTGATTATCTCGACTTTCCCCGACCGTTTATTCTCCATGAGTAAAAGGCAGGCATTGCTTCCACGGTACGTGTATGTTGCAAGGCATGTATCCCTCATGGGAGACACTAACGCGCATTGAGGCACCCATTTGAGCACACTTAGTTTAGATACGAAAATAAATTCCATTTAACCATAACTACCCTTCACTATTTTCACTTAAATAAAGGTGCTCGGCAAAGTACAGTGGGCCACAAAAGTCATGACCCACTGTACCTGAGCCTTGAAAAATATCACTTTGTGAGTGAAAATACTCATTTTACTCAAACGACTACGGACTATTCTGCTTTACTGTTGATTAGATACGATGTAGATACGATCTCACTTCAACGCAATAAGAAAATGTCAACTCCTCGCAAACAAATAATTCACAATTTCCTCACCATAAAAGCTGATATTTTTTGGTTAAAGGACTGTATTTCAAATTCCGAAACAGAACGCTAATACTTTATGAAAATAGGAAAACCACAAATACTGCTTATCAAATCAATTATTCGTCATAAGAAATCAGAATAATTTAAATTTATAAGAGTCGCAAGGGCCTCAAATTTCGATCGTCGAGACTAAACTAGGACATCCCACAACTCGTTGTCCAACTTGCTAACTACCATTCCTCATATTACCGAAGAGTTCGAGCAGAAAAAACGAGAGAAAGTATGCTGACGTTGATCTTTATGTCAATAACGGAGAAGAAAGAATTTAACATGACGAATTTCGAAGTAACATTGTTATGAGTCTGCACAGTAATAGAAGATCATGAAAGGTAAGAAAAAGGAGACCGGATTTCACCTTCACTTTAATCATCCTGGTCCATGGCTTCATCTTCGCTCTGCGCCGCCGCAGCCTTCCTCTTCTTCCGGTTTTCTCGCTCTGCCCGCTTCTCCGCCGCCGTCTTCTTCAGACCCTTCATCTTCCTGGTTTGGAGAGCGTCCACATTCTGTTTGGGCACATGAATTCTTCCGTGCGTTGTCCCCAGACTGTCCTTTTCGACGTTCTTAGTCTTCTTAATCTGAAACGAAAGGCAACATGGTTAGAAAAGAACGCAAAAGCCACTTCTCCTTCCGAGAAGGCACCACTTCACTCAGGGCTGCCAATCAAATCTCAGATCCAAAAAATTACTTTATTACAGACAAGTTTTCTAATTGTGACCCAAACGTGACCTTTAAAAACAATGCTAGCGTATGGGAACTTAAAAATATATGAAAGGAATGAATTAGGCAAAAGCCGATGGCAAAAACAATTTTCCACACACCTTAAGTTCCTTTGGTGTCCTGCAAGCATCCCTGAACAGGCTGTCAGATGCAATCTTATTTCTTCTCAGAACTAGCGTTGCGGACGGTCCGATTTCTTCCAATTCTATCCGGGGAGTTTTCTGACCAGACTTTTTCAGTAGTACTCTATGTCAAAGCAAAACAATGTCAGAAATCCTGCATCTATGGGCATGAAAAATTCAGACTGAAATGATGTTAAACTTTAGCACATTACCTATAGCTCCTGAGGTACACCTTGCCATCATGAGCTGTAAAAACTAGAGCATGTTCTAATCCTTGAAGGCTCACAGCATCAATTTGTTCTCTATGAAAGAAGTCAGTGAGAAAATTACGAAGGCGGATCATGTCTTCCTTCTGCTCAAACACCTCACCCACAAAAATTATACATGGTTTGATGCCAGAAGAGATTTTCTCACACTTGAAGTCTTTGATGGGTTTGTAGTCCTCTAGACCAAATTCAAACATATCCAAAAGTTGATGGTCAAATGTTCTGCCTGAAAAGTTAAAAAGTATCTTCAGTAGTATGGCTAACATTATGCTCAGTAACGGTGGACACAGAGGCATTAGTTAACAATTATATTTCAGATATTGCAGTAAATGTACTTGATGAGTATATTGCGCATACCGAGAATGGCATTATGTGGTCTCTTCTTATTGTGGGTTGCAATACCAAAGAAGGCAGCTTCCATTTTCCTGGAAAATGCCTCTATAGGAGTAACATCCTCAAAGGGCATAAAAGGGTTTGTTCTGGATAAAAACTTGGAATCTGGCTTTTTCAGCTTATCCTGAAAGAACATCAATAGCACGCTAAGAATCAAAGAAATAAATGATTCCAGCTTGAGTTCCGAATTTGTGACACATGGAACAAGAAAACCATCCTGATTCACTTACCAAATCTTTGAAAAAGTCAACTACTTTCTGGCTAGCTTTATGTCCTTTGGCAAAGAACGCTTGCTTAACATTTTCAATTACTTGCGGTTCCCTTGATAGAAGGACTTTCTTTCCTTTACGGGTAGTGGGTTTCCTGTTGGCAAAATGAAAAGTGTCAGAACAGGAGACAGGTTTTGTGATGTGTAATCTTCAGGTAATTGGTGAGTCAATGGCACAATGGCAATGCCTAATGAGAAAGTACAAACATTTCTGATGAATATGTTAAGCAAAAGCAATAACATTTATTGCTAAGTGAGTTAACATCCGGCAGCCTGTGCTTAACCTTAAATACATAGCAAGGTCCCGTTGGACTGACGGCTTGATTAACATTCGTCAGTTTTGAACAAAATCGCAGAATAACTTTCTTTGAATTAAACAGGCCTGGAAAAATCATTTATCTAACAAACAATAAACATAAAGATAAACATAAGATCACATGAGTACTTCTCACGTGGATAGGTCATGCGGGGAAATATTACAGAGATTAGCAGGAAAAGCAAACAAATGCCAATGAAAGGACTTACTTGACTCTCTGCAGAACCGGCATTGTGGATTACATTTATATGCACTTTATTTATAACAAAGGAAAAGTATTCACAACTAACGCTCAAAGTTGCTGCAATCGAAAAGAAGGAGGTTAAACTCAACTGTGACAACAAACACACTAGAACATGCGATTGTTCTTCAGAGATGTTGTCCGTTTTGCGTGGTCGGAAGACGTTCTTCGTCTATGGTCAAACCTTTCCCGCTAAATTCAAATCTTGACGCAACTTGGTTCGAATACCTTTCGACTTTCAACGAGTCATATCGAGTTCAATGCGACGATGTCAAGCGCCTCACTATTTTTTTTCTGGTAAATATTTGAAAAAAAAGAAGGCTCAAGGTAAGAAAAGAAAAAAGAAATTATTGATAAAGCGGTAGGAGTATCGTTCACTTCAAAAATGAGATAAATTTTTCCTTTCTCGCCTTTTTTTTTGACATAAGTCGCAATGAGCACTCCAAATTTAAGATTTTTTTTTTACGCGACACAAAGCTTAAACGTTTCCCGCTGTTGGCGTAGATTAATCATTCCCAAAAAATTCTTAATAAATTTCAATCGAAATTTTCATACTTTACATTGCATGAACACACTACCCTCGGCCTTTTCATTTACCCGATTTCGCCTGCTATTAGACATCACCGCTCTAAGTCCCGAGTCGACTATCTTATCGAATACCAAGTGGTTCATCCTGCTTCAATAGTTCTATTACCCCCCCCCCCGCCCTTTAAAAATATTTTTAAAAAAAACGAAGGAAAAGAAATCTTTGTTTAAAACTTTTGGGACGTGGCAAACGGCACCCAGGTAGCACAAGGGCGC
>Ga0058701_10003939_pt1 | contig 11915 bp, 8 predicted proteins | sample AgamicOrMae_FD_97039 | JGI IMG/M metagenome (GOLD analysis project Ga0058701, IMG submission 97039) | Agave microbial communities from Guanajuato, Mexico - Or.Ma.e | ecosystem: Host-associated > Plants > Phyllosphere > Phylloplane/Leaf | place: Guanajuato, Mexico | collected 2012-06-04 | reverse complement strand
TAAGCAGCATCAGGATTGGTGAACAATAGTTTAGGTTGACCTAGGTTAAGCTACGTGTAGCTTTGCTCTTTCTTCGCTTTAGATCAACCCCACGATGAAATTTAGAACATAAAGACGAGGAAAAATTACTCTGAATCATGAGGACTAGTAAAAAATAACAATAAAATTAAATTAAAAGAATTAGAAGATCCTCGGGTGTTTTATCAAAGGCTGATTTTTTCAACTAAACGATTACGGTTTTTTAATTGGAAATCAAACTTAAAAAACGAACCTAGAAACGTAATTTTCATGTTTAAAAAGGAATCTAAACTTCAATTTTCGTTTTGAAACGTTGCGTTTGGTGAGAGTCGCGGGAAGATACAGTCCGTTCGCAGTAGCAGCATCGGAGGAAGTAGGCGGGACTTAAGCCACACGCTTCTGGGGAGACAGACTCGCGCAGTAGCCGTGCTCTTAGCAGTTCATCCGACATATTCCTCCTCCAAATAGCCCAATCTCCCTGAAGGGTCCACCGATACCAAACGTGCCCTATGCCCCGTGACTGCTACGAAGGAAAGTAGAACCCAAGGGGTAGAGACTGCATCGTGTAAAGTCTTCCATAGCTTTAGCGGCGAAGTCGTTGACCGACAATAAAACCTTTTACAGAACTGGGTCGCCTTGTATGGCCCCTTCTTCATAAAACTGGTAAACTCATAAAGCTGAAAAACGTGCCCAGTGTCTATACCTGCGCGTACAAAATAAATGGGTGAGTTAGAGCAGAGCGGACCTCTCAGAATCAGTTTGGCCACCGGCATTGTGCCTCGAGGGCTTACACAGAAAAGCTTTGTCCACACTCGGCCCTCCGCGCCAGGAATGCATTATCTGCAAAGTCTGTGTCTGCGATATTTCTATCCAGAGGAATTCCTTCTTGAACGCTTCGGAATGTATACATCCGAGACCAAAAGTCAGGACTACATCAATCTTGGATCGATACATACTCAGAATCGCGTCTGAGGAAAGAGAAAAAGAAAACCATTGGACGTAAAGGTTTAGGACTCGACGAAGGAATTTTAACCCATAACATCCCAAAGAATTTGGAGTGAAATTGAGCTTAAGAGAAATTGAAATGATTTTTACCATTGAAATACGCATTTTCAATCTTGAAAAATGCCGAAATAATTTAAGTTCAGGTTTCTAGAGGGGTGATATTTTTTTTATAACTGTGACTGAAAAGATCCTCTAAAATATTTTTTTTTCTGTTTCCGAACGGCATCGCTTGGCGGTAGTGAGTTAAGTTTAGGACACGACGAAGGAAGTTTAAATTTTAGGACGCTTTGGTCAAAAAACTTTTAATTAACCGTTACAATAACTCCTGTCTAATAAACATTGCAACTGTATAGCATTTGGTACACTCGCTTCTGACGAACTTATTAAAAGTGACAATCGCTGAATCGGGGTGACCTTGAGTAACTCGAATGGTTTAAAGAACGGAAATTGACCTCAAATACTGTACAACTTCGATCGGTACCTCCCACGATGCAGTGTAGGATTATTGACGTCACGACGGTAATTTGCATTATGAGACAATCCCGAAAAATCCGCACGTGTTTCCAACTTCTCGTCGTTATGATCCTCACGTGCGTCGAGATTTCTTGATATCAACGCGTGCTTGCCTGAACCAGGTCAATATCCACATCTTTAACCCCCACGTTGAAGTCTCTTCAAGTAACTCCATGTTTGTCACTGTGGGGTCAACATCCATACCCTAACATTCACGTGCGTTGAAGTCTCTTCGTATACCCCTCCAGGTTTGTTACTGTGGGGTTAATATTCACACCCGAACCCTCACGTGCGTTGAAATCTTATGTAGCTCCATACTATTCAGTGTGGGGTCAATGTCCCAACTCTCCATCAAAATGTGCGTTGAAGTCTCTTCTTGTAACCTCATACTGTTTGTTGTGGGATGGAGTCAATATCCCAACCCTTATCAAAACGTGCGTTGAAGTCTCTTCTTGTAACCTCATACTGTTTGTTGTGGGATGGGGTCAATATCCCAACCCTTATCAAAACGTGCGTTGAAGTCTCTTCATACTACTTTTTATAGGATCAATGTCTTTACCCTTATCTACACGTGCGTTGAAGTCTCTTATTCCCCACTGTGAAGTCAATGTCCATACCCTCATCTACTCGTGCGTTGAAGTCTTGACGTAACTCCACACTTGCCACTATGGGGTCAATATTCATATCCTCACGTGCATTGAAGTCTCTCGGGGATAATGCAAGTTGGAACTAGTGGAATGAGTCGAACACGTCTGGGAAGATTGGGGCGCTTGCGGTTGGCGCCTTTGACATCCAAATCCGCGTTTTGGGGCATCCGCGCTTCTTTAGTTCCGCTATCTTGGAAAAGTAGGTGCCTCCTACAAAGAGAGACCGCACCGAGGCGGGGCGGGGGCCGACAAACGGAATGCAAGCGAGCAGAGACCGAGTCGGATGTTCCGGAACGGATTGTGAAAAGGGCGGAATGAAGCGAGCGCTCCATAATTGAGAGATATCCGTTTAGGGGAGTCCAGACAGGTGGATACAAGTCAAGGAGGCGCAGCTACGCTCTGGAATTAATTGGTCTGTGGATATTGATATGTTGCAGGTTCACCTCCGATCACATTTCATCATGAACGGGGTGTGCGTCAGGTGGCGAGGATGGGTGGACCTTGAGAGGCTGGACGGCGTCGGCTGTCTCGAGTTTGACGAGGAGAGAGCGCAGGTGAGAAGAAGATGCAACAACTTGTCCCATCCTACCATTACCTTATCAATTTACCTCAACCAAAACTTGGTGGATAAACGTTAACTTAACCAACCTTTTACGGCATGTAGTCTAAATAAACTTTCATCTGTGCTAAAATAACTCCACATAACCTAACCGAATATAACCTAACCGAATATAACCTCACCTAACTTAACCTAACCTAGCCTAACCTAACTTAGCCTAACTATACCAATGTATTAATAAGCCGACTCAATATGTTGGAGGGCATTCGATAGCGCCAAAAACCACAAGCGCTAACGCCGCAAGCGCCATTCCGTAACCGCCAAACGAGAAAAGTCGCAAACACCAAAGTTCGTACAGGTTAGGTTAGGTCAAGTTCGGTTAAGTTAGGTTAGGCTAAGTTAGGTTAGGTTAAGTTCGGTTAAGTTAGGTTAGGTAAGGTTAGTATTGCGGTTAAGACCTTTAGCGTTTGCGACTTTCCTCGTTTGGCGGTTACGGATTGGCTCTTGCGGCGTCGGCGCTTGTGGTTTTTGGCGCTTATAACAGCTACCCAATATATTAAGCCCCATGTACAGGGCTGCCAGTAAAGTTGCATCTCTAAAAATTGACTTCAGTGAGATTGAAGCCAGACAAAAGTGACAATCGTGACTCAAGTGACCTTTTAAAGCAATTCAAGTCTGTGTGTGTTAAAACATATTAATAAATCTGTGCGACCAGATTCTTATTTTTGTTTCAACGACGAAAAATAATTGGCTTGCTTTTCTGGGTCCTAACAAACGGAAAATCTTTGAAAGCAAGGAATAATGAAGGTTTTCCTTCTAATAGGTTATTAGACCTATATTAACACTCACGTGTGTATTGCTTTGAAAAATTTTACCCTCGAAATAAAAAATGCCGATAAGAAAAATCCTAAGACCGCAAACTAAGCCTCCCACGAAGAATTCAGTGATACATTTTTCTTTACTTCGAAGTCTTTGCTACCGTCGGTTACGATCAAAGCAGCCAGTATAAGGACGTTGTTGGTCGTGAACGTCGTGTTAGTGAGGTTTTACCGTATTTCGAATCATTTCTTTAAGACATCGACTGCTTTTTCCCATACAGCGCAACTTACCTCAGTAGTCCAATTCCGCACATCGGTGTGACCACCTTTCAGGAGAACGGCGTAGAAAAACGTGTTGAATGCATAGACGGTCGGATAATCATTCTCTCCGCCCCGTTCCATCAATAAATCCATGCACGCCTCTATCTCGACGTCATTTAGCCAGTTGAGGCCACCGAGTGACTGTCTCTTCTCTGCAGGTGTAAAGCCTGAGGGACAACCTCTTCGGGATTCCCGACAAGGGCAGTTCTTATATCAAATTAAAAGACGTACTGAAAATAACAGATATTTCAAGACAAAAATCAGTAAGCTTTCTGTCAAAGTCACTCTCATAGATTCGGCAATGAAAAATTGCTGATGCAAGTCTCCATTCTACGCAAAACTGTTGGCAGTGTTGTGATAGCTCGCGTTCAAGTGTCGAATTTGGCTTACCTCCATTTGGTCGGCAATCACTGGGAGTTGACAACATCTGGAACGAGAAATTACATTTAATGAAAACAAACTGAATGCAATTTAATAAAAAGTTAAAAAAAAAAACTAATTAGATAAGATTTGATACATCTCCTTTCGGCTCCGCAAGCCGCGTGCTTACTCATTGAGTTACGAGGTAGAAGCGGAGGTGAAAGGTTAGTAAGAATGGCGCGGGATCGCTGGCGTTCGTTTATAAAAATACTTCCACTCGTTCCATGAACATGGAATTAGAACGTTGCTCAACTTAACGTAGAATAACCTATTTAATGTAATCTACCTTAACCTAGCCTGACATAATTTCCCCTCTTCATAAGTGACACAAATCTTCCTATACGCCAACTTCCGTTGGGGAGAATATATTTTTTTCTTTTGTAATAGACAAAGCGACAAAAAAAAACAACATGTAAAACATGATGCACTCACTGAAAACAACCCCACAACATCGCAGTTAGGCAAATCGAACATTGAATTTTCTGCATCGCCTTCTGAATCTAAGCTTGCGATAAGAACGCTTCTGTTGGCCTTCTCGAAATACGAACCGTTTCTCGCCGCGAAAACTTTCATAAATGGGACAACATAGCTAAATTGATTGTAAGGAAAATCCGGCACCTCCACAAAGGAAACCCGAAGTGCAGCAAAAAAAGCCCGCGTCCCAACTCCGCTTCAATAACGGGTATCTCATGGCATTTCGCTGCCAACTCAACAATACCTCCCTTTATTGGCCCAATGAAATGTATACCTTCTCGTCAGCCTAGTGTGATCAACAACGTAATGTTGGCAGTTCTGAAAAGGCGACACAAAATAACGAACGAGTGCCGAGCCTTTGTCGGGGGTGGCAACTGGCCCCCTCCCCCCGAATTTTGACCTGGACCCAAACAACCCCCGGAAACTCTGCCCTCGCCTTTTCAACAGAGACGAGAGATGTCTTGATAAAAGCTGACGCGCCTGCTCGTTATTTATTTCCAAAAAAATGCTAAGTAGTTTTCAGAACTTTTTTGAAAGGGGAAAAAAAACTTGGTACCTGACCTTAAAGTTTCAGAATTGCATTTTCGAACTAATTGTTCTAAATGTGTGTAGAATGGTAGAAATCGTCTGAACGAGAAGAAATACTTCCCCGAAATTTATTTTAGGGTGTTGCTATTGACCCGACATGCATTAATATAGGGAGACTTGAGCGCACGAAAGCCAACCTAATGCATTTTAAATGGGAGTTGAACGCACGGAACTCAACCTAATACATTTTACATGGGGCAGTCGGGTGAATACACTCCTTTTATTTTATTCTATGCGTGTCACAATATTCAAAAACCTTCCCTAAGCAACGCATGATCTAACATACTTTCGCATTACCGAATCTAACTGAACTTACAAGTTAGGCTAACTTCTTAACCGCTCTTTTATGCCGCTCAAAAACATCTAGATTTAACCTACTCTAATTTTAACTTTGAAACATGTTTTTTGTTCTCATGAAGCATTCTGAAAAAATTTCACCCGTATTTCAGAAGTCAAATTTGTAAATTTACACCGAAGCAAATGAAGTTGTAAATAAATCAAATCGTCAATGACCAAAAAGAAGATTCTCACATTAAGAGGCTTATTTAAATTCAAAGTGGCTATTCGCACGCCTGCCTCATAATGTATTAGATGAGGCTCCGTGCGTTCAAGCCACCTCCCATTTAAAACGCATGAAGTTGGTTTGCGTGCGTTCAAGTCTTCCTATATTTGCAATGGCTTGTGAATAGCCACGACCTATTCAACCCATACCAGCCCAAAGTATTGAAGTAAAATTTAGCTTAAGAGAAATTAAAAGGGTTTTTCCTATGCAATTACGCAATTTTAGGCTTTGGAAAATGCCTAAATAATTAAATTTCAGGTTTCCCAGAGGGATGATATTTTTAAATTATGACAATACTGAACAGAAAAAAACCCTCTAAAACAAAATTTTCTGTTTCCGAACGACATCGGTGGGCGGTAGGGGGTTAACCCATAACGACCTAAAGTATTTGGAGAAAACTTCAGCTTAATAAAAGTTAGAGGGATTTTTTTCCACTTAAATACGTAATTTTAAGCTTTTGAAAATGTCTAAATTATAAAAAATTCAGGTTTTCAGAGGGGTGATATTTTTCTAACTGTGACAATAATGAACTGAGAAGATCCTCTAAAATAAAGTTTTCTGTTTCCGAAAACGGCATCGCCGAGCGTTAATGGATTAATTTGACTTATAAAATAACCTACCTCAACCCTATCCGAATAAGCCTAGTCCATAACTTAACCCGTTCATCCTCTGTGATCGCAGGACGAGGATTCCATGCTCCGAGACCAAATCGAGCGCTACAACCAGCGACTACGGGACTTCGAGGACAAGCAGCGCCAGATCCGCAGCCAGCAGGAGCGCTTCGGGCTGGACTCGGAGGCGGCCGCCGCCGCCGCAGCCGCCGCAGCCGCAGCGGCCGTCGACGCCCGCCAGCGCCACGCCCTCATGGGCGCCCCGCACCCCCTGTCGGCGCACGCCCACGCCCACGGCCACGGCGCCCACGGCCACGGCGCCCATGGCCACGGCGCCCATGGCCCCGGCGCGGCCCCCACCGCGGCCGGACTCCCCGTGCAATACCGGGTCTAGTGAGCCCGCCCCCACACGGACCTCTCACGAGCAGCGACTTTGGTGATAACTCTTTTGGGAGGGGGACGTTATTCACTTTGTTGGGACGTGTTTTATTACCAAATAGTTTTGTTATCTTCGGAAGAAATGAAGGGCCAGTCATGTTTCTGTGTTGCTATAATCCCGTAAAATCTATGCGGTTTCATTATTTTTAGATAAACGTGTGAATAGAGCTCCGCTTTAGAGCGATCAAAATAATAATAACCCATAACAGCCCAAAGTATTTCAAGTGAAATTTAGCTTAAGAGAAATTCGAAGGATTTTTCCCATTAAATTACGCAATTTTAAGCTTTTGAAATTTGATAAATTATTAATATCAGGTTTCCAGAGGGGTGATATTTAAACGAGACAAAACTGAACTAAAAAGATCCTTAAAAATATTTTTTTGTTTCCGAACGGCATCGCTGGGCGGTTGTGGGTTAAAACATGAATCTTCAACGATTCTCAAGTTAGCCTCAGCTACACTTGACACGGATTCCAGCAATACGAGTTAGCGGAATTCAAAGGATGTTGCAATAACACCGCGTACACCTTATCGTTTGTAAAATGGTTATTATCTCGGTATCTAGGTATTTTTTTTTACTTTTTTTAGAAACGTGACTGTTCCTTTAAATATATGACCCCTTTTAAGACATTGCTTTTACTCTCATTCGTCTTCACGCTCCGACTCAAGATCAGGTATGATAAATGGTAATGAGCATAATTTCTAAATCACTAAAACTGGGAAAAAATTGGAACGTTTTTCAATTGAATTGAGTCAGGGCGATGAACAACAATGAGTTCAACTAGATTTACAACCAGCAAAATACTGCGACATCTTAAAGACAAATCACGATTTGTTGAGGGTTTTCTTTTTGCACTTTTTCTCTGCGAGATTTTAAAGGTTGAATATTCCAATTTTTGTGTCCTTTCGTTAAAAAGCGGAGCGGCAACGAAGCGCAGCACAACCTAAGGTTCCCCTGGTCGGAGAATCCATAGCTGTGGATATTAATAATTTTAAGGATATCTCTGATGAGATATCTATTGATCTGATAAGGACAACCATAGAAAACTACCGATATCAGTATCTAAAAATCCATTGAATTACTGGATATCCATGTCTGTCCACTTTCAAAAATCCTTGGCTGTGCGGATATCCTCAACTATGGATATCTTCAGTAAATATATGGATATCCATAAGCTTCTTATAGATATTCCCTGGAAAGCTATGGATATCAGTATCGAAAATTCCATCCATAGGACTGAATATCCATAGATATCCACAGGTATCCACGGATATCCACAGATATCCACAGGTATCCACGGATATCCACAGCTATCCACAGCTATCCACAGCAATCCAAAAATATTCATCGATATCCAAATATATCCACCGATATTCATAGATATCCACGGATATCCATAGCTATGGATTCTTTGATCAGGGTCGTTAGCTCAAACTCACGCTGCAGTATTGTTATTAATCTTCACGTCATGAAAGGGTGCAACCCAGTGGCCGGTGAATCACAGAAGTGGAACATTTGATCTTAGAATCAAAAAGTGCGTAAACAAACTTTCCTTTTTTTATCAGGACATATCCAATTGTGAAGGGATAAGTAATGAAAGGATACGTAACGTGTCATCCAAGGATGTCGCGATAACAGAAAAATATACCACCATTCCATGTCTCAATCTGAAAAACATCTCTAAAGTCATTACGAATCCCGGCAGTTTATCATGTACATTAACTGTGATAAGCATGGATAAAAGTCGATCGGAAACCTGCGGTTACAATAGTAATACACAGAATATTATTAATTAAATGTGATACTGCATGTTCGTCAAATTCTCCTTCGGTTCCATGATTTTCTACATGGAAATGTATCCCACCAGTAAGCCATGATACTTCTAATTGTTCCCATCTCTCTTTTGTACAAATGTGATTATGTTGGATGCGACGAGAATTCTCGCGTCGTCGGTTCAATTTGGAAGTAAATGCATATTAAAGATTTCGCTTATGTTTGTTAAGTTTTTGTAAAATGTAATTACTGACTGCGTGTACCTCTAACATGATAAGTGTAACTACTTTGTGAAGTTACCCGCTGATTAAATGAAATGTCATGTTGTTATTTGCAAATTTGAAAGGCGTGTAAAGTGAATATAGTTTCGGGTAGATCTGTCGTTACTTTTATTTGTTTTCTAGACTATTGTGTGAGATAAGGCAAATATATTTATGTTCATTGAAAATTTCCGTTGTCTTTCTTTTACTACAACATTAACCTCAGATTCCAACCAGTCTCTTAAATACATAAGAATGTCGGTACTTTGAGTAAACAAAGCCTTAACCGTGTTTTATTAATATTTGTATTTCTGAAAGCATGAAACGACCACGTGATATTTTAAAATGAACCTCCCCAACGGGAGCTGCGGTAAAATGAATGGGCGGCATTTCGATCCTAAAGCGTGTCACCGATTCTCGGAACGTTCCAAAGATTATCAACTAATTGTAACTTGTAAGCAAAATAAGTTAATCGGAGGGTTGATAAAAACCAGTAAGATTTACAGGATAGGACCGCAAACAACAATTTTGATGATATGATTAGGAATCGTCTCTTTTAAATGTGACCGTTATTTACGATTGGTCGTTACCAAAGCCAAATAAACCCTAAAAATATATTTTAGGAACATTAAAAAAATATCTATATAGAAAAAAAACAATTTTTTAATAGAAAAAAATCAGAAAAAATATTAAAAAACCAAACAAACAAGACAATATAGACTATAAAATTTACGGTAAAGTTACATAGAACTATCCTCCCGTCCCTTTAGTAGACCTCCGCCTCCCTCGCGGCCCGGAGCCGTTCGGGTCCGGTCTGGTCCGGTCCGGGCGCAGCAGCCAATTACGGCAGGTCTGTCCCGGAAGACGCCTCAGGGTATAGGCCCTCTCCAACAGCCCGAGTCGAGCGGTCGACCCGGACCCGGCTCGATCCGGAAGTGCCTTTGGGAAGAATAGAGAATAGCGAGTCGCCCTGCAGAGTATTTGTTTGCACCCAATTAGCGTTGCATGAAGTGTGGGCCGACGCGCCGGGCGCAGCGTCGCGTCTCTCTGCGCTACGCAGGGACTCTGCATTGCGGCGGACGGGGTGCCCTCAGCGGGGTGCGACTCTACAAAAGACGGCGCGAAAACACGACACGCGCTTCTCGAGCGGAAAAACGTCCAAACAGAAATCACTGTGCTTTGTCGCGTCAAGCGAATACCTAAACTAACCTAACCGATCAATTTAACTAATTTTACAAACTCTTAACCCATGTTATTTTACTGGATATACCAATAAATTTACCCAGCATAAGCCGAACCTAACCTATATTCACTTTGATTTAACATAACCTCATTCACGTATTCAACTTACAATTAGCTTCACTTTTGAAAACTATGCAACAAGTGATTGCTAATATACACCTAAGTAAGGTTGGCTGCCTATCTTGCTGAGTTGCAGGCGCTACCTGAAAAATTCCGTGATCCTCGACTTGTTAGTGATTTTATTTCCTCTGCCAAAGCGGTTGTAAGGTGCGGCTTTTAAAATACGTTCACACTGAACTAATAACAAAAAAAAACTCAGAAAAGCTTAATTCGAATAGTAAGTTAGCTCAGGCCTTGTTTTAGTTGGGAAAGATAAAGATTTCGATCGCATAAACTTGAGTTAGGCTTGGTTAGGTTAAGCTGAGGTTCGCTAATACTATATTATACAGTAGGTTCCGAGTAATTCTATCTTTTTGATTCGGAGGTTTCTTGATCGCACATCCAGCATCTCAGTTTACGAGAGGAGAAAAACTTGACGCTTGTTGGCGTACTTAGCGACTTATTTACCAAGCTCTCGCTTGTCAGCACTGAAAGGAGCTCTCTCCCTCTCAGCTCTCTAAAGCGCTCTCGGCTCTCTGAAGCCCTCTCGCCTCTCAAAAGAGCCCTTCTAATGAATGAATAATTGAGAGCTTACTTGAAAAATCCGCGTAATGCATTCCGACGGCGGCACGACGCCGCTAAGAACGGGGTGGTGCTGCGTGCGCGCGCATTTATTTGCAAGGCACTTCTTTACGCTCAATTATTTCGACGATTTCAACAAAACTCACTTTTTTTCGACGAACCACCTTAAACCCACTACCGCCCAGCGTTGCCGTTCGGAAACAGAAAAAAATATTTTTGAGGATCTTTTCAGGTCAGAATTGCCAAAATTAAAAAAAAGTATCATCCCTCTGAAAACCTGAAATTAAATAATTCAGGCGTTTTACAAACCTTAACATTGTGTAATTTAATGGGAAAAAACATTTCAATTCCTCTAAAGCTAAACTTCACTCCAAATACTTTGGGCTGTTATGGTCTAAAAAAGGAAATTCTGAATGTTCCGTTTTACTCATCTGCCATGCGTTGCAAAGCTGAGCGAAATGTGATGCAAAAGGTACTCAACAGCGGAGCGAGACAACCTAACCTAAGTTAGTCTAACAATCCGCGTTTGAATTAATGTTTTTCCCACCTTGATTATCTTTCGATAGAACGTCCGTTTTGATTAGTCCTTCACGGTGAATACAAATCCCCTGTTTTGAGGAATGCTACCTGTTTCGGTTGTGAAACCACGGGGGTGCACCTACTTTGCTAATTTTTCAACATACACCTATGTTCAGCCACATCAATGGAAAGCTCTCGCCGAGACCTTTTCAATGATATGGCTCAACATAGGTCTATCTTGAAAAATAACCGAAATACGCACTTCTCCCTCAGTTTTAGAGATAGACCTATGTTCAGCCGCATCAATGAAACGCTTTTGCCGAGGCATTTTCAATGATATGGCTGAACACAGGTCTACAGGGTCCATCCCAAAAGTAATGAGCCTTTAAATAAATACATGGTTTTATCGATCAGAACGGTACAAAACATCAATGATCCTCAACATGTGCACCTCCTCCATGAATGC
>Ga0058701_10003938_pt1 | contig 11916 bp, 8 predicted proteins | sample AgamicOrMae_FD_97039 | JGI IMG/M metagenome (GOLD analysis project Ga0058701, IMG submission 97039) | Agave microbial communities from Guanajuato, Mexico - Or.Ma.e | ecosystem: Host-associated > Plants > Phyllosphere > Phylloplane/Leaf | place: Guanajuato, Mexico | collected 2012-06-04 | reverse complement strand
TCCATTGATGTGGCTGAACATAGGTTATGTTGAAAAATTACCAAATTACGCCCTACCGCCGTTTTAGTTTCATACCCAAAACAGGTATAGCATTCCCCAACAGGGGGGTTTTGTTTTTAATGTGCGGTTTTTGTTGTTTTTTAGCGAACATATTTGTTTTTTAGCGTGTAATAATGTTTACTCCTTTTCAGATGCTATCAAAAGGCAGATTTAGTCAAGTCAGGAAGGTGGGTGGAACGCCCTCTTTCGCGGTAGCAGCGCGCGGAAGCTGTTAGAATATTGATTAAGTCGCAAAAAAATGTGTGAAATATCGACCTCTTGGCGAAAGTCGTGCCGGTTTTCAGACGCGTTTTAATAATCAGATAAGTTTTTGAAAAGAATGCTTAACGAGAAGCGGGAAGTTTCCCAACGTTGCCTATCTTAGCGTCACCAAACTTCTTTTATGCCTCATCCATGCGAGATGAAAGTGGGAGTATCTTTTTCGGAATCTTTTTCAGCTACCGTTTTAGTCGAAGAATTGTTTTTCCTGGCTTTGATTTTTTTTTAAATTTTTTAGAAGGTGGTAGAACCTAAAGAGTTGGCTGCAAAGGAGGAAGTTTTTGATTAGCATCGGTCTAACAAGTAAGATAGAAATCCTTGTGTTTGACACTATTTTTTTGGGTACCGTAAGTAGTAATTTCATCATAGCATTAGTGTCAAAGTATGTATGAGAGGTATAAGTCGAAGACAATAATTCCGCCTGAAAATAAATTGTTAAATTAATTACAGCGTAAAACTGAGGAGAGTGTAAAATTTAAATTCGGTGAAAATAGTTCCCGGGTTGAAGTGTCCATTAGATACCCGTGCAGAATAATCCATTTTTTGAAAATACACAAGTGGATATCCATGTGTCTATGATATAACCATGAACCATGAATGTCCATTCGAGTATTTTTAAGTGAATGGATTTTTCCAGGATGAATATTACCATTGTCATTTCATGGATACTTCAACCCGGGTGTACATCAAAAACGTGTAGAAGAATCAGTAGATTTTCTAAATTAAAAACGACGATAATTGTCGGGAAAAAAAAACAGCTCTTATCTCATACTAAACGTCAGAAATAATTCGATTGTGTATTAAACAGACTCACAGGAAGGACTTGAAGACACCGAGAAAATTAATGAAAATGTGGGAGAGTGACGCTAAAAATAGTAGGAAAACACGCTGTGCTTTTCTCTCCGAGAAACGAAGATTTATCCCCTCCGGGCCAGCGGTATTGATTTCTTATTTAACCACTGGTCCATGTCTTGATCCTGTAGGGATGCTGGAGGGCAAGTACGGTGATAAGGCAGTTCAGTAGCCCAGGGAAATAAGGGGCACTGACGCAAGGCGCATGCCACACGCCTTAGCTTTTGGGGTAACCTGACTAGTGCCCTATAAGGGCTATCATACCATCATTCTGCTCTTCTCACTCCCTTACCATCGGTATCAAGAGTCACGCATACTCCCGGACATTTCCACGTGTAAGAGTGCACAACTTTTTATCACCACTGTACGTAAATGCTGCTCTCTTTTCAATGTGAATGACCTGAAGCGCGACCTTTCTAAAAGAGTGCTAATCTCATTTTGAGGTTTGGAGGTCGCCGTTTAAACGGGTCAACCATCTGAGAAATCCGTCAATTCAATTATACATCGCGTTTGGAAAGAAAGTGAAATGGGTGGCAAGACGCTGTTGTTAAGCAATAATTTGCTCGTAAAGCGGAGTGCCATCAAATTTTCGCGCGCTTTTCTCGTCGGCCAATAAGAGCAGAAATCGTCGTTGCGCCCCCAGTTCGCCAGATGTTTGTCAACGTCGCCGGAGACGTGCAGAATCGATGGCGGTTTTACTTCGCGATTTTTTTATACACACTTTTTTCAGACCAAATGATTTGGATTAAAAGGTCGAATAACAGGAATTTGGAGGCCTATTTTTTTAGTGCAATTTATCTTTTTACTTACCTCCTCCTGCCTCTTACTTATTCCTTTTTTCCCCATCCCTTGAATTTTTCTCTCACTTTCGTTTTCACTCTTACGTTTCTCCGCGTTGCATTTCTCTTTCCCTTTCACTTTCCTTTCTGTTATGAATATCTTTTTTTTCCTTGCGATACACAGTAAAAACTAACCCTTGCTCAAGGTAGTCCCACACCTGTTTTAGGTATGAAGGTGAAACAGGAGGAGAGCGTAATTTGGTTATTTTTGAAGATAAACCCATCAACCACTATATCAATGAAAAGGTCTCGTCGAGAGCTCTCTATTGATATGTTTATTTATGAGGGTATCTTTAAATTAACCAAATTACGCTCTTCTTTGTTTAATTTTCATACTTTTTTTTATTTAACAATAATTCAGTAGTCCCCGGGGAGCAGTGCTCCACAGGGGGGACATGCTTACAATAAATACAGCGCATGGTGTCGCATAAGTACAAAGTACAAAGAGAGGAAAAAAAACAAATTAAAGAAGTAGAAGAACAATTTCTTATCAAATCGAAAATAAACAGCAATAAAGAAAGAAAGAATAGGAGATGTTGATACATGGCACAATACAGACAGCGCGGTGAAATATTTTTAGTGTATTTGAATTATGGAAAGGCAAGCGTCTTTAAGATTGAAAGTTGTTCTATATAGGTGTTGGGATTTGTTTTAAAGACTTTTTGAAAGATGAAAGCGTTGGAGCGTCTTTAACTGATTGGTCCAAAGCGTTGTACTCGAGGAGCATTTTGGATTGAACGGAGTTTAGACCATATTTTGACGATGATGGAGGTGGGATGGTTTGGTACTTAACAAGACAAGTGCTAGTTTTTTATTGGGCTTTCTCTTTTTGTCTCAAAAATGTCCTTTTCTTTCCTTCGGCACCTGTTGATGAAAGGTGGACCCGACCGAATCTTTAGGGTCCAGACAAAGATTCTGCGCCGCTATTCGATACTTTTAAAAGACTGTCGGGCATATAAGACTAAATCAGAGAAGCGTTTTCGTCGTGGCAATAAAACTTATTAAGCTGCCGGCTGAAATTGAATTTGCATGGAAATTAACGAAACAATGGACGCGCTGCGAAGTCGTCCGACTGTGAGACTTCTTTTCCTCCAAGAAGAGAAAAGCCCCAACAAAAATGGCCTTTGATTTTGATTGTTTCAAAAGTCACTCATTATTACGTTTTCCTCGTTAATATGGGTTACTTCGCCGAGATAGCGCTATTTCCTTGTTTCTCACAGAAAGTTACTTACTGTCTTGATTCGACCGACCCATCCATAAAAAGGGGATACAAACAAAAATTAGTTAACATCACGGAAAAAAATGGTTTTGTTACGGCAGCAACATTAGGGACAACAAATATTTTTTTTGTTGCGGCAACCAAAAATTTTGCTGCAGTAACCAAACGTTTTGTTGGTAGAGCTAAACTTTTTGTTGTTGTGTAACAAAATATTTTTGTTGTCCCTATTTTAACAAATGATTTTGTTGGTATAACAAAACCTTTTTACCGTGATGCATTTTTCGATCAGAGAAGGGCGGTTTTTTCTCTTTTCGGGGTGTTAAGATCCTCTGGTCCCCTGTATGTGATCAATATTCATAATCCCTCATGAACCCTCACGGTATAAAAGGTTTTGTTATACCAACAAAATCATTTGTTCAAATAGGGAAAACAAAAATATTTTGTTATAACAACAAAATGTTTAGTTCTATCGACGAAATGTTTGGTTGCTGCAGCAAAAGTTTTGGTTGCAGCAACAAAAAATGTATTTGTTGTCCCTAATTTTGTTGCCATAACAAAACCATTTTTTTCCGTGCTGTGTATGTGATAAATTCATTTACTCATCATCAAAGGTTTTTAGACCAATGTTTTAAGGTTGAAACTGGAAAACATGGAAAATAAAACAGTGTATAGCCACACAATCTCTTTTTTTTATCACTTAAAAGCGAAACGTAGCAAGGAAAATAAATCAAACGTCAAAAAAGTCCCATTGGTTTAAAAAGTGAGGTTAATCTCGCGTTGCCTGAAAAGCTGGTTTGCCGCGTTTGGAGAGTTGATCGAATATCAGCGCCTTGTATTTGTAAAACGTAACTCCATCTCACCGCCATCGGTCCCTCCGCCCCCCTCTTTTGTTATTCCAGCCTCTATTGGTAAAAGTCAGGAAAGGTTTGCAGCCATGATTGGTATTTGCACCGAAATTTCTTCAAATGATTACAAATTGAGAGTAAGTTAAACACGGCGCGTTTCTTTTCTTTCAGATGTATTTCGCTGTGACTCTAATCATCATGTCAGTGTTCCTGCACGAAGAGATGCTGGCGTCCAACACAAATAACACTTCTCCTGATACGGTTGTTTTGGAGCCAGAATCAATTACTCCAGGTAAGCGTGGCAAATAGAGCTCGTTCGACAATGCCAACGGAAGAAAGCTGCAATACTCTTAAGTTAGGTTAGGTTGCGTGTCGATCCTTCCAGTAAAAAATCGATCAGGTACAAACGCGAATTCCAAAAATCGATCAAGTAAAAGCGTTGATTTGAAAAAACGATCAACTGCTATTCTTATGTATGCAGGTGATGGTTTTTGAAACGTACCGTACTCTTTCACTTGATTGATTTTTGAAACGTACTCTTTCACTTGATCGGTTTTTCATTGGAGGGATCGGTGTCTTGTGCGTCGCTTCTCCTCGAAATGATTAAAGACGCAGACCAAGGTTATAATTCCTTCTCTCAAATTCTCGCGGTGCAGTGATCTCTTTGCAAAATTATTTACGAACACGTCTATAAGGAAATGAGGCGAAAGCTGGCAGAATGAACCTTCCGAAGAGGTCCTATAATATTACATAAAACAAAAAGACGATTTTTTTTTCAGACGACAGAAACTTTAAACTTTTATAAGCAATCTTTTTTTTTCACGGGTCTTTGGAGACTACTACGAAGATGTTTTAGGCTCAATGCTTTAATTAATCATTGGAGGACGAGATCTGTTTGCTCTGTCTGGAAAGTTTTCGGCGCCATTTTCAAAAATCTGTTCGAGCGCGTAAAGATAACAGATACATCTCTTTTCTAGAGCTCCTGGCTCCATCTCCAGATCTGCTAAAAATTACCTTCCTTTCCCTCTGGTCTAACCCTAACCCTCTTAGTATAACACTTACCTCCTGAATTATACACCTCGTTATCTTGTTCATCCTCAGTGTCTCAATACGCATAAATACCACTAATAAATGTTTCGGACATTTTTTGTGCTTTTGACTTATCCAATTCAGATAAGTTATTCAGTTGTGTTTTTACTCGTATGTCCGATTGCGGTACATAATTTTGGCATTATTCATGAAGAAGGACGGCAAAATGACGTTTTCTTGAAGTGCTAACAAAGTTTCGTCTTTTTCTTCTTTCATCATGTTTTTTACCAACTTTTTATTGACCAGACATGCTTTAATATAGGGAGACTTGAACGCACGGAACCCAACCTAATACATTTTAAATGGGGCAGTCGTATCAATAGACACTTTTTCTTGGAAAAGTGTCTTGGAACATTTTGTACGAGATCTGGTCCTTTTTCCAGCGCATCATATATTCTCGAAGAAAAAGCTACATATATATAAACATGGAACATGATTTTTTCATGAAGGGAATATCACTTACCTCCTATTTTCCTTCCTCGTGACTTTCCACTATTTATTTACCTGAAGGGAGCGTTGGAATCAATCTGTCCAGTCTGTTGGCAGCCATGTTGCGTTGCGTACACAGTGTAGCCAACATTGGCATTGTCCGTCGGCCCGCTTCACCTACACCTACCCAATGGATTACTGTTTACATTTTGTCCAACTTCTCCAGCCAGATGTCCGAAGCCTCAGGGGATGACGCTGCGAAAATTGAGCATTTTTTCGCCCGTCATTCGACGAGGCAATAAAAATTGCTGTTGCGATCCCCGCGTGCAGTCTTTTTGTCAGGTCATAAATTTCACCTGCGTCAAGAAGTACAGAGGAGATGAAAAGTCGCGTCCCATTCAAATATTGTGATTTTTGCTTCCAGATATTAACCCATAACCCAGACAGCAAATAGATGTCTATACTAGACGATCTATAGATGGGCTAAGTGGCCGCAAATCTGATGCCTATTTGACGCGTCTGTTAGACATCTATTAGATGTCTTCGTCTACGACTCCTAGAAGTCTAATATGTCTATGACTCCTAAAAGTCATATACGTCTACGAACTAGACGTCTCGTAGATATCTAAGAGACTTCTAATAGATGTCTAAAAGAAGTCTAATAGATGTCTAAAAGACGTCTGTAGACGTCTATATAGATGTCTATTAGACATCTTTGCGGCCACTTAGCCCATCTATAGATCGTCTAGTATAGACGTCTACTTGCTGTCTGGGAACCGCCCAAAGTATTTGGAGAGAAATTTAGATTAAGAGAAATAGGAAGGACTTTTTGCATTTAAATACGCAATTTCAGGCTTTGGAAAATGTCTAAATTATTCAATTTAAGATATCCAGAGGGGTAATATTTTTTTCAAGTTGTGACCATACTGACCTAAAAAGATTCTTAAACATGAATTTTTCTGCTTGCGAACGGCATCCCTGGGCGGTTGGGGGTTAATTTTGACATTATCATTAAGATAAGCTTCAAAATTATCAACCCTTGACAGCCCAAAGTATTTGGAGTGAAATTTAGCTTCAGAGAAATTGAAAGCATTTTTCCCATTAAATTACGCAATTTTAAGCTTTGGAAAATGCCTAAATAATCAAATTTCAGGTTTCAAGGGGGTGATATTTTTTGAATTGTGACAATACTGAACTGAAAAGATCCTCTAATTTTTTTTTCTGTTACCGAACGGCATTGTTGGGTGGTAGTGGGTTAATGTTCCGAACACCGCGATTATTTAAATGACTTGTTTTTGGTATCTGGCGGCAGTTGCGGGGTTTTGTGCCGGGAGTGGTTGAAGGGGCCGAGTGGGTTGAGCGTGCCCTTTTCCGTGGGCTCGCCTTTAGATTGTTTTCTGCCTGTTACCTCCTCTGCCAGCCTCGCTCCGGGAATTCTTTTGTTCTCGGATTGCACACGCATGCCGCCCCGACCCACGAAGGAATAAAGGCTCAAGCATCCGTGCTTCAATATCCCATTTTGTGCTTCTCTGGCATTTTATTAAATGACCTAAGTTATGCCGGGTAAGCACAAACTCTATGCTACTGTCGTAAACAGGACTTTGTGCCTTGGAGAAAATCTGTTTGTATCAATTAGTCCACCGCCCTCCTGGCAGACCGCCAGTAGCCTTCTCTCTATGAGTCCATGACTGCGGAGCAAATGATTTCGTCTATGCGGCCAGCGCTTTTGTTGGTATGAGAAATATTGAGAGCCAACCGCGGTGTGTACTACCGTAACTTCTACCGCTTTTCACCTCAGCAGGTGGGATGTATGAAAAATTTCTGTGCATTATAAAAATCGCTATAACTGTCCAAATGGTATTGTCCGGTTCTGGTCGTGCTATAAGGCGGTGGTCAATGTATTTCCCATAGATTAAGAATACCATTCTTAATCTATGGTATTTCCCCTTAAGGCGGAGCCTTCCTGCGCGACCAGAACCGGACGATACCTTTTGGACTTGTTCTAGAGACCCGTGTATACTAGAGAGGAGGTATTGAGGGTGCAAAACCATGGGCGTCGCCATCTTGTTTCCGAAGTTTCTTCATGAGCAACAATGCATTTGATCGTCCTTTAAGAAACAAAATGGCTGCCCAATACCTCTCTAGGCCTCTATTTTACTCGAACTGCCGCCGAGCGGAGCGACAGCCGGGCGAGGCATTAAACAAACATATCTTAACCGAGGCAAGGTTAGCCTCATGCGATGAAAGCGAGTTTTTCGATCTGTCCGCTAGATGGCGGTCATGCCGTAGCTCGTCTCAAATATGGGAGAGGAAATGATATCTTGCTCGTTTGTCTGCAGGAACCCTGGCGTATTCTTTTCTTACGGTATGCTGTTCCTCTTTCGGGCTTTTGACGTCAACATTGCTCATCTACGGGTTATATAATGTAAGTAGACACGTCTAGCAATATTTAAATTAGCAGTTACCCTCTTAAAATGTACTTTTAAGACGTTTTACGCAAGCACCGCCAAGCGCCGAATAGGAGCGATATGTAAGTTCTGAGGTTTCTGCGGTAACCCACTTCTGCTCCTATATCGACGGTGCTTCTATGAAGCGCATTCAAAGTAAATTTTCAGTAGTCCTCTGCTTCTAATTTTATTAGTAAGTTGGTGTGTATTCAAGTCACTGATTCCAACTCGAAAGCAACCCTTTAGTTTGCATAAAAAAGACCCTAGCGTATGACTTTAAAATGCATTAAAATCAGAAGTGTGTTCTTTATTATTCTTTCTCTATTCTTGAAAAATAATTATTCTCGTAAAAGTAAAATAAAGCAGAAAAAATGTAGAAATGTAATAAACATATAATCTTAAACTCGGCGTATCGCTAAGAAGTGGACCTGAAGCGCATTTTGGAGCTGACCAACAGTGCGAATAAAATAGTTTGGGCGGATTTTATTTTTACTGCTAAGGGGTACTTTAGGCAAGAGCGCCTCAGCTGTGGCGTTGCCAGAGATATGTTGCACTGTAAAGTTATTCATGAGGGTGTCATATGTGTGACAAGTTTGGGCTCAGGGCGCGAAGGGCTTTCCAAACGCAAGCGATACTAAATCTGTGACATTTTCAGCATAAGGAGACTCCTTATTAGGAAATTTTGTAATTTTGGGAAAAGAAAACAGAGGGAGAAAATTTTTATACAATGAGGTACAGTATTATAAACAGAAAAAGCGTCCCCCTCCCCCTGCAACCACCTAGACATCGGTACGTTGCGGTTGCCTACCTTGGCTCGGAATCAGACAAGCGATTGGCTGATGCCGAGCTAAGGTAGGCAACCGTAACGCACCGATGTGTAGGTGGTTGCAGGGGAGGGGGACGTTTTTTCTGTCTATGATCGTACAGGCTTTGAAAACCATCAGTTCAAGTACGTTTCACAATTTCATTTTGTTATATTCTGCATGTCGTGTCTCAATTATAATCAATTAATTATTGATTTTTTTAAAAACATTAATGTACGATTTTGATTTTTTTTAAATCCAGCCATTGAACTTGATGTTTTTAACACATTTTTCTAATAATGTCATCACTTCCTCCTAAAGCGCGTTCTCTAAAAGATATTTTGAAACAATACGGAACGTAAAGTTTAACGTTTGGATTAATCTCTTACAAACATGAGCTTTATACCATCAAATACAAACACATTTTCGTGCTGTATGAGGGAAACGTAGTGGATTGTTTGCAAAACGCGGTGATGTAAAATAAAGCAAGTTTGCAGTCGCGCAGAAAATGTTTGTTTGTGCGGTGAATTCAGGATTTCAAATGACCTCCATTCTCCCGAATGCTCGGCTTTATTATTCACTAAGTCTTGATGACCTGAAATTGTGCGGTCGACGCAGCTTGACAGCAGCTGAAACAAGATTTCAGCCTACACGCTTTCATTAGAAATCGGGGATTTATCAGCGGCCATCCCCTTCTGAAAGCGCTTTTATCAGTAGCAAACTTCTTTCGCACTTATTAAACTCTTCGCGCTGAGACGATTTCAGGCAGGCTGAAAGCCTGAAATCCTCTCCAGCGATGCACTGCCGTTTTTCCCTGCAAGGCTTTAGAGATAATTCAGGTATTTTCCGGGGGCTCCTTTCATTCTGTGGTTGGTGTGCTGTATAGGGCGTTCCGGGTGCTGTAAGACAGGAGGAGATTAAAACCAATCCTATCCGATATGAGAGACGCGACGACATAAGTAACTCTCCTGCTTAGCTAAATTAATTATGCTTTTCAAGTCCCGCTAAACCAAAATTCGCCGTAACTTAAAGTATTAGGTAAAATTTCGAATCCAAGCATAAATGCGTCTCTTTTTTATAGACTAGAAGTGCAGGAAAACCGATAATGACCTCATCCTTTTTGGCTGAGGAATTTCGGCGGCTTTTCTGATTTTTTCATCAATTTTTTTTTATTTTAGTATTTTTCTAATTCTTTATTGTTATTATTATGTTTTCGACCATAATGTACGCAGGTGAGATCTCACCTGATGTACGATTTTGATTTTTAAAAGTCAAACCATTGAATTGGATGTTTTTTATTCCATTTATCTAATAATCTTTTTTTTTATCATCTGCTTTAAGAAAGTTGCCTATAAGGAGGCCAATTTTATTGTTTCATCTCGGCATTGCAAGGAAAATATGCACAGTAAAAAGAGAATCTTCAATTCAGATACAATAAAAGTCAAATCCCTGTTGTTAAAACAACGTCAGTCCAATTACTCACTGAATTTCCGACATCGTTTTTAATTTCTATAAACTGCTTACTTTATGAACGCCATAACTGAAATTCAGTGAATATTTGCACCTTTTTTTTTTCAGACAAAAGATTTGACTTTTGTTGCATCTGAACTTAAGATTCTCTTTTTACAGTGCGGGTTAAGAGCTTTTCGTCTATCAATGCCTCAATGTAAATTTTGAAAAGCTGCATTTTCTATCTTTCTTGATCCATCGTTGTTCAATTTTTTATCATGAGCAGGATCAGATAAAATCAATCGCGTTGTGTTAAACTACGTCTTCACGTGTCTTTTGCCTCGCCTCGCAAATGCGCTGCTTCGTTCAATGACGAAACGTGGAATGCAGACAGAGAATACAACCTTAGAAATACACAGAGTAGTCTTGGAAAGGGAGCTGAACACATCACAACAGCAGCAACAGCCAAGGCGAAAACACACTCTAAGCCTGTTTCGTGGCTTTACCTTAAAACAGATGATCTGTAAAACACATCTCCAATCCAATAGCCGCCCTTTGGGCCTAACTTTAAGCTAGCCCTTCTGTGGGACTCGGAGTTAAAAGGATTTTCCGTCATCCAACGCAAAGGGCTCGCCTGTCTTTTGAAGAAGGTTAGCCGGTAGTCCCGCCCCTGTAAATTGATTTAGGCTTGTCAAGATGACTCGGAAGTTCCCTATGTGGAGTGGAAGCCTCTCTTACATGATAATTTGGCATTGATGAGAAACTCGTCTTCCGCAGGACAAGAGCCTGTTCCTGATTCCTTGGATCTTCGCCGTAGTCATCGCATCCCTCGTGGAAGTGACCCACATTTGTTATCTCATTGCCCTCGAGCTGGTGAGTATAAGTTTTTCATACGAGTGTTGCTCATCCATTCCTGGCCGTATTCCGTGGTGACTCTCGTAGACTATTTTGAGGTTTTAGAGTTCTCACTGAGGAGTCACTAGCTGATTCTTCGGCACTAAAAATAGCCAGTTTAAGAGTTCGATTCTGAGAGGTTGGAATCTCGGGTTCAGCGCCAGCGGAAGTAAAGGTAGGCGGGTAAGTTGCGACTGTGGTTATTTTCCATGATGTGCCGCAGTTACTTCTTCAACTGGAAAATTACCGAGAAAAACATGCCCGGGTTTGTTTTCCCATCACGTTTTACACCATTTTTCCTTGAATCAGTTTTCGCAGTCACATTCCCCCTCTCTCTGTTCCCACGATATGACCCCCAAAGACATCCTTGCCGAAGGATATTTTCCCCAGTAAATGGTGTATTCTAAAATTGGTTCCCTAAGGGAGACTACCTCTGAAGTTCATCAGGACAGATGGTGCGCCAAACTTTAGTTTGTCCCACATCGCGCAAAAGAAAGTACATGGAAAGCTGTTGTGCTGATGAAATCATGAAACCAATCGTATGAACTAATGATCGTTATGTTTTCATAAACTTATGAATTGAAGATGTGTTATGAATAGAAACAGAAAGGGGGCATTCGATAGCGCCAAAAACCACAAGCGCCAACGCCGCAAGCGCCAGTCCGTAACCGCCAAACGAGAAAAGTGGCAAACGCCAAAGTTCGTATAGGTTAGGTTAGGTCAAGTTAGGTT
>Ga0058701_10003937_pt1 | contig 11918 bp, 8 predicted proteins | sample AgamicOrMae_FD_97039 | JGI IMG/M metagenome (GOLD analysis project Ga0058701, IMG submission 97039) | Agave microbial communities from Guanajuato, Mexico - Or.Ma.e | ecosystem: Host-associated > Plants > Phyllosphere > Phylloplane/Leaf | place: Guanajuato, Mexico | collected 2012-06-04 | reverse complement strand
TGAATTTTCACTTTTGAGCACAGTGAATTTTCACTCCTAAATAGTGGCTCACTTTTCACTTTTATTGGTAGTGGAAATTCACTTCTAAGTAGTGAATTTCACTACTATTTCTTTTAGCGTGTACAGCAAAGAAATGACTTAAGATTTGAAGTAATAGTAACGGATAAGCACCGCGACAGCTGCGTAATAGACGGAAAATGGAAAAACTCTAGTGTTACGGACGCGTGTGAGTATCCCAGCTTGTTTAAAACCTGCTTTACCATTTTTTCTCTCCGCAATTGTGATAGTACTGTTTAGGCACCATCGAACGCTACTACGCGGCCAGAGTCCATTGTTGCCAACATACTCCAGCTCTCATACGTGCAACTGCACCTCGTGTAAAGCTACGATTATGCGAGTGATTTACACCTGTGGATGACTTCCGATCCTTATTGCACGTTGTCAACTATCTTACAATCATGCGTCGCGTCATGAGCACGCTCTCTTTTGTATTTGTATTCGATATTTCAACCTACACCTCAACAGATGCAGGTGTTTTCTTTCCCGGGTTTTGCACTGATATTGCAGTCATCAGGCATAACTTCAACCTTCCTCTCTACTCTCTTAATTTGAAATAGTCAATTTTAGACTCATTGGTTATTTAGTCATTTTTGTTTGGTTATTTAATTTAGTCATTTTTAAATTCAGATTGTCAAAATGGACTTATATTTTGTGGTTAAAACATTTTACTACTTTTAGTATTTATATTTTTTAGTGCGAACATAAGTTTGGTCAATGAGTCAAATAAAAGTCATTTTTCACACTCTTACTATTTAGCGAGTTCTTTTTTTATTAGTTGAGTTGTCGTTTTTGACTAAAAAATAATAGAAATTGACTAATTGAAATATTAAAATTTTAGCTAGTACACTTCAGTCAAATTCGATTATTTCTAGTAGTAAGCTGTAAATGACTGATTGAATAGTAAAAAAGACAAAAGAATCATTTTTACTAAAAAAATAGTCCAAATTGACTCATTGAAATATAAAAATTCTAGCTACTATCCTTCAGTCAAATTTGAACATTTCACATTTAGTGGGTAAAACTTGTGAAGGAGGTATGTGGGTTCAATCGATTGGATCATTCAAAATTACCTGACGGAAGTAAGCCGACCCATGTCAGCCCAAACAAAATCAAACAGACCCTAATTGTTAGTATTTCGTTAGTGCACGTTTAGTGCAGCTAAAATAAACGTTAGTGTTTAACGTCTTAAAGTCTTTCTTCTTTTTTTAATTAGGGGTCGGCCAACTTCATGTTAACCGACCCAATAAACAAGACGAACTCCAAACTCCGTCAGGTCGACGTATTTTTGTAAGTGTTTGTCAGTGCCGACAACAATAACGTTAGTGCACGACTAAACACTGACTTATTTATGAAAAACTGGGTCAACCAGCTTCATGCCGCCGACCCGAAAGCAGCCAACGACTCTAAAAAAAATCCAACCGAGAAGATATTTGTTAGTGGTCGTTAATGCAATACTACCCAGCATTAGTGCACTGACACTTTTGACAAAAAAAAATGTTGAGTCCCGGAAAATTCAGATATGCTTTTTTGGGTCGGCTCACTACATGTTCGCCGACCCAATCACGCTCCGACCCTAAAAAAAGGTTAGGTCCACGCATTTCCCTTAGTGTCGACAACATTAACGTTAGTACACTCTTATACAACGACTTATTCATGAAAAACCGGGTCGGTTTTTTTTCTCTTCTTTTTCGAAGAAGCTAAAAACAAGATACAGTAAAACCCCGTTAAGATATGCCCACTTAAGATACCATCCCGCTCAAGGTGCGATCCCACTTACGAATTTCTTCTGGTCCCTTGAGCAACGCCTATGTAACCTAGATGTAAAATTGCCCGCTTAAGATACGATCGCGCTTATAGTACGAGCAATGTTGGTCCACGACATGAAACAGTAATTCCAGTTAATATACGAAACAGCGTTCAATAACTTTTGAAGAGCCCTCTGTTTTTTATATACTTATACCTTAGTACTTACAATTAGTTTGAATAGGGATCTCACTTAGTGCTTTTATAGGCTTTTCTTAACAGCAAGACGGCGGTTTTTATCGAAATAGGGGCGAAAAATCTGTTTGCTGCAACTTGTCGGTTACCGATTTTTCATTTATTTTATTTTAGCTTTTTTTTTGTTACGAATAGAGTTTTAAAGGGTGAAAAATCACTTTAAAGGTCTGACCTCTCATATCCAGCAATCGCTGGTCACGATAAAAACAAAAATAAGATCGTTTATCGACGGTTTATTCCAACGACTATCCCGGCGATGTAAATTCGATGCTTGTGTAGCGCACACACTACTTTGACGGTTGTCGTCAATGGCGCTGCTTGACGTGCGTGAATCGCCGATTCCTAACACGCGTCATTAGCTTACGTTTATGTTCCACCCCCGAGTCGAATTCGAACCTATGGCTACAGTTGGTTTTATATTTTGGTTGTTAACGCGTTACTCCGTTAACCTGAATTCCAAAAGTATCGCGTTTGCCTTAATCTTAGACTAACGTTAACGTCAACGGCGTAACGCCGTTAACCCGTTAACAAACGTTAACGACCCTGCTGTACACGCATGGTTTCTTATTTTCACGATTCAAGGTCGGTGTTTATTTTGCTATGCATCAGTTCTGCTAAAATAGATAAGTATCCGACACTAATATAAGTGATCAATGTTATATCAGACGTCCCTACTCACAGGTGAACACAGAATCCTCGGACGCCCCTCCCCCCCAAAAAAAAACTGAAGATCCAATCACATTGCCCAATAATTATTCATCCCAACGCAATGAACTCTTCACACGCCTGCCGGCCGTCTGAGAATATTTTTACAACGATGATAAAAAAAAACTACTTGATATGTGTACTTCAAATAATCATACGACCCGAACTCTGCCTATAGGGCAAAGATTTATTTAGCGTGAAACTTGGGGGGGTGGGGATGGCTAAAACCACATTTTTTAAAAAATATTTTTTTTTCAGGAATGCAAACGGAAGGATGATCGTTTAAAGTATGGAAGGAGCAAGGGACAGAAGAAGAACTGTTGCTGCTGATAGCTTTCTAAAAAAAACAAAAAAAAAAAAACTTGAGAATTGGCTCACCCATTACTGTACGCTGACCGCCAAACGATGACGCTCGGAAACACCCGAATTTACCGCAATAGGCATTTTGCAAGCAGTGACATCAATCGGTATAAAAAAATATCTACCTCTCGAAGCTCTCACGTTGAATATTTCGACGTTTTTTTTATGACGTCTTAGCGTATTATGTCACACAGAAAAGTACTTTAAAAATGCTTAAAAAGTAAAATGTTACATATTGGCCTGTTCAAGGGTATAATAAACGGTCGAGGGAGTTGTCAACCAACCTTCAACAACCGTGGTCGAGATCTCCTGCAAATTGTTGAGGGTGAGTGCAATGGGCTCAACAACCAGGTGCTTCCGGAAGCCGCCGATGACGAAAATCGCCGGCTGCAACAAACGCAGCTTCCGCGGACACGTCGCCCGGCGGAGTCGCACAACCAGGACCTGGGGCACTGACTCATCCACTGGGCCGACAAACAGCCTCTCCCCGGGAATCACGCCACCACCCCAAACCACCCGCTTCACTTGCACCACGACTCCCCCACTATTCGGGAACGACAAAGCTCGTCCCGTGAAAATGGCACTCCCTAGTCGCAACACAGATGACTCCGGGACACTTCTGCGGATCCCGAGCACGTTGCACTTCACTGCAGGCGATGCACCACAGCACACCACACACAACACTAAGAGGAAGACCCTCGCGGATCCAGAACACGACACCATCGCGAATTCACATTGCTCGGACCAAAGACTTGGGAGCTATTCCAAGTGGGAATCTCCAGCGTCGGACACCGACTGAAGACAGACCGCTCCGGAGGAGCAGCGTCACGCTGGGAGGCTGAGAGGAGGGAGGGGAGAGGAGAAGAGAGGCAGGCGTCAGGCTGGAAAATGCGTAGGATGAGGTGACCGGCGCGGCGCAGAGGGCCATAGTAGGTGTGGGCGGAGGGGAAATGCACAGCACAGCCCTTTCCTACGCTTTAAGCCGCGTGGCACATACATTCTCTATGGGGAGTCGTTGGAATCACTCCACTGGATACTGTACTACTGGGATGGCGTTGCCTTCCCTATTTCTTTTTTTTCCTACCTCATCGCCATTCCAGATTTTAAGGATGCACTTTATATTAGGTAAGGGGTGCTCCGAACATACCAATTATAATGGCAAGTGGTAACCTGTTTGACAGCGCTAAAATAAGGCGCAAGAAAGAGAACCGGTAACTAAAATAGGGTGAAAATGAAGTAGGGGTGAGAAAGGGGTGCATTCGAGGGGACGAAGTGCCAAAATGGAGATGAACCTTTCCGCACACAACGGCGGTGTGATGAGGGTTCTTCCTCCCGTGTTTTTGATATTTTAGTCCGTCTTAAGCACAGCTTTTGGCTTTTTTATAAGCTTAAATAATAAGAAGAGAAAACTAAAACACAATCATTTCTCCAGACAAAACACACGGCAAGAAAAATCGATGTAAACGGACCAGTGCAATAATCCGCTGAGGGAAAAAAAGTTCTTTTTTTTTAACGAATTCTCAAATATCAACGACTCTCTTTGCATTCGAAGAAATGTAACAAAATGCTTTGTTTCATGAGAGCTCCGAGAGCTGGAAAAATTAACCTTTAATTTTTACAGAGTAGAAATTTCTTATCGAAGAAGCTGCCCACAGAAAAGACACGATAATCAAACACGCAGAATCAGCAACAGGATTCTCTGCTCGGCGCCAATAAAGATGTAGATGTAAAATATCTGCCCTCAAACAAATTTGGACATCTCTAGTAAATGTCGACCCAGCCGGCAGTAAACATAACAGAATGTAAACAATGCAACTCCCACTGGAGAAAAACGCTTTCCCGATCCATAAGCCGGCCAGACTGGTGTTGCCCTTGACAAGCAAAGGTGATTCCACTCCGAGGTGCGCTCCAAAACAGCTGTTGATTGTGTGTCTGATCTATCTCTGTCTAACAAACGAAGCTCAAACAAGAGGAAAAGAGACAAAATTCGCGCGGTCGATGGTTTTGATAGTGACTGGGAGGCGCGCTCCAAAAATGTCCGCTAGACGGGAGGTCCACGTTCCGGACGCTGTTCCGATATCGGCGGTTGACACTCGGCGGGCGACGTGAGAACCGTGAATGTTGCAGCGCAGCAGTGCGTGGGCGCCCTTGCATGCATACCTTTTAGCTCAATTTTGAGAAGACTTTGCGGCCAGGCCCGCTCTCAGATCAACACCCACGTACTTCAATCCACAATCAATAGACTGTCTACTGCAGAGAGCAGTCATTGTCTCCCATCAGTTGCATGTCGAGATCATCGCTGGGACTCTCTCTCCTCTCGTCGACGTCCGCACGGTGCCGCAGTCTCATTTCTTATTCTCTTTTGGCGTGAGCATGCACATTCAGACACAACGGCTGATTTCCTACAGGAAATCCCACAATGCAACCCAGCGTACAGCAGCACTTCCGTAAGTCCTACTTATATTTTCTGAATGAACTCTCCTGGAGGGCGTTAGATAGCTGACTTCATTGTGCCAAATTTAAAGTGTAGCCTAGTCAAATCTAACGACGACCTGCGTCAAGAAGATGGTAACTGCTCTCGCTCTACTTACAAAGTTGCAGCTACCGCGTGGCGAGTCATAACGATGCACAAGCAATGGCGCACACATGCAGATTAATATAAATCGTGTTGCGGCAGCTAAAGCGTAGCTATGAGTAGAGCGCGCGCAGCTGTCAACTTCTTCACGGGAGCCATTGATAATCTGGCCTAATCTAAACCTTGATCATAGTTTACCAACCTAAGTATTGAATCTATTTACGGTAAAATAATGTATTGTACAGACATTTGGAGCAGGAGCAATATAGCACTGCTGTACGGTGCAACAAAGCTATTTAAGTAAGCCCCGATAGCTATGTTGTCACACTGGTTTACCTGTGTTGCTACACTAAAGGTTGCTGCCTTGCTATACGAATTAGCACCATCGCAGAACACCTACTACCCCCGTCTTAGTTTTACATCCAAAACAGGCAGGCCTATGGCATTCCCTCCAAACGGGTGCTTTGTTTTTACCGTGCTAAAATGATTAAAATAGTTTTTGAACCTCCTTAGACTTTACGTAATTCCTTTTTTTTTAAATATATAAAAGTTTTTTTGCGGTGAATCCATTGCAGGCTGCATAGTTCAAACAATGTTTTAACACACACACACAAATACGGGCGAGCGAATGCAATAGGCAGCTTGTCCGAAGACTCGCGCCTAAAAAAGGGTAGTGAGACATTTTATGTTGTACAGCGACCTACGAAAACATCAACAATGACACATTAAAAATCGAAAGCTTTAAAGCGCGCCGTAAAAAATGAAAGAGTAACGATATCTCAATTTCTCACTCAACGAGCCAGTGTGAGTGCAATTTATCTCATATGTTCGGGGGGACCGCTGCAATGGTTGTAGAATTACAGATGTGTGCGTTAACGTATCCGTGTGATATTTCTTGTAGGCCTTGTTCTTCACTGCATCCTCATCTCATCCCAATTTCCTTTTGGTTTGCATTATCTCAAACGGCTTTTAACCTTTTCGCATTTTATATGAACTCCTTTTATATCCATAATACGGCGAATGGAAGTGCTGTAGTGGAACACTGTCAAAAATACGTTGCTAAGTTAATTTTCTGGTCCTACGCAAAGAAAAGCGATTTTTAGATTGCCGTGTGTGTGTGCGTGTGTGCCTTACAGTCTGCCTTTCTGTTCGTCTTATTTTTCTGTCTGTATGAAGGGACGAAAAGTTCTTTGGAAGATTACATATTTCGAAAAAGCGGATCGATGTGATCGAAACTACTTTCGTTGAGTGCATTACCCTTAAATGAGGCTGTGGGGCTAGTTCGGCCACTCGCCACCAGATGGTGCTGCTAAGTTAAGCGTAAAACATGGCAGCAATGTGGCGGACGCATTGCCGCCATGTTACATCCTTATTTTGGGAACGCCATCTGGTGGCGAGCGGCCGAAATAGCACCTGCCTTGACATCCTCATTGAGAACCTTATCCACCGCGTGTAGAGTCGGAGCATATTTCCCCAAAACCGCAACTTAACCCCAAACCAAAGGTAAACTGATCAAACCAAATCTCATATCTAGGCGAGAGGATTCTTCGTGTGGTGCACTCTTTGGACATTGTGCGAATTAGGTGGGGGTGGACATAAAAGCATGGAGTTACGCCCTGAGAAGTACGATCATTATTCAAGGAACTTGTCTCACGGCCGTTGGGTGGGGCTGATGCCGGCTTGTAAAAATGTGGGAAATCGGAAATACCTTTCGGCGGGTTTGCCTCAGCCGGTTTCGCACACAGGTGGGTTGTCATGATGGATTCCACTTGAGGAGGAGCAACAAGACAAGCAAAACAAAGTCCTAGGTTCCAATCAAATGATGATGGATGGCAAGAAGCATTGTGGAAGAATAGAAAAATTGTTGCGAGAAGAAAAGAGCCCAAGTAAAATATGACATGTCTGGCCGCTGGGAAAACGGCGCGGCGCGGCATAGAGGTCAAGGTGAAGTTGTTTGCTTCTGGCTTCGATATTTCTCCTATAAAGAGACAAAACTACATCCGCTGTCAAGAATTGGATCGTGTGCTGGGCTACCTTCGTTTTGGGAACTTTGCGATTGATATCATATCTCCTCCAAAAATATTCGATATAGTCTCTTACCGGGCCTATTGCTACGTGCATCGTCTCATTGATCTTCCGGTGGCCTTAAGTTTTCATAAATAACTAATTTTTTTGGAGGCTTTTCTTTATTTTTGGCAAGGAAAAAAATGTTGTTTTTTTTCAAAAGTAAAGTTTTAACAAAAACCTTCAAAAAATGTCTGGAGCGATGAAAAAAGCTGTCATCGGGTCCTTTAGAGCATTAGCAGTGTTACTTTCCCCTTTGAAAGTTTAACTTGTCATTTTCTTCATTAGTAGTTACCGCGTAATCTAACCTGTCTTACTAAAAACCAGTCTGACAGATAAACGTCTATTTAACACTAGAACCGCGGATGGTACATTTTTGTACCGACGCAAAATTTAATTCAATGGCGTTTCGTAAAGTCGAGGCCGGAGATCTTGAAACTTCTCGAGTTTTGTTATTTTTCAATGATCGTTTTCTAGGCTTTTAATAAAAATCTCGATGTCGATTAGTTTCGCCAAAAATTAGGTTTTACCCTAGAACCGTGGATGGTACATTTTTGTACCACGGGCCGAAGGTCACGTTCCTTGTGCAGGTATTTTGTCGAAAAGAGGAAACTGATTTTTTTTAAACTACCACCAAAGTTTCCAGCGTAGAACGAAAGATCTAAACACTTCAGCCCTGTTTACACGACCTTGACGTCGTTACGTTATCGTTATTACTATTTGACACCAGTTACAGGTCTCACGAGAAAAAAACAAACTAGCCAACGGCTGTAGTCTGGTTAATCTAACAAAAAAAAAAGTTCCAAATCGTCAATATGTCAAAGAAAATCCTTGATCGATCACAAACGTTTTCGAGTTTTGTAGTAAAAACTGTAACAAACCCCAATCTACAATGTCGCGTAGGAGGCAATGTTTGGTGCAATCTCGGTACGGAACACTGAATTTACGAGCCTCATAGTGCCTTCTAAATTATTAAAAGTAACTGCGTGCGACATGTTATTGAGTAGGTCCGAATGATTAGAAGAATCAGAGTTTCCCCAATGGTTTAATGTTAGCTCTTTGCAGCAGGAGCATATTATCACCGATAGGCATTTAGCGTACGGATAAGGGGTCACGCGCCTAATACGTAACGCTCTTGAGGGCAGGAGGAAGGTTCACGAAGGTTCACGCCGCCGCCGGCATGAGCGCCGGCCTATTCGGCGGCGGCAGCGGCGTGGTCAACTTTTTCTCTTAGATTGTTTTAATATCGTGTACGATTCCACCCCTCTTCATCAATTTTCATCATACCAACTACTCAAACGTAAACTCGCGGCGCGGCGCTACAGTTTTGGCGGCGGAGTGACAAAACCGACCGGCGGCGGCGCGGCGTGGCGCCCATCTCTAGTCACCACGGAAACAACAGAGAAATGAGGAAATGTGTGCTTCAACTTGGTTCAAATTCTACATAATTAGCGTTTTTAGATGGTTTTGGAGCTACTAAACCAATGTAAAAATGACTATGTGACCTGACACACAAAGTTTGAGAGAGGGAAAAATAGACCTTCATAAACACAAGCGTTTATGGGGTTACTGCAGCAACTTTTTTTACCCGTCCCGCGGATCGAGCCGACTGCGCTCTAGCATCCTTCAATAGGACCAGACGGGAACGAAAAAATTAGAAACCATCTCGTTTAATATAAATTATATTTATATTATAAATTATATTATATAATAGGGACAAAGAATAAAATAAAACATCACTTTTATCTGTACTGCGGTTAAGGTGCACGGTAGTACATATGAAGTCAAGGGGAAGGCTTTACTAAGTGGGTGGCTTAAGTATAAGGAAACAAGGACTTGGGACCTTTGTCGGACGGGAAGAGTATCATTTTGAAGAAGGGCCAGAGGTTTGGACGAGACTGGACGACTTTGTGAGACGTGGGCAAGCGTAGGTGCCAGATTGGACCGGAGGGGGCCGGACGGGACCGGACAAGCCGCTATAACCGAACCGGAAAGTGGGAAATGGAAATGAGGTCGATTGATGGGCCAGGTAGCCCTTTCTTTACAAGGGCTGTGTCTCTCCTCCTTAAGGACCTGGTTTATTCAACGTTCCTTGATCTTAAGTAATGTCTTGGGAACGCTTCTCCAGTCTCTATTTTGGTGAGCTTTAGCCTACTTTCAGGACCGCCCAACTTTTGATATATGTTTAAGGAAATAGCTTACGCCTATCCGCAGTGTAAATTCAGAAAGGCCTAACAAACTAACCATCCTCGAAAAGTTTTCATTTTGAAGAAATATTAGGGGCTTTGAAACCTTGCAAAGCGATGTTTATTACCTGCTCGAGTTTTTATTGCCTGTTTATTTTTATAAGCCTGTTTCAACTTTTCCTACCCCACTGTTGTCACAGACTTTATAGATTTTTATATTCCCTGACGTTTTCCTGACTTTCCCTGACCGACATTTCATGTTTTATTTACCTTTTTTGTTTCCGACAAAGGGACAAATTTTCTGAAATTTATGGAGCATTTTTCATTCTCAGCGCTTCAGTTTTTCTTTATCTTTCGAATAATTTCAGCATTTATTCTGACCTTTACCTGACTTCCCTAAATCCTACACCTAGTGATGACCATCTTGCCATATCACCATTAACTTCGATCAGGTAGGTAACATCAACTTAGGTAAGAAAAACGGAATACAAGGGGAGGAAAATGCTACCTGGAGCATACTCGGTTCGCGCAAGGCAAAACATCTCGAGTAAAGTGCCAGCAGGAAATGGAACACAGTACAAACAGCTTAACCGTAGTCGAATGAAGAAAATGGAATTAACTTAAAGCTGAAATATACGATGACTGTGTTAATAAAGGGAGATTCTACAACTAGCACGGCCCGACGTGCTCTTCCTTAAGTCGCGGGCGGAGCGAAGTGCGGACGTGTCGTGAATTGCCGCTGAAACGGAAGTCCCCGCGCGGCGCGCGCGCGATCCACGACGGGCCCCCGTTGAGCCGCATAGCGCCGCCGGCGTGAAACGCAGGTAGAAATTAACAGGCCATCTCCTGGAGGGCTCCCTGAGAGGAGCTGTCCTTAAGGACGAAAGTGGCTCGCCCTGCACTACATTCTATCTCGGTCCCTGACCTGACCCAAGCGACGAACAGTATGCCACTATGAATCATTCAAGACTTTTACGCGTTCTGTTGTGTTTACTGTGTGAATCATTGAGGGCGTTGTCTGATGTTATTCTTGTGTTCCTGTTCGTTCTTTAGCACCTGTTCTTAACAGCTCGTCTGTATTTACGTTAAGTTACAGTTACCCTTTCGCCACGAGTGTCCTTCCTGGGAGGATACTGTTCCGCAGAAACTTGGTACATTGAGATGAGTGGCTTGGGATCCCACAAGTATTCCGCCCCCCCCCCCCCAAAAAGAAAGGCCTGCTTCTGAATTGATATTTGTACAGATAACATTTCTTTTCTGGTACATATTTTTGCGTGATATACTAACGACCAATATTATAAAAGGAGCTTTTCGTTTGTTCTTAATTTCAACCCTGCCTCCAACGGAGAAGAGCTCATCATTTTTCAAAACTCATCATATATGACCAGTTCGCAGCTAAAAAAAGTATTATTTTATGTCCTTTTTTAAGATTAAGTCAGTATTACCGTTTTAAGACTTCGTGATCTCCTATAGATTTTCAATACTAATTGTTACAGCAAACATTAAAAAAAATCGTAATGAGATGAAACACGTTTAACGTGCATGCATAGAACTCTTTTTTTTTGTCTTAAGCAAAGAGCGGCGTGATTTTAACCACTTTGTGGAATTTTTATTGCGAAATCAGTTTCAAATTACGTCAAAACATAAATTTCAAGCTGAATTTTCTATTTTTCCTCAAAGATGGCCTATTTTTAGATATGTCCAGGGCAAAAATCGGTAAATCTCGCCAGTTGCGACCTCGTTTTTTATGTTTGCAAGTCTTGGACAGCCATTCAATTTAAGTGCGTATACATACGTGGCAGGAGGTGAACCTGTAGTATATCACAGCATTGAATCGGCTCGGCGAGGCGCGGCAAGCGGACGCCGCCGCATGTCACTCCACACACACTAGCGTACGCCGCGCTACGCGACGAGTTGAATTTACGGATTGGGAAGAGGGGGCGCGTTTCGCGAGTGAAAAACGCCGGAGG
>Ga0058701_10003936_pt1 | contig 11919 bp, 8 predicted proteins | sample AgamicOrMae_FD_97039 | JGI IMG/M metagenome (GOLD analysis project Ga0058701, IMG submission 97039) | Agave microbial communities from Guanajuato, Mexico - Or.Ma.e | ecosystem: Host-associated > Plants > Phyllosphere > Phylloplane/Leaf | place: Guanajuato, Mexico | collected 2012-06-04 | reverse complement strand
TTACGGATTGGTGCTTGCGGCGTTGGCGCTTGTGGTTTTTGGCGCTTATGACAGCTACCCATCTTTTTATAGTTCAGAATTGGTAAAATTAAAAAAATATCACCCCTCTGGAAACACAGAGTGTAAGAGTTTCGGCATTTCCATAGCTTAAAACTGCGTGCTTTAATGGTAAAAATCCTTCGAATTTCTCTTAAGCTAAATTTCACTTCAAGTACTTCGGGCTGTTGGAGGTTAAAGTAACTCCAGGAGACCGGTCTGGTTTACCGTATGGGTACTATATAACAGTGCTTGCGTCTTAACAAAGTACTTTACGGCCTGTGCACGGCACAATGCGATGGTGCACACTATTGGCTATGCCTCGATGACATTGGGTTCTTAAAAATCGATACTCGGAACTTATTCGAAGAAGCAGCTACGTGCTGCCTGGTGCTCATGATTACCTTAACAAGTTCTAAAAACCTACTGGTAAAAAAAAAGTATCTTGGCGAGGGGAGCATTTTTGGCTGAGGGTTTTTAGGATTTCCAGTGGCTTTCCCGAGGTCACACTCTCGAAAGCTGAATCTTGATGCGGCGGAGAGCCTAAATTCTCCATGACATGGCCGAGCACGCCGAAATCTAAGGCATTGCGTTGGAAGCTAGCATAGCCACCGCTAAACCTCTAATTATCTATTACCGGGCGAATGAAACGTTTATGAAGGTACGCAGATAAAACACATCGATTAATCGCCAGCACAAAGTGCTCATTTCAATCTCATATCAGTTGTCCATTTTTCTTGGAAAGTGTCGCTATGGTCTGGCACTTCCCTGTGATTACTCTCTTTGGATTTCTCTCAATCGCAAAAAGATTTTCCCTGCATCTTCTCGTTGCAGATGCACCACTTTCTAATGAGATGGCTCAAAAATGGTACATCCAAGCCTCGTTGCTTCGACCAGAACTGCAGCTTTCATATTTCCCCGGAAGAGGAGCATCTTGCAGAAAGAGGATAATAATCTGACCGAGCAAACAGGCTAGAAGAGAAGCGGAAGTGCTAGAGGATAGAAACAGCTCGGCCTGTTACTATGGGGAACCGTAATGGAGGCACCAAGCGTTCACAAACGGGATCGACTTTGGATAAGTAATGATCTGTCCCTGGAGAAAAGAAGGGTCTTAATCCACGGGATGGTCAAGGAAGGGAACTTCATTATGATCCTGGTTCTAGACGGCCGGTGTAACAGCCTTCGGGGCATTTGGCCTCAGACAGGACCTCATTGCCCCTAAAAGTTCCCTTCTCGGAACATGAGCTGTCTAAGACATAACACCTTGGGCAACGAAAAACAATTCACGGTAAACTGCCACAAGCGATTGGTAAGCAGAGTTGGTTAAATCGAATAGAAAACCTTTGCTTTCAATCGGGTCTGGAACTTTATCTTTAAATGAAATCATTTGATTCATGCAATAGCGCCTGTAGCAGTCAAAACAAATCCGAAAGGTCCACGTCAAATATTCTGTGGTCTTTCCGGACTGCTGCTTTCTATAGTAGTAGTCCTTCAAGTTTGAAGGTTTGCACTCTAAACCGACCCGAGGTAAGTATCGTAAGGGTCCATTAGTTCGAAATTTCATGAGATTTTCTGATGACTTTAGACTTTTTTCACTTCAGAAAAAGAGTATATAGTCGGCTCGAGGCACTCACTGTCAGTACCCGATCAAAGACATTTCGGGAACGAGCCACCACAAAGTTAAATGAAGATTATTTTCGGTACTCCCAACTATAATTTGCAAATCTTTGTTTCCATTTTTCATACGAATATACCCGTTCTATGTTTTGTGCTCCTTAGTAATACTAACGAGAAGAATTTTCGCAAGACTGTCAACTCTGAGAAAAATAGGTTAGTACAGTTTACTAAATATTAGTAAACAAAGGGATATATATCTTAATAAATATTACCATTTGGGCTTGTAAATGTAACAATCGTACTAGTAAAAGTGACTACCACGGTGTTAGGAAATCCCTTATGTACTGGTAAAATTTATTTGCCAACCAGTAGCATTTACCAAAGAAGTTATTCGTCTCTTTTTTAAATAATTCGAAAAGTTAACTTTACTGACCCATTTTTCTGTGTAGAAGACGCCTACAACATCTGTTACGTGCAGGTGTTATAAATGCAGAAATGCTGATAAAGTTACATGAATTATGCATCTGTTTACGACGCGGACCAAAATGTTTTCCACAAAGAAGCTCCGACAATGGTCAACCGTTTAAGGAAAAAGAATCCCAGCCCAGCAAGGTCTTTGTTACAAATGTGGGCTCCAAGGCGGCGGGCGGATAAGGCCCCAACGCAGCCTTGTAACCCAGTCACAGGAAAAAATTCTCGAGTCCAAACAAAAGCACAGTAGAAACAAGAAAAAAAAACTTGAGTTAGACTACAAAAGCACTTTTGTTAGAAAAGGTGACTCACAAAAAATGGGCGACACATTCCGGGTGCACGCGAGGCAAAGGGAGAAAAATCGCAAAAATGCGCCATAGGAGATTCGAACTAAAATAAAGCAGTCTCGAACTAAAATAAGGACTAACTTCTGAAATCAACGACAATGAGTGAAAAAAGGGACTTTGGTAAAGCAAACGCAGTACGAGTACTCTAACACAAGAAACAATTACGTGAGGGAACACGGAAAAAAATTGGTTTTGTTACGGCAACAAAATTAGGTACAACAAATAAATTTTTGGTTGCTTAAACCAAAAATTTTGCTGCAGCAACCAAACGTTTTGTTGTTATAGAACTAAAAACATTTTGTTGTTGCAACAAAATATTTTGTTATCCCTATTTTAACAACTGACTTTGTTGGTATAACAAAACCCTTTTTTTCCGTGAAGTGTTTTTGTTGATAACGCTGTCTCGTACAGCATCATCGGGGCTACAAGGCTTTGCATGCCTCACGGTAAACAATAGTTATTGGCGGGATCTAGCTGCAAAAGCGACATGCATCCTGTGAATTCTGTGGATTCGAGGTCAAAAAGTTCTTCCTTTAATCAAAGCGCAAATTCGGCTTCAGTGAGCAAATTAATTGGATTGCCACTGGACTGTCGTACTTGCTTGCGATGAAAAAGGGGCGAATTAAGAATCTCAATCGTTTTTCTATCGCAGTCAAAAATGGGCGAACAATAAACATTTGATGGAGCAAAATTTGGGGGATTGTTGAAAAATACGCCTCTTTTTCCGGGTACAGTACATGCGTCAAAGCAAATACAGGGTAACTGGGTTAAGGTAAGTTCGGTAAGGTTAGGTTAAAAACACGCTTATGCCACCACTATAAACTATTGGTCTACCGGTGGATTATCAAGTTATGAAGAAGCACGATACTTTAAAAAGTTAGTAGAAAATGTGAAAGACGCAGTTAACGTTCAATAATATAATACTTGAATTGAAATATGGCTAAATCGCATTAAAATATTCATAGGCATCTGCACTCCCTTGTTTTAATGTAAATCGGGATGTTTGCTGAAAAAGTACAGTATTAGCAGCCACTCTGGCACAGTTTCGGCTTGCGCTATTCGGACGAAAATGAACAGCGAAAATGTACAATAACTACACTGGGAGACAATCGGATTATAGCGAGTTTTTGTGTCATCGGTGATTTACTTTGTAGGGATCTCTCCACCGCTCTGCTCCACTCAAATCGGGTCACACGAACGCGCCCTCATTTTCCTCTTTTCTGGTTGCGATGCCAACGTAATCAATCACTATAACTTTGAGCACTATAATCGCACTACATTTTGAGGCTTCCACATTCTACCTGAGTTCAACATTTCGCCCAGAACCCTGCTGTAGGCGACCTGAAGTCAGGTGTCCTGAGCCTCGCTTTTATGTTATTCTACTCGGCGACGCAAAATAAAGTGAAGACGACGGGTCAAATACAATCTGTAAAATTTAGAATGTGGACTTTTTTTTTGAGACAAAGATTCACAAACGTTTCTCTCACCTGAGCCGTGCCATCTATCTCAGGCAATTCTTCAGGAAATTCCGGGATAGTTTCACGCTTCGTCAGAATTGATGTCATTTTGTTTGGTGGGTTGAAGTTGGGCGCGCGTGCGAGGGGCACATTTTGAGGCAGAGGCCACGAGACCGTCCTACGAACGTGATCTGGACGATTTACGTCAACGGCCAGTTTGAGTTGTTAACGCGGCTCAAAGTTGCAGTTGCTTGTAGGAGGGCCTGAGAGTGTAGAAGCTAGATGGGTGTCAGGATTTGCGAAAACGCTGACGTTGTTTGCTGTGTTTCTTGCGACAGACTGTTTTTAACTCCGAATCAAAAACATCCGCCACGCTCGACATAGTTCCCATTTCTACCCCCTTTTCGACCCCGGCGCATTTCTACCCCCTTTTCGATTAACGCACTACCGCCCAGCTATGCCTTTGAAAACAGAAAAAAAAATATTTCAGAAAATCTTTTTAGTTCAGTATCGTCAAAATTCAAAAAATATCACACCTCTTGAAACTTAAAATTTAATAATTTAGGCATTTTTCAAATGTTAAAATTGGGTAACTAAATGGGAAAAATCCTTCGAATTTCTCTTAAGCTAAATTTAACTCCAAATACTTTAGGCTGTTATGAGAAAACAAAACAAAACAGCAACAACAAAAAAACAAAAACAAAAAAATGCGATTTCCCTAAGTTGGAAAAAATAAAATTTTAAAATAATCAGGCAGAAAAAAAAAGGATCGCTCACTAGAGTCACACCACAAAACTCAAAATGTTTTCATCATGATATGCAACGCAACCGGCGACACTGGCAACAAAAGGTTCCTCAATGGTTTTCCTGGACCTTTGTCATCTGACGTCTACGAGCAACGCCGAGTTTTGTGTCGACGATCTTGACAAGTTTAATACCGATCAGAGGGTGTATCTTGACGAGGCGACCATTAATTACAGACGCGATGAAAGACTTCCCTACACAATAGGAGCTTTAAGCGTCGACTGATCAGCTGCATCATCAACACGAGTATACAATATAATAACTCGTCCGTTTCCTAAGCAAGTCAAATGATAACGTAAATTTTTTAAGTGGCATCTTCCATGTCTTTAAACCTTCCTGGTTTAATTTTCCTGTTTACTTGGTTACATAGACCATAGCTAGGCCACCCGGTGCCTTGCTTGATGAAGCTCCACTAAGATGCAACCGACATTACACTTTGTGCACTAAACTGAGTTGTTGCTTGAGTAAAAGTTCTCTCAGTCGGAAAAGGCGACCGCACCTCTGTGTTTCTCGCAGTTCCTGACGAACTAATTAGTATCTTTTCCTTCCCTAATATTTGCAGGCGCATGTCGCTAACGTTTTCCGGACGATTGAACACATAACTAGCGCTCTGCGTCCAAAATAGTTTGGCATTACTCGTGTCATAAAGAGGCCATTTGCGTAAGTATATTTTGCCGTGGCTGAGCTTGACGGTACTCAAACCAGACTGGAGGTCCCATTGTCTGAGACGCGAAAAAAAAAAATTGTCTCATAAGAAATCGGAATTGAAAGAGACTTCAAACTGAATCTTCTCTCTCAGAATCATAAACGTGCTCGCAAAGATCTATTAACGACAATATGTTTTGCGTGTCGCCATGTTCTCCTTGGAATTGAATTCACGACTGTTCAGGGGCGGAAGAAGCTTGCTCACATGTAAAAAGCGGTTTTAACAGTACGAACGTAGTTTCGTCAATAATTCCGGACCAGAACTTATGTTTAAGAATTTTGCGGAGATCTGTTTAACGTAAAAGCAACAAAGCAACGTTCCCTCCCGAGGCAATCAAATTATTGTTGATATGACAACTTTGTAAGATGAAGGTACCTCCGGCACCATTTGAGTTCCGTAGTCCTCAGTCAGAATCTATACTGCACTGCAAATCTACCCTCCTTCAAAACGAAATCAAAAAATACTCCCTGCGGCAAAACGAAATAACAAGTCCGAAAATAATCCACGGCTATCCATTCATGGATATCTATCTATCATATGGATACCCACGATTTTTCGATGTCAGTCATCTTCAATTATCCATACAGGTGTGGATATTCATGTGGGCATTCAAGCAGTATTCAGTTTTTATAACGAAAAAAGCGTGGAGCAATACGATTTAGGAATACTCCTAAGAAAAAATGCCACACGAAAATACGTGTTAAAGGTTATGATGAAGTAAGAACATCAGTTCAAAGAAGGTTTGCAAGAAACAAGTAAAAAATTGATTCTCTAAATTTTGATACGGATAATTGGAGTGAAAATCAGGAATTCAGAGAAAAAAAAAGGCTTGTACATAACTGACCACGGATGTAACTGATATGATGAACCGAGAGCTACTACTCCTGGACATTGAGGCTCGGATATCGGCCACTCTTGAATTATGCAAGTGGCAGTTTGTTCTCCAGGGAGCACTGCAAACTGATTCCTCTTGACGGTAGGATAGGAAGCACAATATCTAGTATGAGCATTCGTCTCAGAGGGGCGGCCTGGGTCACCCTTCAAACAAAGTGGGCTCAGATTAACGGCTTTGACCAACACGGTCACATGAATAACTCGAACATTGATCAGCCTTCCTCGGATGTTGATGAGATGTTTTATCTTTTACCACGCACGGGTCCACCGTCCAGAAACAAACATGGTCCCTGTACAGCGTACGCCTGTTGTTTTGAATCGCATCTCCCGAAGGACAGATTTCTCGACGCTTGAGTTCATCTGTCTACATGGCCCCCTGTTCCATAAAAAGAAAAATTTCTGTGACTAAAAAAGTTTTGCTGTGGAACAATCCTGACAGCAGTTCAGCTGTGACTATGAGAGAGCTGGACGATTTCGGCCAACAATGAAGTGGCACTTCTCAATATATGCAGTAGATGAAGTTGCTTACGTTAGTCTGTATTTTCCCGGAGAACTTCTGAGTTAGATAAGCTCCTTGGTGTTTGAATGCTTACAATCAGGCGAACTGATGTGTTTGCTAAACTTGGTTCTTTACCATAAAAACAATGACAGCAAATAGGCCTCTATGATTTTCGTTCATTTCCAAGCACAGGAAACACCCTCAGTAAAAAAAGATTTCCCCCCCCCTTCAATTACCCTTGTTCAATTTCACTACATAATGAGGATGAACGTATAACAACGGCTAGGTAAACCTAAAGATACATGCTTTATCTCGGCCTGGCCACAAAACGGGTACATAAGAGAGGAAAAGGTCCACACAGTAAAAAAAAAAACACCTGTTTTAGAGTTCTTATCTGGTTTGTGTCAGAAAATAAAACGAGGGTAGTACGCATTCGATTATTGTTCAAGAGAAATAATTTCACCCGAATAAATCAAAGGGTGTCGGCGAGCGCTTTCCATTGATGTGATGAACATGGGCCTATCTTGAAAAATAATCAAAATATGTACCACCTTCGTTACATTTTTTTTGGTTATTTATACTCGCTTCAACAGCTAATGTCATTAGCGAGTTCTGTGAGGGTGAACTGTAAGGTGTACTGTAAGGTGAGGAAGGGAGGAAGGTATGCGGCTGTGGCCGACTTGTAGTAACACCACCCCGGTATTCACCTGGAGGTGGGGAGGGAAACCACAGAAAACCTCCCCGAGGTGGCCGGCCGCCGGGATCGAACCCGGGACCTCCCGAATAAACAGCAGCAGTGATGACCACTAGACCACTGCTCTCGATGGTTACATTATCTCATCCAAAACAGGTAAAAACGTCTCAACATATATGCTTCGTTTTCGCAATATTCATCTTCCGATTTTGGATTATAGTGGTTTTTCTTTCTAGCAATGCTGATCGCACAACATCAGCTTTCCAACAAAAGTACGAAGTCAGCGGTGTGAATTCGCTGCGCAAAATATGAAAGCCTGAGTAGACAAAGGACTAGTTCGGGCTTTTTTCGTTAGTGGCGCTTGACAATAACAGCTTGCAGCTTCGCGAGAGGTCAATCTCTTAAGCAAGCTCGTAAACGCGTCTGATTTTTGTTAGCGGAGGTCAGCGCCGGAAACGGAGAGGAAACTTTGGACGAATACAAAAGGCGGGCCCGGCGGGCGTCTCGGAATGGTGCACGGCGCTGCGCCTTACCGGAAACGGAATGGGTCACTCTGAGTTGATTTATCACGCCACGTCTTTCCGAAGAATTCACAGTTGCTGGTATTAACAGATCGGTTCTGCGCTCTGGAAGCTGCTAGAAACCAAAAGAGCTCTCATTCAGACGTAATAAAGTGCAGTTCCCCGAAGGGGACCAAAAATATGGTATTCCCACTTCCTGTACTAGATGCGTTATGATCGCCATGTTGGGACATTAGTGCAAGCGACAAATATCAAGGAAAGAGGTCATAAATTGCCCATGATTCTGCCACTTTCTTTCAATAATGATTTTTTTTTAGTTAGCATTGAAGAACTACACAGAGAGAAAATGACTCAACTAAACGTTTTGTTAATAGCCTCAGCAGACCAGAATTGTAGTGGTGACGATTTCACTTGTTACGGCGACAGCTGTCCTTGTAACCACTTTATAAAGTTGTTGTAATTAAAATTGTCACCACAACAATTCTGGTTTGCTGAGGATAAATTAACGTTTTGTTGACGCAACAAATTAATTTTCTCCGTAAATCCCTAAACATCGCGACGGGGTTGTCACTCCAACCCGGTGGACTTGAAGGGTTGTTTTCTACCTCTTGTGTTCGACCTTTCATTGCCGATCCAATGGGAATGACAGATGAAGCAGGTACCGTACAAGGGACGGAACCTAACGTGAGTTAACTTAGGTTTTCAAAACAAACGGTGGCCAAGTCTGACGCGAGTTTTTTCTCGGGAGCAGTACGACGACTGTCCTCAGATAATAACTGAGGCCTGAGGCAGGGGCGCAAAGAAAGCAAAAGTGTTATAGAAGCAGATGTAAGAATCATTGCGGCTCTGCACATAATCTAATTTTTTTGCCGGTACCATAATGATAAATAAAAAAAAATAAAAAAAAAACGACTCTGCACTTGGGAGCTAAAACGCTCAAGCTAACGTCCGCTAGCTCAAAAAAAAGGCATCTCGAATGGATTTTTAACTTAACGCTGAGACGAAAAAAATATTCGTGAGTCACCGATCCGGCGAAAGATAATGAACTTTTTGCTGGAGAAGTTAGCTACTTGATTCCGACTGCTCATTGCGATATCTTGCTGAGTCATTTCTTTGCCATGATCCTACGCAAAAATCATGTTTCTCTACAAATACAACATCAAACTTGACGAGAAGCGGCTTGCAAGAGCACATTTGAAAGGGAAATTAGAATATTGGTGCATTATATCGTGAATGTTCACCACCTATTGCGTTGCATAGTTCTTCGATAAATCAAGAAAAAGCCTTAAACAAAACCACAAGGAGGCGCCGGTCTAAGACTTGAAACCTGCCGCGTCAGCTGTTCTCCAATCTGAAAAACCGCGTTCGTCCTCGGACTTTCATAATGAAATCTCACTCCTCCGTCATTTTTCTTCCACGGACTTGGAATCAAGTAAACAAGATCGGCATCGTCCAGAAAAAAATAATCTTTGACAAGAAAGAGATGGCTTAAGCGGTCTTGACAGCCACCTGAATTTATGGGAGACAAAGTTCCAATCAAAGGTGCCATTTCGGAAATTATTGCCTTTTAATCAAGCTCGGCGAAAAACGGGATGAAAATCATCACTGGAGCGCTGTTTTCGTCGCGCTTCCGAAGGTAAAACCAAAACATGGAAAATCCCTTTCAAGCAGAAAAGTCAGGATTAACGCGCAAAGGACGGGGTTGACGTCCAGCATGCGAACACCCTCTCTGAGTGAGGAAGAGAAAGAGCATGAATACGAACACGACGGAAAAAAGGAAAGATGAACAATCCGAAGTATTTCTTTTTCCTACGAGCTGGTTGCCTGTCTTTCTTATTTGTGAAAGATATGGGTGTGGTTGTAGGACGTTGCGAATTTACGGCTAGTTAAGAATTTCACAGTGAAAATAGAGTGCAAGATCCCCCATAGCAAACATGGGGATTTACGAGGATATGGTAAAAAGGGAAGAGGAAAGATAGACCGGGCTAAAAAATGGAACAAGCATGAGTATTGAGTATACCACTGCATCTTTTTGTCCATTTTAGCCAACGTGTTTCCTCCATCCACACGCATAGAAATCTTTCGTTGTTCAACGGAAACTTCCCGTTCTGCCTGCCATGGTTAAGGGTAAGTTTTTTGTAACACAAACAAAAGACAACATTTTGATGCTTTATGAAGAAGAAAAATGCCGTTGAACGAAATAGTTACTCGACGGCCTGGACGATGGAACACGGTCTTTCTTCTTCTTTTTGTAAGCTCACTTTTACTAGCAGTCAAAAAAGCACTGACCGCTCCAATCTTTTTAAACCTCTGTAACTTTGAAACGGAGAGGGATACGTCAGAAATGCACGAAATAAAATCACTAGATGTTTAAGAGATCTATCAATTTGATCTTGCTTTTTTTGTCGTATCTCGTTTCGTTCCAAAGTTACGGAGGTTTTAAAAAATTGGAGTGGTCAATACTTTTTTGATTGCGAGTACTAGCAGCCAATCTACTGTAAGGAGGGTTGAAACCTAACTCCAGTTGAATGATTCGAAAGATTTCCAAAATTAGGTAACACATTCAAGTCTCGTGGCCATTGATTCTGATTTCACTATAAATTTGAAACAGTGAAAGTCACCGGGATCCAGAGAAAGTTCACTGTTTCCCCTACAAAATTGCTCCACTGAATGAAATCAGTGAAGCAATTTTGTTGGGGAAATAGTGACTTTTAACTGTTTCAGATTTAGAGAGTTCGTCTATATCACCCCTCTGATCGCTTCCTGAACACCCATAAGAAACAACGGGTACTGTCGCCTTCTTTATGTTCGGGAGATGATCCGACTCAAGCCACGAATTGGCTTAACGTTAAATAAAGCCGTGCCACGTAATGCTCAGTGCAAAAAGAACTAAAAAGGTTTAATCAAAACAAAACGTAATCCTTGCTTGAGGAATTTCTGATTTGATAGAATAAGGAAGAGAACGGCATGATCCTCCGCAAACCCGTGAACGGCATTAGACGCAGCCCCTTTTCAGAAACTAATTTCGAACATAACAATAGATTGCACCGTTTTGGCATCTTATTAGCGTCCTTGAAAAGCACGTCAATCTCTCTCAAGGCAACCCTCCTTACTACCGTTGTGAAAAATAGTCCGCCATTAGAAGTTGTTGGGCGTATCTCCTGGCATTTTAAAGACTTGAATAAAGAAGAAAAAGTGGCTCCTTTTGTTGGTGCACAGAGCTATCCTAAATATATGGCTGTTGGCCGGAGTTGTAGTTCCGTGTTCATGCATGAGCACTCAGAGGAGTAGGCATTCTCGCCGGACTGTACACTACAAAAGACCTATGAGCGACGGACCCTGAGAAGCTCTTCTTCCCCTCGTTCGCTTTCTCCTCTGATATTGAATCACGCACAGAGTTGTTTTATGACAACAAACTAATTCCTCTTGATAAAGAGACAAAACAGGTTTTTCCCCCTCCCTTGCCGCAGTTTTATTTCTTGTCGCAAGATTTTTTTTTCTTGCAGCAAGATTTTGTTTTCTTGCAGCAAGAACACTTTTCTTACTGCATGAAAAAAAAATGGGCCAAGAAAAAAAACAAAAAAAACTGTTTTGTCTTTTCATCACGAGGAATTTTCTTGGCGTCAGAAAAAAATTCTGAGTGAACGAGTCACAAGCAGTGCGCCTTCAAAGAGGAACAAGGATTAAGCACTAAAAAGCCTTGCCCGAAAACTGCCGATTTCGCAAACGCCGAGAGAGAGGGGACCACTAGAATTACACAACGTTACAAAATTTGGGTCATGTCTTCCCCCATCGACCAAAAGTAATTTTTTGGGTTCCTTGGGTCTCAAATAGTACGAAACGGCCATTCAAAGTTCTGGGAAAATTGGCATA
>Ga0058701_10003935_pt1 | contig 11920 bp, 15 predicted proteins | sample AgamicOrMae_FD_97039 | JGI IMG/M metagenome (GOLD analysis project Ga0058701, IMG submission 97039) | Agave microbial communities from Guanajuato, Mexico - Or.Ma.e | ecosystem: Host-associated > Plants > Phyllosphere > Phylloplane/Leaf | place: Guanajuato, Mexico | collected 2012-06-04 | reverse complement strand
CTTGAAAGCAATTTTCTTCATTTATTTTGTCTTAACATATTTTTCATTCAGTATTCAAATACCTGGTGGTTCTTTGGTAAAATTTGTTTTCCTTCGACACCTGTGTTTTGTTTTTTTTCAACAAGATAATATTGTTTTCAATCAAGAAGTTTAAATTATCAGACTCCTATTCAGACAAAGTTTGTTTTGCCACAGTGTCTCGCCTCGTTCAAAACCGCTTTTTTGTCGCTTGTAGAATCGGAACCTCTTCCTGAATCGAATGTAGTTTACTTCCCGGTTCAATGTCTGCAAAGGAGCTCTCTCTGAGACTAAGAATGGGTGTCCCACGCTTGTGTCCCTCTGTCTATCCGTGACTGAACGACTAATCTAATTTTGATTCCTTATGTCGGGGTATCGCTCTTGGCGATTAAGGTGATAATGAAAAAAAATATTTCATTGATCAACCTCCTAACCAGACAGCACGTTGACCTATTGGTAAACACTTATCACCGTGACTGTGGGTGGACGATGCAAATTGCGTCATTGTCTTTGCGCATCCTATTCACTATTAGGTCGCATCCTTAACGCGATACTTTCAACAGCACTCTTAATCTCATGCATGTATTTTTCGCGGTAATGCTCGTCGAGTAATTTGGCATTCCAAGTAGCATTTTCAATATCGTCGAGTAATTTGGCATTCCAAGTAGCATTTTCAATAGGGGTCTTTTTAATCAACTTCAAACTTGATTTTTTTTCTATTTATTTATTTATTTTTTATTTTATTTTTTTGAGTTGCGAACTGGCGCTTTCTCAAGGAAGTATGTAGATAGATACTGCGTGTAGAACATATAATGTTTTCTTCCTCGACATATTTTTCCCCTTTTATCAGTGATTTTGGTTTTGAAAACATTTTACCATTCATAATAACAACTGACCTAAGAAAACTAATTTATAATAATAATTCTTCGCTTGGTTAGTTTTTGATTTTAGCGTATCGAGGAAGCTTCTCGTTTCAAAACAAAAGTAGGTAAAGAGTGTTTTTACCAGGCATGTGGTTCATGAAGCCAAATCAGCAACAGAAATACTGTCGTGAAATTTTAAACAACATTTGTTTCTTAGCTGTGCGAGATTGCACTGAGATGCGCTCCTTATTCATATCTTTCCTTTCGTTGTATAGTAAAAATACCTTTTCCTCCGAAAATAGAGAATAAGTATTTCCCGCAGTCTTAAAGATAGCCTTCAAAAATGAGGTGACGTTACTGAGCGCCTGCAGAACCTCGAATAGGCAAACGAACACGCAAGTGTAGTCTGGTTTGCCTACCCTCTGTAACTTGTAAGGTAAACCAGGAGGAAAGCCCCTCCAAAGCACAAATTGAAAATGCACTAATGCTGTCTGGTAACGTTAATTTAATCACATTTCTAAAATATTTCCCAGCTATTTCTTGAATTGACACTAGAAAACATTATAAGATGGATCACAGATTTCTAATAAGCGATCGCCAGTTGCCAGACAACCGGCACATTTATCGTCAAAATGCCCAGCACTTCGAAAACGGCGATTGCTTATTTTTGCTATGCTGGTATATTTTTTGGCACGAAATAACACGATTTCAAATGCATGCACAGTTCATCTACAGCTGTTATGAAGTCCTTTTGACTTACGCACGGCCTTGTAAGTAGTAACAAAATTTTGCATTTGCAGTGCAGTCGAGATATTAAGTCAATGTTCTTCCGGTCAGTGGTATGCCCGAAGTTTTTTTATCTCGACTTGGCATTTGCGCATTCACTTCAGTGTTGCAACTAGAAAATAATCTTTTCGGATATTTCTTGGTCTCTAGTTTTCTTGGAAGATTAAGATTGGAAAAATTATCCCAACAAATACACTAGCACAAATGGTTTTGAGTTTTCCTTTGCAATGAGAACTCAAATAGGTTCAAAGCAATTGCTTACCGTCTTTTGTTTCGATAAGTGTCTATTCGCACGCGAACTGCCATTCAAAATTCATTGGCTCATCTTGACGTGCGTTAAACCTGCCTTGGTATCGATACACCATGCCATAGGGCCTATAGAGCCGCGAAAATCGGACGCTATGACAAACAGGCTCGTTTGCGCTGGTTTGGTCGCAGTTAAGCCGCCTCTCCGATATCAAATTTCTTGATGGTTTATCCTTGGGTTTGGAGACTGCGCTGCGTGATGTCTGCCAGAGATGGGGGAGTTCGTTAGTAGGAATTATGGTCGTTGTAATCTAAAGGTTGGTAGCTCTGTGGTTCTGACTCCCCTTGAGGAGCAGGCTCGGCCTCGTAATGCTCAGGGGGTGCCGCTGCAGGGTCGGGCGGCGTGCGATGGACATCGGCCTGTAAAGAAAAACAACTTTTTCCAATGCTGTTTCTGAGGCTGTATTTCACCTGATCTTATGTCGCCCATGAAGGATAACCACAAAACCAGTGAACATCCGCTTTGGCAACGGGAGGTGGATCACAAACGTGAAAAATCTCCCCCCCCCCAAAAAAAAAGAGAGTAAGATGGGGCATAGTGTAAGCCCTTCACTTATTGTTAGCTCTCAGTTTTTTAAAACACTCACCTGGAAGCCCTTTTCTGGGTCGGCAGTGTAAGTGACCGTTCTGACGGAGCCATCTGACTCGAGAACCCGGTATCTTCCGTGAACAACATCGCCATCTCGCTGCTCTTGGTGACTTTGAACGTTCCCGGAAAGCGGATCTTGGACTCCGTAGGCAAATGTGTAGTCTGGTCGAGCCTTTATGGAAACAAAGCGTGGATTAGACCACCCTGTACGGATTTTCTATTCCTTTTTTCGTATTTCTCCGTTGTGGAGACTTCAACGCCAGTCCTTCCACCAAACTTGTGACTGACTTAAACATATGTTCCATCTCTCTTCCCTCAAGTGCACTGCACATTTTTACTTATTTTTTACGAGAAAAAAAAACACAAAATTTAAAAAAAATAAAACAGAGAGAGAGAGAGAGAGAGAGAGAGAGAGAGAGAGAGAGAGAGAGAGAAAAGTAGCTTACAACTTTCAAAAGAAAAAGACACTTGTAATTGATTAAATTTAATGAACTAATGCATTTAAATGGAAATGCACTTTAATGGACTACCTGCACACATGCGTTTAAGTCTCCTCACAAAAAAAAAAATAGACGACCTGCGCGATGATATGGTTTAGAGAGCCTTTTATATGGTTCACAGTCCGCTATGACCATCTACCTGAAAGTCTCGCAAGTCGTTCAAATGAATCAACTCCCTCAAAAATCCATACTGGAAACAAAAAGTTAAGATTAATTATGCCGACAAAAAAGAAAAAAAAAGTTCCCATACGAACCACATAATCTAAGGCTGCACCAAACTGCATCGACGGATCGTGTTCCTTGAGGGCGCCTAGAGGGCGCTTGTGATCGAAATGAGCTGCTACCCTCGGGACCGGCGCTTCCTTTGACGACCCTGAAACCGGCCCAGAAAAGCTGGAGAACTGATACTGAGGCGATGCGGCAGCTAAACTTAACATGAACAGAGCGACTGTTCGACAGGCCATCGTTACCGCTACGCGCCGGTCGGGACCGATCGGACAATAAGCTAACCGCCGCGCCAGCGTCCTATAAGTAGATCGCAGACCTCCAGCTTTTTGTTGTGTGCGCCATGCCGCCACTTCGAATCGATTTACCCGCCTTGTTACAGCATCGGCATGCAGAAAAAGAAAACACTTACCGGATTTATCTAAAGTCACTGTGAGCTGGCGGTACGTAGGTCCACCTACAGTTTACATTCCCTTGTGGGTTAAGTGGGTCAGGCCTTCGGCCATTTTTTCCCCCGTGAATAACCTTGGCCGAGCTGGACGATGTGTAATGTCGTGATTCTGTGGAAGTTATTTGATAATTGTCCGTTTCCAAAACGGTGGGGCGTCCGGTCAAAGACATGTTTCATAGTATCACGCAGCTGAAATGATCGACAAACTGTTTAAACTTGCTCTTCATCGAGATCTCGTCATTTTAAAGTGCATTTAGGGACATGTTGTGACCTTGGGAATTAGCGTATGGTTACGGGGTGATTGTGAGCAGGAAAACTGGCAAGCAACCCGACCAACTAGTAGTCCCTGGTCCAAGAATCCGTTTATACCTGGATACTGATATTTTGACGCGGATGTGCAGAGGAAAATACTGCGGATATTCATTCGAAAACTACGGATATCCGTGCTATTGCTATGGATATCCGACCATCAAAAACGACCTAAAATGCGCGTGGATCAAAAAAGAGGTCACATTGCATGTTAAGCTCTCTTTAGATCGCGCAAAGCATTTTCTTTATTTTTTTTTGTGTATATTTCCCGTTTTTAATCTGATTTGTTTTTCCATAAACACTTATACCCTATCTCCATTTTTTCCAAACACAACGTCTTACTCCGTAAGCTCCGCTTTCTGTTTCGGAGATAGTCGCGAATTTCGTCCAATTTCCAATACCCAATATGACAGGGTTAAAGTGGAAATCCACCGATTTCGGATAGACTAAGCGTATAAAATCAATGCATAAAAAAGGCTTCGGGTAAAAAAAATCGCTTCGAAAACATTGCCCTAGGTTGGGGCATGAGGCCTTTATTGTGAGACCACATAGGAAGCTGCGAGCGTCTTCTCCTCAAAGAGTAATGAGCAATGAAAAATAAATTTTGAGTTTATACTCCATCGAATTCATTGTCGAATGTATGTTTTCTACGTTTAATTTAAAAGGATGTATTTTCTTCTTTGATTATTGTACATTACCATCAGTGCTTTTACGTACTATGGTACAGTACCGGTACTAAAATAAATTCCCATTTCCTCGCAGTTGTCCAGAACCAATGAAATTTATATTCCGCTCGTCAACTCTCCTTGGTCACGTAAAAACGTCATGTGGACGACTTGCGAGGGACTCGCACTTCATGATCGCTTTGTTGCAGGGAGAGAAATTTAGCACGGCTCACAAGCGCGCTTTGCAGGAAATGCAAGTCGTCTGAATGCCGCAGCTACAGTAATATGGATTGATTGATTCAGATTTGCCGTATTGCCCATGTAGGGCATCAGCTTTGTCAAGCTTTCCGGCTGTCATCATTTCCAATCAGGGAAGAAGTACAGGAAAAGCAAGGTATAGGTAGCTAACAAACGTTTCGGACTCAGAGAGCCTCACAGATGAGTAGGCCTAATGCAAGTGGAGAGTAACCCATTCAATGATAGAGCTTTACGACAAACCAAAATCACAGCGATTACGACCATCGATGCTCCAAGAGGCAACTTTCGGTCAGTCTTTGACTATCAAAGTGTATGTGAGCGGACAGAGTGATCCCAAGTGCATCGTGTCTGCCTTAAATTGGCTAGAACCGACTTTGAGAAGCTTATACCGGTTCAAGAAGGCTTTACCGGTACTGTCCGCCACGTGCCTTCTCATTCCTTCCTCTCTTTTTTAGTTGTCGAAGTGATGGCAGGAATAAGTTATCCCTCAATGAGGTGGTGTTTCTGCGTTTTTTTGGTGATGTATCTAACTTTAATCTGACAAGGAAGTCTCATCTAGCGCCGGAAGTAGAGACCGAAAGAATTGAGCCGTGACAACGTAAAGCGCGAATCAGAATCACTCTTTTTAGAGATCCGCGCCATGAGACAAAAACGAGTGGCGAGTCGATGTTTTTAAGAGGTGGCATAGGTCCTTCCTACTCACGCAGCAAAGCAGGGCGACAGGCCGACGCAGTGACGCAAATCGCATGGCCGAGCTGCGCGATATGATGGGATAACGCTTAGCTATAGAAGAGGGTTTTCACCCCTAAAATCCTGTCGGAAACTCAGAATCATAAAAAAGATATGTAGGTATAAAAAGAAATTAGGATATGTCAAAGGTGGGCAACCTACATAACATCTTTGTGATGCGGTTGCCTATGCAGTCAATGTAACGTAATGCGCTCAATTAGCCGTGGCATTCGGACTCTTGCTCTTCTCGTCACTTTCTGAATACGAGCCAAAGAGTAGTGTTACTTTACACAGATAGAAGAAAACGAGTTCGCCAACGAGAAGTTTCTCATTACATTTTTTTTCTTCCCTGCTTTGCTTTGAGATTTCTCTCCAAAATTAGCTAAGTTTAAAATTTTACTCTTAACTGGCATAGCCTGAGGGAATTGGGTGGAAATTCAGGTTTATTCAATATAAAATAATATTTCTTAACGTGTCGCACAACGTCTTCTCTACAAGCTGAGTTTGAATATTGCGCCTAAGGTCCGAGTGTCAGCTTGGCCTCGTGTAAGCTCCGCTAGATGGCGTCTGAGGTCCTGTTCGTTTCGTTCAGGTTTCGTTACGCTAGTTCTCCCGGACGTTCATAGGGGGCGCTTCGAGAGTGTTGTTTTTGTTGTGTTGGAGCTGCTGTAGTTGATACACAGAGGAGATTTATAACAATAATGTTATTAATTTATCTTTGAAGTTGTGGATAGCCTTATTATTCTTGCCCGCTCTTCTAAAAACGCTTCAAGGGTTTTCTTTTACTACACTTATAATGGCCAACCACCTCCATTCAAATAGTATTTCGTTGCAAATACGCAGTCCAGGTTAGGGACCCAGTTTTTATGTACCTTGTTCATTAGTAACCTTTTCGAGGTTTGGTCAGCTTAATCAACGTAATTTTCAATAACTTATTTCATCGTGGCAATATTAAGCTTTGCTTGTGAAGCAATTTTGATCCTCCACGGAGCTTAAATTGTGAGGTAGAAGTGAGAGACTTTTCTGATCACAATGTCTTCGTCCTATTCATCAAGACGGGAGGCCCGCTACCATAGTAGCGGAGGCCCTAGCAGTAGCGGTTACAGGAATAATCATCACAGTGGTGGTAGTAGTGGCTATAGCAATAATCACCATGGTGGTGGTGGTGGACATGGTAGTAATTACCATAACAGTGGTAGCAGCAGCAGACATCAACATCGTCGTGAGGGTCACCACTCCTCTCAGGGTCACCACACATCTCAAGAGGATGAATTTATGGAGCATAGACGCAAAGAGAGGGAGCGGATTGGTATGGAGGGGATTCCTGGGGTGTGGGCACGCTCACCATCTCCTTCAGACGAGTAAGTTTCTAAGCTGACCAATACATGCATCACTCTTTTGTAGAATTTTTTCACACCAAATGTTTCTGTTCTCAGCTCCGATTCTTCAGGATACCTATCGCAGCTGTCCAAGCGCAAGAGCACAGGTGGTGATGGAGATGGACCAGAAAGGAAGAAACTGAAGAAAAAGAAGGAAAAAAAGAAGAAGGTATATTTCATGCCGTAGTTTTCTTTGTGTTTACATTTAAATTGGCCAGTTAAAAGCAGTGCTTGATCATTTTCTTGAAAATTTTCAGAAATCTCACAAGAAAGAAAAAAAAGCAAAGAAGTCCAAAAAATCAAAAAAGAAGAAGAAGAAGGAAAGCAGCTCAAGTTCATCATCATCATCTGATGAAGAAGCACAGTGGGTTGAAAAAGACAGTAAGTTTCTATTTTTTAGTGTCTTTAATTTGAGTTAGGAACATCTCACTACACTTTTCTAGCTAAAGATCTGGGACATACAGAAATTTTGACAAAGCTCATTCCAAGAATTTTACCATCATCCAAGAGCTGATTTTTCTCACTTTACATAGTCATTATATTAAAAACCCCTCACCTCCGTGTACAAAAAAAAGGTTCACAGTTCCTTAATGCTACATCACAAAAGTCTGCCAAATTTTTCCTTTTGATGTATGAACTTCAGGAACATGAACTGCGCCAGTTTTTTTATTAAGTCTTCTCTTTTCATCAACAGTTAATCTTAGAAAATAAACATACCAAAGTGTTTTCCCAAAATATTTGGATTGTAATAAAAATTCTCTTTGCATTCCCATATGATATCTCCCAGTGTATTGACCCGGCTGCCCCATATAAAATGTATTAAGTTGGCTTCCTTGCGTTGAAGTCGACTCTCATTTCGAATGCATTAGGTTTCGTGCGTTCAAGTTTCCCTATATTTATCGCGTGTCGGGTGTATAGGAACACGCAATTTATTTTCCAGAAAATCTTTAGGTAAGTTGATTGATTTTTTCTTTCTTTTTTTCAGAAGCCGAAGCATCATCGTCAGACAGTGAGGACGGAGTTGTCGGACCAATGCAAAAGGCACACGTCAAACTTACAGCCAAAGACCTGGGCAAAGCCTTGTTGCCTGGTGAGGGTGCCGCCATGGCCGCTTACATCGCAGAGGGCAAACGAATTCCAAGGAGAGGTGAAATCGGCCTCACATCTGACCAGATTGCAACCTACGAGGCTGTTGGCTACGTCATGAGCGGTAGCAGACACAGACGAATGGAAGCTGTGCGAATACGTAAAGAAAACCAGGTGTATTCTGCCGACGAAAAGCGAGCTCTGGCGATGTTCAGCAAAGAAGAACGCCAGAAACGAGAGAACCGCATCCTCTCACAGTTCAGAGATATGGTTAACACTAAACTCGCGAGTGGGAAGGAGTAACGATGCACTTTATGTGTAGACTTTGGTTAATGTTAACTATTAATTTATTTTCTACTCCTGTGATGAGTTAGGTTTTATATATCGTGTATATAAACATATTAAGTTAACTCCTTTTGTGTACGAGAAATAGGGTTATGACTTACGGCGATGATCCCACACTCAAGACTAAAAATCTGCGGCCTCCTCTAAGCAACAGGGATATAATTTACAGGTGTTTGAGACTTCTTATCTGAAATGTACAGTGGTCCAGTTTTTTTCTTCATTTTTGGAGTTTTTATTCATTCTCTCATGATTTATTATTTAAAAATTGCGTTTGGCGATGGTTTGAATGGCGTCGCGCCATAGATTCTATCGCGGAAAATCAATTTATTTGTCGGAGCGCGTCGCGTGGGCTTTCGCGCGATAATCCACCCATTTGGAAGGCTATGATAAATCACTGTAGACATTGTACGAAACTTGATTTTACTTGAATTTGTAGATAGTATTGTTTGTACATATACATGTGAAATACAAACGTAAAATATCATTTTTAAACGTGTTATGATTTATTTTTTGCCTAGTCCTCAAGTTATACTTATCGTCATGGGAAAGTTTGCCGGCGATTTTCCTTTTTTTTCCCAGAGTAAATGATTTCGATGCAAGCAGGTTTTGGACCTGTTAGCCAAATGAAGCTGTTGGAAAGAACGGGAATGGATCTAGTCGCTTAGTTGGGACGGAGATTTTGACGCTGCGATCGATTTAGGTTCAAGCTGCTCGGTTATTCGTGATAACTTTTTGGAATATCCTCAGCAAATTGCAGGAATACCCACTTTAATTTTTCTTATTTGACCTTCTAAGCAGCACGGCGTGTTCATCTGAAACTTGCCACTGTACGTAAAAGAAGGGGAAAATATAATTTTCAAGGTTTTGCCGTCGTATACATCCTTAAATCTTCGCGCCTCACCAGAAAGGCAACACTCTTAGCACAAAGATTAAGGATTGCTGAAAGACTTTTTTTTTCCGTTACGCACTCATATCATTTGAAAATTACCCTTTCAATTATGTTTAAAGCGAATCTAATGTAAAGATACATTATTTCCACTAGCGGACTTCTAAACACTCACGCGAAAGTTGTAAGGTCATATGATTTTAAAGTTGGCGAGACTGCAGAATGTTTCAAAACTCTTCGAAGGCAGTGCTCATCATTTGCATAGATTAAGTATGATCTTTTGATGTTTCATGTGGAGTAGAGCCCTTAGGGCTCTAATGTGGAGCGTCAAAGTCTCGGTGTCTCAGTCTAAGCGCACTATCTTGATGTTTATGTAAAGGCAAAAGCTAACCTCTGTTTAGACGTATTTACCGTTTACTTTATCGTTGACGTGCCAGTCAGCCAAGGTGAACTTAAAAGACAATTGTTCCATTTTTTCTTCTTATGAATATTTTTAGTTTAGCATACGCCGTTGCAGTGAATCTTTCCTGGAGTAGTGAAAGTGTGACGATGTGTTGGTATCGTTCACTTGACGTTATGATTTCGGAACTAAGATATGTGCCAATTATTTATCTGAAAGATTCCTTTATTACCTTAACTGAAGTTTTTATTCGTCCTTAAAATAACCTGTATTCATTCTCCGAAAAAAAATTGAACAAAGTAAAGTTTTACTCTAACCTACTTCAGGTCTATCCCTGTGGGGCAAATGAGACAACAGTAAAAGAAGTGTATTTTTTTTTAAATAGTTGGTTTGCTTATCCATGAGTTTCTTTGGAGTACTTCTACAATAGGTTAATTTTTAATTTATGCATGAAATTTGGAGATTTTGTACTTTTGCAACATATCTCTCAAAGTCCTCTTCATGTCAAACTGTTGTACGCTTTCCCTGCTGCTTAAGCATATGACTGCTTAAGCATTGATTAGCCCATCAGTCTGTGCCATGTAACATTCAAAATTTAGTGTGTGAAAATGACCGTGTACCCCATTTTAACTGTTAGCCTAGCCTTGACCTTCTGTGTGCAGATTGCCTACATCTGGCATGTTAAAGAGGATCTGTGGTCTCCACTTTTTTATTAGTGTATTTCTCTTGTTACAGGCTTTATTCTCAGTAGGCGATGGGCCTTGATCGCAAAGATGGAAGACGCAGTAGAAGTAAGGAGAGGGACAGACCAAAGGAGAGAGACCGTGAGAGAGATAGAGAACGGGACAGAGACAGAGAAAGGCGAGAGATTCGTGATCGCGAAAGACCTCGCCGATCACGGAGTCGCTCTCGGGACAGGCTGAGAGACAAAGGAAAAGAAAAATCTCGGAGCCGTAGTCGAGACAGAGAAAGGAGAGACAGAGACCGGGATAAGGATCTCGACAAAGACAGAGATAGACATCGCAATCGCGATAAGAAGCGATCTCTCTCGCCGTAAGTTCCAGCAATCTTATTATACGGCAAAGTTGATCATTTGACAAATGGTCTCCTTTTGTTGATGACCAGCTCTGTTACTACCGTGCTTTTACCCGAATTATTGTATGCAAGACTTCTACCATGATTTTTTGGGCTAAAGCCATGCTATCACTTAAATGCAGTGTTCACGGGTTCATCGCCGAATCCCGCTGTAGATAAGAATTTTTATTTATAATCATAATTTTCTGAGTTTTAAAGATACAACTCTGTATGTCAATCATAAGAAGCCTACGTGTAAGACAGAGATGGAACAAGCGCGGCTGCTCCGGACACACAATATCGGAAACTGATGCGCAGCAAAATTACTCCTTACGCGTGCTCATTTTTAGGAAAAAATAAATTTTGCTGACCGATCAACCTCCAAGAATTTCAGTCGTGATAATGTCTGGCATCTTCTATAGAGCCTCGTGCGAAATATTCCAGCTTTAAACTTTTCCCTTCAGTATAATTTCGTGGAATTTTTGTTCACTGTATTGGAATATTTGTGACAACCATTTTGCGTTTTGCACACGTTTAGCGTGGATGTTCTTTGAACTTTTTTTGGTGGGAAATGTCATTCAACATCAGTAATTCTTGTTTGTTTTTTTAGAGTGAAATCTAAAGAGGAGACTGATTCAGTGGAAGATGTCAAGCAGGAGGATAAATCCAAAGATGTCAAAAAGGAAGAAGAAGAGGAGGAGAAGAAACCTGTTGTGCGGAAAGAGCCATTATCGTTGGAAGAACTATTGGCTAAAAAGCAGGCACAAGAGGCTGAGAGAAACAGGGTTGGTATCCTGGTTTTTTTACCATGAAATATAAAATTAATTAAGAGCTCACAGGAATAGTAGTAAGGCTATATCGCATACGTGAACTAATTGCGGAGAAATTGGAGAGCGTCTGTTTTACACATGGTATAGTGATTTAGTCTAAAAACGTTGGTTAACTTGAGCTGGGCTGTCAATGTCAGCCGAAGTTATATTAGGTATATCCCTTGTTGAGGAAAGTCAACAAAACTACGGTTTCCTGTTTTAAAACTGAAAAAAAAAAATCT
>Ga0058701_10003934_pt1 | contig 11922 bp, 10 predicted proteins | sample AgamicOrMae_FD_97039 | JGI IMG/M metagenome (GOLD analysis project Ga0058701, IMG submission 97039) | Agave microbial communities from Guanajuato, Mexico - Or.Ma.e | ecosystem: Host-associated > Plants > Phyllosphere > Phylloplane/Leaf | place: Guanajuato, Mexico | collected 2012-06-04 | reverse complement strand
TCTTTTATTCTCTTATTCTACTCTGAGACGGGCTGCTGACATGGTACCTTGCTAGACTGCCTATCACAAAATTAATCAACTTTTTTTTTTTACCAACGAACTGCTTCACTATCTTGTCGTTTACGAGAGATTAACCTCTAGCCCTTGCGCATTGATATGCTTTATTGAAGCCCTGCCTTTAAAATGAGTGTTACTGAATACTCCTCTTTTTGCGGAAAAGTAGTAGGCCCTTTGTTACTGATATCTAAGGGATTTTTTTAATTAAAATACTCGATGAAAAAGAAGCTCTCAACTAATCTTTATTTTCTTTTGTCTGCTCTCTGCGAATATCTCAAAATCCCTCTTTACGTGAAGTATCAGGGAACGAAAAAAATGGGGATACATTATTTTCTGTGTCTGTAGGCTCACGTCAAATGCAAAATCGGAATGGGGTAACTTGTTTCGATGGATCGCAAGAAATCGCAAGTGATTGCAAGCGAATCCAAACCATGCATTTTATACCGATAGATCTTGCCTTTTCGGAAATGCTGCCCCAAGGCGGCGTCATGCAAGAACTTCATAGATTCCAAACTACCAATTTACGAAAGTAATTATTTCGCAGTGATATGTATTATGTGGGCCCAAATTGGTTGAGGATGTTTCTGACGAGGTAGACGTCATTGACAGCAACATCTTATCCTTTGCACTTAAAACAAGAAAACGCAATCTATGGTATAGGCTTGCTTAATTGTTCCGAAACAACCTACCTCAAATTTGCCTGCGGTATTGAATAATGCGTGAACCCTCTCTACCGCTTCAAAAATTTGAAAGGGAAAAAAATGTTGTTGAAGGCCCATTTATGGAGGAGCTTGGGGAACCCAGAAGATAATCTAGGCTGTGAGTTAAAGTTTTAAGTTACTGCTTAACTGGATCAAATATTCGTTCCACTCGGTATGTCATAGACGTCGAAAATACACTTCTGTTTTATTATCTGGACTGAGCTAATGGGTTAATGTTGGTGCAAGTTATCCTAGCATCATTTTGCACTTGCACCACATTTTCGCGTTTCTGCAAAGTGCAACCTAATGGAATGACCACTCGGATTCCATAAAGAGCTTCTTGTGACAGTTTACGCCCACTTATCTCAGTCCGCGGCGTCGTGGCCGCTATTTTATGATACCTCTGTAATGGCAAACAGACATAAGTGCTCCCAACGCAATACTTGAAATGTTACCTCAGGAAAACAGTAGCTTCAAGGGCCATTTATGACGACTCTTATCTGTCCCAAGAAGGGAAGCTTTCTTATAGAATGACGCCTGTTTGTCAACCACATAAACAAAAGTTGCTATAATCATCTTTTCCTGACTTTCAGTGGTTTTGCAGCATGGGGTCGCAATGGTTTATCTGTCCTTAGTGTGGTCGATTACTGTAGGGAGTTTATCATCGTTATGAAGCTAATTTCCTTTGCGATCCACCCAAACATTGGTAGCTTTGTAAGGAAATCGATTGTGACTTTCTATCATCTCTATAATAAGTACCAATTTTTTTACTCGATTGCACGCACTCACGGTGTCATGACCGCGTTGGTGTTAAGGTTGTTCTAAAACTTTTCTAGCAGAAATTATGTTTTCAGAAACTTTTGCCTTAAGCAAAGCCCTGTCGAAGACGCTTCTATTTTAGGAAATACTTGTGATTCTCCGCGTTAAGTAAATTTAAATACATTGTTAGTAATGGTAGCCCTTCTTTTATTAGCAGAAATAAATGATTTACTTCAAAACAATCTGCTGGGATCATGCGGTGATTTTTTTTTCGAAGCGTCGCCCATTAAAACAGTTTTGCAAGGTCTTTTCAGCTGTTTCTTGTCCCATGGAAACAAACATTTCGAAGGCAGGGGAGCGATTCTGAGCAAACTTAGAAATAACTATACAAGCACAAATAGAATTATGAAAAATTTGGAGGACATTACAGTGATGCTCGGGCAGAAGGTGAGCCCTCATTATATTCGACAGCTTGTCGGGTGGTTAGTCAGCCTTGCCTTTAATTGATTGTTGGAGTTTGGGTTTATGGGATCAGCTTGAGAGATGGTTAATAATTAATTTTACAGCTACAAATTCCATGTCAGACTAAATCGGAACATAAACTCTTCTTCTCCGCGAGCTACCTGCTTGCAATCCGCTTTTAAAATGTGCCCTTTAAGATTACATACCCTAACCTTTGTCATGAACACAAAAATCTTTTTTAACATATTTTTTTGTAAATGTTTTCTGCTCTTTCGTTACAAGTATTGGGAATAACAATCATAGGGTAAAACTTCTTAACGCCGCAGTTATTTGTGAAATGATGCGTTTTTCCGCTAGGGCATGTTATACGATGCATTTCTCGCAAACCACACTCTGAGGGCCACCCCACTTCCTTTTTGTACTGAGGAGCAAAAGTCTTTGCAACCTCTCTTAATCCAATAAGATTAGCAAACAATCGAAAGTGATTTAAGATTCGGGTAAAATCACAGCGTTTTTCGCTTTGAGGTGCCGCCAACAAAAGACAAAATTGATTCCAACAAATCTGTAGAAGAGGGGAGCCCTGAAAGAATAAGGAGCGTAAATGAATGAGGGAAGCTGCGACAAATGAAAAGCAGTCCAGAAATGAGAGGTATACCATTTATTTGTCAGCTTCGGGTGGCATGACCCATTCGTATCCCCAGATGAAAGTCATTATGCCAACGTTTCGTAGGGGACCTCTAAGGCGTCGTCTTTAAGAGACTTTTACAACTTAATGGGATCAAAATTTTCGTCGTAACATTTAGGGATGCTGTTTCAGAGAAAAACTTCGAACACTCTCGGTTTTAATGACTAGGGTTTTCACCCTTATGTTTTACCTTCGATCATTGTCTCCTATGCGGCACGGTGGTAAAAAACTAGAACCCAAAAATGGGCTGAAATCACTTTGGAATATTCTTCAGTATTCCTGAAGGCCAATTTTACGCTTCTCTTTTTAATCTACATATGGACTGTTTTGTACCATTTAGAAAATCGCGAAATCCCATGCGACACGTTGACCGTACAAACTAGAGCCTAAAAAATGGGCTGAAATCACTTTGGGATTGTCGTCAGTATTCCCAAAAAAGGTCAATTTTACGCTTAATGTCTGTTTTAACCTATCGGGCCTGTTATGTGCTATCGAGAAACTCGCAATATCTAAACGGAAAGGCGAGGCAAAATATCTTTCTTTATTTTTTTTTGTTTGTTTATTTTTTTTGCATTAGTATTAACGGCGTGGAACCACGCATGTAAGATTTAATTACTTTATTGAAATAAACTTCAATCAGGTTAAATAAAATGTCTAATGGAAATCGCAACGCTACCATTTCGCCAGGTTTGGTGCCCGTTGGATTAGGTTCACTTGTTAGGTAAGGTTCAGTGCCTTTTGTCTCGCTCTGCAGTCGCTCTGCTCGACCGTGCGACGAAAGATGGAACACAAGAGATGTACAATTCAACCTTGCAAATTCACCAGGCCTCTGAGCGGCCAGTAGAAGTCAGTTGGAACCTAGAACACGGCTTCCGTCACCAATCAGTTAACATCCTGCTACCTACGTGATGATTACCATCCTCAGCTCCTATCCAACCCTGTAATGTCGCAACAAAATCTTCTTTCGCGTGCATATCGCACGGATATGCCAGGAAGAGTCGTCAAGGTCTCGTCCAAAGACTGTCACATGCCATTTGTCTCGTAACTAGCCCTACGACCAAGGCCCCTTATGACAGTCCAGTTGCATTTATGACGGCACCGAAGGCCACGCTTTCAAAAGACGGAGAGGCGTGGTTCAAGGGTCCCGCGTGAACCGGTTACTTGTTGGTTTTTCGTAATTATGGCTATAACATGATTCTTTTCGAGCGTTGAAGTGTCAGACAGAAAGACTTTATGACTGATATCGTTAAATGCTGACCTGTTCAGCCCTCTGAGGCGCATGGTTCAGGACCTCGGAGCTTTCTTTCCTGTTTGGAAGAAGTAACGAGGCTTACTGAATAGGGCGACTAGATTCAATTAATATCAGGGTAGCAACTAATAGGTGACAAGAATAAAGATCTTTCATCACTTTGAGGGAAGATGATAAACTAGTGGATCTGCATTACACTCAACAAAGTGGTTCCTGTCCATAAGACACTTCAGGTGCTTTGTTTTTGTACAAGTTGAACGTTATTTGCATACTGTATTAAATAACGTACCGTAGCGAAGCTTCATTGGCTAGCCTTAGGTAACCAAGCCTTAAAATTAACAAAAGGTGACAAGGTAAAAGAGTTTCCCTGTATTTGAGAAAAGATGGATTTAAACTAGTTCTGTAAATATGACTCAGGAAAAAGTTTTTGTTCAAGTCGAAAGTCGTTGGCATGCCAAATAGCGTATAGTTGGCGAAACTTCTTTCATTAACTAGCCTTCGGTCACTAACAGTACGTTTTAAAATCAATAATTTAAGATCAGCCTTGAGACCAAACAGACAGCGTTTGGGATGGGTACTCTAGCTCTCTTTAAGTGAATAAAAGAGGTAACATAAAGCAAATCATTGGCTGAAAAATAGTTCTACACAAAGCACGAGACTTTTGCGATGCTCCGAACAATACTTTTATTCTAGGTGCAAGAACCTTCCTTGCGGCTCGCTTCGATTCGGGTTCACATGTTGCCTCTTAGATGCAGTTTTTCAATACATAGATGACTACTTTGTGGGAAAATCTGAGGAGAACAAGCCTTAAGATTAATCTATGCGAAGCCCTGAAAAAGTCGTCAGTGATAATGTGTTGGTGGAAAATTGCTGTTCCACGTGCTTCTATTAACTCGAAACAATTTAATAACACACTTTCCTAGATAGAATCGCCGTTTCAAGTGTTTACCTATCGTATCCTAATTTACCAAGAAACACTTCTCTCAGCATAATTAAGGCCCCGATCAAGCAAAAGCACCCCAGAAAAGTCTTCACTCCATTTATCAAAGCATCTCAAGCAAACTCCGTAATTTATACACGGAGCTCATCGGGGTACACTGTTAAATTGGGTTACTGTATGTGTGCTCAAGGCAGTACCATCAATCGTGTGTAGTGGTCGATGTTTTGACAGAGCCACGCGTCGGCCAGGATGACCCTGGGGCGCATCGGGGGCGCCCACCTGATCGGAGAGCTCTAACGACCCCGTTGGCCCTAATCCCCTAAATCGGCCCATAGGCTGCGGGGACACGTTGGTGTATTTGCATGCGAAGCTCCTTATAAACTTGGACAAAGACTACTGCCTCTTGGCTTTTTCAAGAGCTTTAAAGATTGATTGAAGTCAGCCCCAGAGGTTGCGGATGATTGGAGAAAATTGTAATTGAACAATGATCGTGATTAAGTCTGCCTATGAAGGTTCAGGAGACATCCTCCACCGGAATAGATAGTAACTAGGAGGTAAAGCAACTTCCTAATCGTAATTATTTGGAAGATGCCAATGAAAAGCCATAGAAGAGAAGATATTGGACGGTTCGAATAAGCCCAGTGAAACTGAATCAGCCGGATCGAGCATCAGAAGCAGAATCAACACCAACTAGAGAATCAGTACCTTTTTAGTACACATGAGGACGGATTACAGGTAGGTTAAGTTAGTTAAGACTCGTCGACCCAGAGGTGTAGTTAGGTTTAGTCGGGCTGAACAACGTTAGGCTTGAACTAGTATTATGTAAGGCTCCACTGTAAATAAGGCTATGCCATTTCAGAAGTCAGTAAAGTAAAAAATGCCAACACCTTCAAATACTTCTATACAGGATGAACGCAAAGATATGAAAAGCGGTTGATTTCTTCGCAGATGAACTCGTGAAAGTGGCGACGCGGGCATGAGACTTGTCCCTTCGAATAATTATCGTTCAGCGAAAAACATCCGCCGTTCAGCTGGCGGGGCCGCTGTGCCACGAGACAACGGATCTGTGAAGGCGTCCGCACAGAGTGACTTTCATTAACTTCTAAGCCCGGAGTGTTTCTGGGCATAACTTGGTCCGTGTTTAGACAGGCGTCAATGCTCTCCTTTACCCTTGCCAAGGAATCTGTTTAATAAGGCATGCAAATGAAATGACCGCCGGGCCCTCGGATCACACCCTAATGAAGGCCAGACTTCTCATCATAGTCGCCACCTTCGAAAGGGGAAAGATTTTTTATCCGCTGCAGATTATGACGGAAAGCGCCATCTACCGTGTGCCTACTATTAGTTAAATTGGTGACGTTCTTTCAGAAGCGCGGTCTTAATTAAAAGGTGGCAATTTTACAGTTGCAAATATTTCAATTAATATACTAAAGAGGTACTTACATGTCCGATAATTTGCTATTTTAGTAAATGTATTTATGACTAATTACCAACGAGTAAACTTACACTGGAAGCGAATACTCATCTTTGAAGTTCTAAATTTCGTATCTAAAAGAGAACACACAATGATAAACAGCAATTCACCGGCGGTCGTATTATCTTGTTAGAAATAGAGTTTACGTTAGCAAACAAAGGGAAATACGAAATGGATCTACATTTTTTTCTAAATAAATAATAATCATAAAAAACTTTCGTAATGTGTTTATTTGATGACGAAATCAAACGAACACTTTCTCAAAAGGCATGAATTAATCCACTCCAATAACATCATTTTAGAGTGTTGTACCCGAAAAAATAAATGCTGTTTCTTCGGAAAATTTTTAAATTGACAGTTCTAAGGCACAAATTGATGTAAAGACTCAAAAGATATTTCTTAGAAAGTAGTGTACAGAAAAATAGGTAATCTTATCTTGTTAGATTGAAGAGGCTTCTCGAGGAGACAAAGGGCAAGTCCTATGTAATCCCTGGCCGTCTAGGACGAGGGGGCCCAAGGAGGCAGTTTTATAGCTTGGTAACAGCATATCCATTTTGCCTGAGATCCATCTTTTGGCTGACACTGAGAGTGGCTCCCCGTTGCGCCGAGACGGCTGTGGGGGCTCCAGTCTGCATAGACATGTTCTTATTAGCGACCTCGCCTCGGATTAAGCGGACCCAGCTCCCGCTAATCCGCATCCTTAACCGTTTCAAACTTAATTATGACAAGGAGGCTCTTTTTTTGTCACGCGCCAGCAGTTTCGGCCGCGACACCGCAAAGCTGTCGCTGTGAAATATTCTTCGAGTCGCGGTGCCTTTGAGGACAGCAATGATCGCCGATGCGCTTTTTATCTCCAGCGGTGCAATATGCGTTCAGGGAAGGTGCAGTTTAGATTTGAAAGGTTCGGCGTTGCACCTCTGGTCGTTAAGCCACGGAGCCGGAGCAATAGCGAAGAGAGGCACAAGGTGATCAGCTTTGCTAAAAAATGATGGACCTCAGTAACTGATACAATAATAGAGGTTCTAATAATAAAAATCCTCGTTCCGGGTAGCCGCACACTGTCTTGTATGAGGTGTGAAATGATGGGACATGTTTAGGTTTTAATATAGACTTTATTAATAGAAACAATATATGAAAAATTCTCGGTAACACGGTACAAACGAGGCTCCTGTTTTAAGAAATTCATACCTGTTTTATGGGTGTGGAACTTAAACAGGGTTTGTAGGTGTTTTGATTAATTTTCAAGGTAGACCTATGTCTTCAGACTTCAAAAGGTCTCAGCGAGAGCTTTTCATTGCATGAGTAAACATAGTTCTATCTTGAAAAATATAATACCACCGCATTATATTCACATCCAAAACAGGCAACCACTGTTGCAAACTACACCAGATTTACCGTTATACCCAGAACAAGTATAGTGCCCAACCGAGAACAGATATATCGTATCTGAACCGTTGCCCATTGAACGCGTTTTATATCCCAACACTGGATGCAGCTGCAAATCTAGCAAAAACAGGCATGTTTGTCAGTGTTATAATACATTTTTATTTGTAGTTTTATTTTTACCTTATTGCGCATTTTGGGTCAATATCATAAGAGCTTACACAAATTGCATAAAATTGCCCGAACTGCCGATCAATGTTGGGGCGCGAGCGCATGCCAGCACCCGTCATTTTCGCGAACATAGCCATTAGCCTCAAGGACCACTCCATCCTCATAATTGTTGTCGCTCTCAATACAGCGTGCTAACATTTTGCAACAAGTTATTCAACACCTATATTGGAGCGTTTCGAGCGCCACTTCATTGGCGAGAACACGCTACTGGGTGTTTGCAAAAACGATGGTGCCCCTGATCAAGGAGACTTTCGCAATATGAGCGTGCGTCATGATCTGCCGAATTAGGCTTGATGAGGTGGACGCCTGGAAGAACCGTTAGGACCACTAGGATGAGTCATCCGTAAAGATGACAATACCGGAGCACTGTTTCGTAAGTCAGCCTATACTACACGAAATATAGTTAATACATTCGAAATATTAAAAACGGATGATATTACAAATGCGTTGACTCAATACATAAGTCCATTGCTTTTGTTAAAAGCAAATATCCGTCAAATGTAAATCGTCCAACACCAAAAGCTTTCCTGCTAAAAATTGCGAAATCGGCCAGTACTTGTTAAAACATATTTTTCAAAGTAACATTTTAAATATTCAGTCATTTTTTTCAACTCTTCAAAAAAGAAAAAAGAAAATTAATAAATAAATAATAATTGTCCAAATACTTATGCAAATTTACAATAGTTTTGATTTCCCGAATTCAAACTTTATAATTAATCATGCGCAAGTTGCATGTTTAAGGTGAGACATCATAACGAGAGATGAAATGTGCCAATTTATTTTGTAGAGTTGGTTCGTGGGAGGCTGCTCCTGGGATGACGTCAAAAGTAAAGAGGGTCTTTGAGACACAAATCGAATGTTTTTGTGCGTGCCCTGGATCTTTTTAGATCGTCGCTTTCGAAAGAAACAAAAGTTTCAAAAGGCATGAAATATCTGTGAGATGTCATCGTTGGACCATTTGGATGAGAGGCGTTATCGTTAGCACTGTCTTTCGCGGCGTGCTAATGACCGCGACGACTTTTCGGTGACGCACACCCGGAGGAATGACCCTGCTGATTTGCATGCTCTTTCGGGAATCCTGTCGGAGACTATTCACACTGGCCTACTTTTAGACAAGGCTTCTTTTACGCAAGTTGACGATATACCCTTAAAAACATGTAAACTGCCTTCATTCTTCGCAAACGTGCACCCGCAAGTCCATGGATGAGTCTCCTAGAGAATCAAGGGTAAATCTTCAACCCTCATCAGTGAGGGGGTTCAGTTATCATGTTTGGTTAAGAGGGAAATCAGTACGGACGACGGTAGTTCGTACGCCATCGCTTATCCGATATCCTACGTGATTTTGAATGTCACGAATAAATTATCTCAAAGACAAAGGAGTTTAACTACATTATTTATTTTAAAAGTTGTTTCAGACATATGTGTAATATGCCTGTCAGAGCCAAGCCGTTAGGAGCAATAGCGAAGCAAGTCATGAGGGCACAACTTCATTCAAGTAAACCTATGGTAGCGTTTCCGAAACCTGAAGCCGCTTACTTATTGGTACATCCAGATTTGGCGACGATGGAGCGATAGCTCAGGACACGGCATCAAACCTTAATAAACCTACGGGGTGGTAGATCGTTAGTGCAGAATCCACATAATGTAGGGAATTATTGTGCCATGGAAGTGCTCAAAAGGCAAAAGAGCAACCTCCAAAATAAAGGATATTCTAGGTACGCTATACAAGTTAGCTATTCCTTTATTGTCAAAACTTATTGGATACAAAGAAATTTGTATGAGCCTTAATGATTTTGCGGAATGGTTCAATATACCCTACATATAATGGTTCAATATACGCCTTGGTGATGGCCATCGAAATCGTGGCTGACGTAGCGACATCGGTGGCCAGCCTTTTCCTGATAAGTCACTTTTTATGTATACACTTTCTGTTTCAGCGAAACGATTTTCTACCTCTGTGATACACTTGTACAACCTTTTATGACACTCAGTTTAATGACATACAATCGCCTAAGTTAGGTTAGATTTAGGATGTGCCTTGAGCTTCATTCTTGCTCCTCACGGTTGTCACCAGGCCTCTTCTTCCGTACGTATCGTTAACGCGACATTAACTGTCGTACCCTTAGGGTACGGCAGTTCATGTCGCCGATTACTCCAATATGGCAGGATGTCTTCTAGGCAGTGCGAATAGTTCACCCTTGATAATTCGAAGTATTTCCTTACTCGGAGTATCTTCTGTTGCACTGCAGTACCGGTACGTTGCAGGTCAAACTTATCTATTTCGTTCTGTAGCCCTCTCCCTACCTCGAGAGAGGACCGTATAATTCGGGAGGGCGGATCCAAAGGTGGAAAGAAGGTTTTCGTATAAAAGGGCGTCTCCCTAAAGTGTAAGGGGGCGGATCCTAAACGATCGGATGAAGAGGCAGGGAGCGTGCGCCGCTCGTGACGAGACTGAAACTTGTTCCAAGTGGAATCTTGTCTGCTTACTGCTATCAGGAAACTTAGGTGATGTCTAAATAGGAAGTCGATTTTCAGCAAAATTACTGCGGTCTGCGGTGACGGTACATTGTGGGTTTTATCACACCTCACTGTTCTGATGAATTAGGTATATCTTGTGCGTGTGCGCTATGGCACAGTTAGACATCAAACTGCGTTTTTCATCCCACCTTGAATTGGATTTTCTCTTTTTCGAGAACATTGTTCGACGTATTGAAACCTACTTGCTCTTGCTGGTGTACATTTCCTTTCGTTTCAATTGCATGACTAACTCGTTTTTCTTCCTTTTCTCTTTCAGAATTACCAGCTCTGGAAAGGACAATTCCCCTAAAAGGTCAACTTTTAAATTTCTTAAGAGATGTGTTTCTTTTTTTTTATTATTGTCATTTTTTACTATTTAATGTTCTGGTTTTGGAAGGTTTTGTAGAAAGAAGAGACTTAAGTGTACACATGTAATTATATATATTGAAAATTCTTGCTTCATTACACAAACAGGACAATACAAAAGTGGTTTCTTTGTACATTATGAAAGACACATTGGGTCAAATGCGATGCGTAATAAACCTCAAACTCAGGACACACATTCACGCTATGTAAAAGTTAGGCCGGTTGAATTAAAACGCATTCGGCTAAGGCTAAAATTAAATTAAGATAAATTAGAAATTAATACAAATTATTACAAGGAAAATAATGGTGGATAAGAACACAAAAAAAGATAAATCTTAGACAAGCCATGGAAAGAGTAGTACGCAAAATATGGCAAGCATTAAAAAATTCACAGGAAAAAAAAAGATTTGACTTATTCTATTGTAACTTGGGAGGAGCGGAGGACGTAAACTAAAGCATGGGAGAACATTCAGACCTAGAGCACACAAGAATATTATCTGCGATTTCTTCGTTCAGTCTTTTCCTTGAACACTTTGTTTTTCTCTTTCAAAAGTATTGATTGTTGACGCAATAGAAGAGCTTGACGATCGGAAAGAATTCAAAACGGAGTTTCGAACGAATTCCGACCGCAAGATCTTTCCACAATTAGTCATAGCTCCGCCAAAACCATCGTAGGCACAATTTTTGATCAAAAGTTAGTATGAACACAAAATCTGGCTTTTGATTGTTACAATAAAAATGTACAAGGCGAAAAAATAGCTGAGAAAATCGAAACGAGGCGATATCAAAAGCGTGTAATATGTGTACGTATCCATATCAAACTATCTGACTAACACCCATATATCAAGTATTACAAAATTTACAATTCGCAATTCACTTAAACACTATGTATTTACAAAGCTTAAAAATAGTCAAAAATGTATCTGAGATCACAAACGCAGCTTTGATGAATATATTTCGAATTCTATCGAGCAGAATCCAAAATATCTTGAAAAATAAAGAAATCAAATTAAAAGAAAAACAAAATAAAAATCGTTTGACATTATAGGAAGGATAGAACAATGATAGAAGTTTTAATCTATGGCTTCATTTATCGGG
>Ga0058701_10003933_pt1 | contig 11926 bp, 9 predicted proteins | sample AgamicOrMae_FD_97039 | JGI IMG/M metagenome (GOLD analysis project Ga0058701, IMG submission 97039) | Agave microbial communities from Guanajuato, Mexico - Or.Ma.e | ecosystem: Host-associated > Plants > Phyllosphere > Phylloplane/Leaf | place: Guanajuato, Mexico | collected 2012-06-04 | reverse complement strand
GTTATAAGAAGCGAAATGAATGCCAGTTAATTCAAGATCATGTCGCCAAATCTTATCCTAGGATTTGGCGACAAAAATACAAATGTGTATTTTGAAAACCGATGTTATCAATTTGACTCCCCCCCCCCAAAAAAAAGGCTAATCTACCCATTTATAGTAAGCTCCCTTGTGAATTTACCCTTTTCACCAAAACAGCAGAAACTACCCTTGGATAGTACGCACCCGAATATAGTACGCATCCGGGTTTTTAGGACCAAAATTGCGACAAAAAAGTGCGTACTATAGACGGGAGAATACGGTAAACTATATTCGGGAATGACACTAGCGCCGAAAGTTTGCAAAGTCGAGACCTAGCAGTAACGAGGAACGACGGTACGTGTTCCTCATCACAGGTCGTTCCCGTTAATGTTCTCGTTCCTGAAAAAGGGACGCCCTCTTTTCCTTGAAAAGAAATCCGATCCTCAGAATGAGAGCGCGTTCCTGAAACGCCGCTCCTCGGAACGCATTTCTATTAAATATCTTTATTTTTTCTAATTTTATTAAATATGTCGGATGTAATATAGTTTATGACCGGCTAATGTTGTGATCGCATCACTCAACAGCTCGAGAAAAACATTGGAAAAATTAGCTGGCAATCTGGCGTAGAGGTTTGAAAATCCCATAATTTTTGTCAGGGAAAAGCCATAGAATCTTGTTCCTTTTCCATCGCTATAAATGTACGTGGTGGACTAAAGAGACATCGTGATTTTACTTGGAGCACAAACTAATTTAGGTGGAAGGTGTGTTTGTTGGATGAATCTTTTGAGGAGGATAAATTTAATTCGAATAAATTTAATTACCTTTTTTCTCCTACCACGTAAGAATGACGAATTGAAATACGTTGACTAAGTTTATGTATATCCTTGTTTACTTAGGGTACCTGTCCGACGGCGACGTCTTAAGACGCGAAACGTGCAGTGCTGTTCCGGACGTGTGCGACGGCTACATGTCCGAAGGAGGCACCACTGTGTACGTCCACCGGATGTACGCGCAACAAAACCGACCGCCAACCGACCCTCGGTGAGTCATCGATATTTTCCTTCTTGTTCAGCGCAACATTTTCCTTTCGCGAGATTTCGGTGAAGCTTAACTTTTTCGCCAGGTGTCATTCTTATCACAAAAGTTTGACCATCTTTTGCGAACTGGAGAGGTGGTCTACTTTTCTTTCTGGAATGAGTGTTTTGTGATCGTGGCCGCTAGATGATCCCAATATTTTTTTTTTTTTTGAAATGCGGAGTCGCGGTTTTGGTCCACGGGTTTCGATCTCGTTTTCTTAGAGAGCCTCACAGGGAGAGAGACGTCAACTGTGACGTCAGCCCTGCTGCATCCCACCAATCAGCGTTGCTGGTTTCATGCATCCCACCAAACAGCACTTGGTGCTGGGAAAGTTGTCGCCTCTCTCCCTTTAAGGCTCTCTACGTTTTCTTACTTTCGCGAGTGGTCTGAATTTCGCTCCGATCATTCGTCATTGTGCGAGTAATCTGATGTTCGATGCGCCTAAGTACGGGGCGGTATGTGCTGTGATGCGCTGATTCGTATGCGAGAATGTAAGGTGGGAACGGGAGGTGGACAGGACATACAGACGGTTGGCCCGGACAGACGCATTGTTGATACACGGATAGACGATTGTCGACAGACGAACAACAGACGGGTGACGGGTGTCGATTTACGGACGTCGGTAAACGGACCGGTGGAAGTCGGCAGACGGACAGACGGTTGTCGTTAAACGGACACACGGATGTTGACAGATAGATAGATGGTCGGATACACGGGTTTTATGATTGATGATTTCGCTACCGTGGAATGCTCATTCTTTGCGATAGAACTAGAGGGCATTCGCGATGATGGGTGGGTGGGGCGCTGACGGAGCCCCAAACTTGAGATACACCAGGTCGTTTCGTTTGGTGGCGCTACGTACTCGATGATAGATTATGCAGAGTCCGCAGGAAAGTCTAACGGAAATATACATGGGAGATGACAAAATAACAAAAGATGAGAACTGCCTTGGTAATGAAAACAGATTTGAGTTGGGCCAACAAAGTAAGTTTATTGCGAGTTTGAAGCGGGATTGGATAAGATACGCTTGTTAATTAGTTTTCAAAAAAAAATGGCATTACACGAAAAGTTCTCACCCATCCTTTACGTTTAACTATTCAATAGAGGTAAATAACGAAAGCTAACCGAATAAGATCTCGGAATGTAATAACAAAAATACAGGTATCAAGAAGGCAATAACTGTTCCCAAGGGCGAAGGATGACAGTATAAACAAAATGGTGTTGCTATTGACCCGACATACATTAATATAGGGAGACTTGAACGCACGGAACCCAACCTAATGCATTTTAAATGGGACAGTCGGGTCAGTAGACACTCCCTAAGCAAAAACCCCGTTTTGGGGAATGCTACACCTGTTTTGGGTGTGAAACCAAAACGGGGGTTACGTATTTTGGTTATTTTTAAAAATAGGCCTATGTTCAGTCATCATTCAAAAGGTCTCGGCGAGAGCTTTTCATTGACGTGGCTGGACGAGCATAGGTCTATACCAAAATACGCATTACCCTCGGTTTGGTTTCATGACCGAAGCAGGTATAGCATTCCCCAGAACGGGAGTTTTGTTTTTACTGTAATGTGTTCGAGTTATTTCGACCCAGTGTTTTCAGCAATAAACGAAACCATATTGAATCGGGTTCGACACCATCAAATTTGCCAATAGATTCCAACGACTTCAGTTAGAACTTAAAGGTGAACCTTATTGGATTTGCGTAATTCATTATGAGCAGAAGAAGCTAGTTAAAATGTGTTGGGCGCAACATGGATTTGCGAAACGCCTTCGGCAGTCGACAGCATAGACTAATTGGGAAGAAAGACAAGGTTGCCTTTTCCTTGGCCACTTCGGCACGCGCTTCCGCTCCGCGCTTCCGCTCCGCGCTTCCGCTCCGCGCTTCCGCTCCGCGCTGCCTCAGCGCGCCATTTTCAAAAAGTTTCATCTTTACCAACCGTTCCGGCTTTCGCAAAGGCGGTCGCGCGCGAATCGACGCTCGGGGCGCGTGTCGAGTGTTTCGATTGTGGCTTTGATTCGCCCACGGATTCTTGTGAGCGCTATTCTAATTGTTGCGACGCGCCGGCTCTCTAGAGCTCTCTTTTCGGCTCTTGCGAAGCCTCCAAGCCTCCTTTGCTCTTTGATCAAGAAAGAATTTATTGTCCTGCCCGGGAGATAAATCATAAGCTCGTGCTTCTCTTAAAAGGAAACTTCTTGTTGAAATAAAGTACTGATGTAAGCCTCTGGTCGTACTAGAGGGCTATTTTAAAGGGAATCATTATTACCGCAAAAGTGAGTCAGCCTGCATAAATCTGAGTTTCTCACGTCTTTCGTTTCATTTTTCGAAAGCCGAGTGGAGCGCTTGAGGAGTGAGGCGCAAAGCATCGAAACACTCCGTACTGATTAAGCCTAATTTCACTTCGCCTAACCTAATACGACTTACTTATCAGCAGCAGCTGCCTGTAGCCGAAAACTGACTGTAGCCTATCATGTTTAGTGACAGCCGATCAGAGCGACAGCAAAGCCATAGGAAAGCGATAGCAAAGCGATAACAAAGCGATAGCCAAGCAATAGCAAAGCAATAGCAAAGCGAGGCACAGGGCACTATTTTTAAGATCTTTATTGCTGTCGGTCAGGATCTCAACCCGTTAGAGAAGTTAGTTGGGCCTTTTCCCAAGTAGGCCGCGGCGGGTGTGAAATAACCGGCTACCCTCATCCTAGCCATCCAAAACCATGGCTTTGTGTGACCAAAGGAGACTACTTTGTCTTAAACCTCGAAAAAGGATACCTGATAGGGATGCACAATAATTTCCCCTGTCAGTTTTTAGTTTTGTGTATTTTAAAACTCAAAAGTGGCCTAAATAGAAAAGTCACAGAGACTCAAAATGATAGCACTCTCCCAAGTTTTGGGATTTGAAGCAACTGTCTGGCCACCCGCGGCTACAATGGCACTTACAGTATCAGTGTTGCCAAACTTCGATATTACGTAAAATTGATCAGGATTTCAACTCGAGAACCAAAAGAGAGAACCCAGCATATAACATAATTTGAATAACTCGCGAGCTGCTCATTTGGATCTAGGGTCATTTTACAAGGTTAACTTGAGCCGTTAAAAAGTCAACTACGCTTAAATTTTTGGATTCGTGAAATCTGGCAACGCTGGGCACATGACGAATCTCTTAATCGTCAAATGGAAACGCCTTTCTTTCCGAGACGCCGAAAATTGGGATGTCTTAATTGAGCAAGACATGTCTCAGTATGTGCTCTCAAGCGTGGCATGCGTACATAAACAGTTAAGGATGTTTATACGCAAACATCGCATTTTGGCGTTGGGCGAAGATGCCGCTTTTAAGAGGCGGGCTGCAGGCCACAGCTGGGAGGGGGCGTCCCTAAATGACAAAATTTGAAGAGGCCGTCCAGCCGCCAACGCCCCTCAGCAAGTTCGTGTCCCCGTGGAACGCTCGCGAGCTTTCGAACTAACTCACATGTATCCAACACATCTATCAAAAACGGCCCGAAGGGTATAGCGACGTGCAGTAGAGTCTTCATTAGGAGGTTTTCGCCGAAGAACAAAACTCTTCTGTGTTTCGACTCCAGTTTCGAGTTTATGACGATGGAGCGTGGCTTTTTTTGGGGGGGGGACCTCCATTCCTATTTAATAGAGGTTCCATTTACTTCCTGAAATGTTCTACCTGGGTTCAACCTTGCATTACGTATTAGTATTAAGGGTAAACTACACAATCACGCAGGTTAGGCTAACCCAGTTTAAGTACCTTGTGCCTCGCTCCACTATTGCTTGGATAAAATATCGTTTTGCACGGCCTGGCGACTGATTTAAGGGCAACATAGGTGCTTTGTGCCTCAGTCCGGTGTCACTATGCGTGGTAACAAAAGTTTAAAAAACAAGAAAAAACGCCGAACTTTTGATATTTAGCAGTGGTATTCGGGTATTCGATTCTCCAACAGTGTAGTAAAACGGCTTGTTAGGATTGCAATGAATGATTAATTCAATCATATTGCAAATCGTTAAAATTTGTCAGCAAGTGAAACGTTCTTTAGGGTGCACCTTGTGGCACATCGAACGAGTTTCTTTCGTCTGCAAAGCTATCTTCATGGAGGTGAATGCGTTGTTGAAACAAAGGAGAAGGGTACTATTTGAGTGAGACGAATTTCGAAAGCAATCGCAACTTAAAGCAACAATGACGCTCACACTCGGTGGATATACCATGGATAAACCGTGCAGCAGTATATATTCCTAGGTCAGTTCCTTAATTAAAGGAGCTATAAGGTCCCATAGAGTCATTAATCGGATGCGGATTGATACTGTCCTCATAGAGGCTAATTGTAAGTTATAGAACTTTCGGAATCATTTATTTCAGCCTGAAATAGGAAATCCGAGTATTTTAGCGTTCCGCTTAACGCGTTATTTTTAAAGCACGGAAGGAAAGAAAAACCTCAGTAAATGCAATGCCGTGTTTGAAAGTGTCAAAAACCGCGCTCGTTGGCAGCCATCAACATCTAGTAGCCACCCTTCGGGGATGGTCGGCGTCGTTCGTCGCCCTTCGGCCAACTCCGGCTGACTTCGGCTCTTCCCGGTCCATTCGGCAGAGCAAAACTAGCGGCCCATCATCGATTTGTCGGGCGATGCACGTGTCGGGGTGGGGGATGGGGACCCCGACGGCGGGCGAAACTGCGCCAGTGGCGATCACATCACCGTCCCACCAGGACGGGCGTCGTCGGTGAAGGGTCGACATCGGGTTGGGTCGGGTCGGTCGGACAGCGTGTCCATCGGGAGTCGAACATACTTTCGGGAGGTTGCCAAGTGGTTGTTGACTCGGTGTCGAACTGGAGGACGCCGATGAAGAAAACAGGTGATGACTTTTTCCAGTGTGTAAGTGACAAGCGCGCGATTGCATGAGGTTATTTGTGGCGAGGGCTTTTCTGCCAGACTTAACAGATCCAATTCCGTCCAGTAAGCGGAGCATGCAATCGACAGCGGCCTGTCAGCCCCGAAAAACAATTCATCTTGTGTATTTGCGAGGTGCGAGCCGAGGTGGTATTGTCCACATCTTGTGTTCCACCTTGGTCTCTCGTGGCCAAGCCTAGCGGAGCAACGAGGAATAACCTAACCAAGGAAACTTAAGCTAGGTTTAGCTGACCTAACTACCAAGCCGCTTATCGCTTACTTTTCGGCAGTAGTGACTTACGCCCAGAAGCAGGCAGTTTTGAGGTTGACGACAGCTGAGCGGAGAAGCAGCGGAGTGAAGCACAAGGGACGTGAACTAACTCATTTTAGTAAAAACCTGAGTTTACGTAATCTTGGTTAACTAATGTTACCCACGTGTTGTTATAGACGTGAATTCTGTTTATATATTAAAGGTCAGTTCTATTCGCACTCGTATGTTAATACAAGGGAGACTTGAACGCACGGAAACCAAACGAATTCATTTAGAATGGGGCAGCGTGTGAATAGTAACTTAGAAAATAAAAGATCTAAACAAGGGTGGAGAACAAAGGTAGAAAGTTCCATGCACGTTCGAAATAGACAGTGAACAAACTCCGCTACACTGAACTTATTTACTTGATACGTTCGCCAAACTCCTGAAAAAAAAACATAGAATATCCTTTTTTTTTGGTCGGGCGAAAGAGACAGTTGGAGATGTTCGTTTGTTGAAAGAACTTTCATTTCCGCGCAAAGGGTAATAACTCCGGTTATCCGGCGTACTCGCAGCCATGTTATCAAGCTGTTATCTTTGTTATCCGGCTGTTATCCTTGTTAGCCGGTTATTATCCGACTGTTATCCTTTGTTACCCGGATTTTATCCGGATGTTATGCGGATGTTATCCTTTGATATTCTGCTGAGATCCCTATTCTGCTGTTATCGGGCTGTCATCCTTCGTTACCCTGGGCTTATCCTTTGTTATACGGGTGTCGTCCTTTTGTTATCCGTTTTGTTATCGATGTTGCCCGGCTGTAATCCTGGTTAACCGGCTTTTATCCTTGTTATTCGGTTGTTAACTTTGTTATCCCACTTAATTGTTATCCGGTTTTGCGGTGCACAGAATTTCCGCCAGTTATTACCCCGTGTTTCAGTGAGTTTCATTTTTCATCTTTTTGCGTTCATCGAAATCAGAAATAGCGTCGCTTTTCACATAACCTATTTCATGTTTAAGAGCAACATTCCTTTTCACCGCGAGTATACAAACATCTCGAGGTGTTGTGAAAGTCGCATGAGCAGTCACTGTTTGTTGTATTCGGTAATTCGTATTCAATAATCAAAAGCTCCTGTTTTCAGTAGCCACATACCTTTTCAAGTTGCGAAGCAATAAGCACGTTTTGTAAATGCCTCAGCAAACTGGAATTGTCACCCTAATATCTTTGGTTTGCTGAGTTTATATATATTTAAAAAAAGGCGTTTTGTTGAGGCAACAAAGTTGTTTTCTCCGTGAAGTTATTTTATTAACAAGGCACCTAAACATTTCACGTTGAAGAAAACGAGCTTTTTGAATGAATGAGTCAAAGCCAATGTTATCACGGGGTTTTCAGCTGTCACAATCCTCCCGGAAAGTTTTGCGATGTCGTTGTTTTGTTTGTTGGGGAAATCTCAGGCTTCTCATCGTATCCATTTACACGTAATGGGTGTCTTCCTCTTTCCTTTGCGACTTTCTGTCTTTTCCGGGTGGAGGCAATATAAAATGCATTACTTACGGTAACCGCGGCGGCCGTATTTCGGCATCGGGGCTGGGAACAAAGAAAAATGCCGCACCTGCAAAAAGGTTGCATTTTCTACCCCACTTTTATTCCACCTTCGTTCATAACATCATGAGAATGAACAACATACAACGGCGCGGTTAAAGATAGGTTAACCAAGATTAGGTTAATGTCGTGTGCCTTATGCGTCGCTTTAATATCGCTCCGCTCCGCTGGGCCATGACGAAGCTTAATGCCGCGCACTTCTCGGTTGCAGATATTAGTGTACCGCAGAGAAGTAAGCGGCATCAGGCTTGCCTGCAATTAGATTACTTTAACCAAGGTTCAGGTGAAGAGGTGAGGTTATGTGCCTTGCACTCCCGATACAGTAGCTGCTTGATGACAAGGGGTGGAACGCAGGAGGGGAGGGGAGAGATTCGACCTTTCAATGGTAGTGTGTTTGACGGTTTACTACTCCTTATCGGTGAGGCAAATATTTCCGGTATTCGTGTGGCTCTCCTGACGGAATTCCTCCCTCGCAAGAATTTGCGCTGCAAACAACGTCGGCTAAAATGAAAGGTATGAACTCGCAGGCGAATCTCTCGAAAAGAAAAGCATTCATTCTAAAATTTAATTCTTGGATCGAATTCACTGCAACTGTCACATTTCAGCAAGAAAAGATCCCAAGTTATCGTGAAAACCAGCTTATAATGGAAATATTTTAATATCAGCTTCCACCAGGTATCCACCCTCTATGTTCTACCTTGCACTTAATCTAACTAAAGCTAATCTTTAAGTCTGATGCCGCTTGTCGGCAGTAACTGCCGCCAAAGCGGCCTAAAGCCTTCGCCATGAGGTGCCCTGTGCCTCGCCCTACTCGCTCCTTGCCTGCAGCCTCTTCAATACCGAAGACAAAACACAAAAGCCACTCCTGAAATTTTCAGTGTAGTATATTGGTCTGTGCTCAGTAACCGGCCCGGTATTAAGTTATTAAATGCTACGCGGAGATGTCCCACATCTCTTGGTCTCCTACTTTCTTGGCTGGATCTTTGGGCTTTCGCATTTTGGCGACAGTTGAGGTAGCCATTTCATCCCCCGCATCTTCTGGTTCCCCCGGATTGGGTCCTATCTTTGGAAGTTAATAAAATCGAAATGGCTCCACCTCGCGATTACGAGGACGCAGCCGTAAACGTTTAATTCGCGGAGCGTCGGTCGTTTCGCGAGAATGATTTTGCAAGCGAGCGGAGCTGGGATATTCAAGAGCATCGGATGCTGGGAGAGGCCCGGCACGGCGCAGCCCGGCGGCAGCTCGTCTCGTTACTCGGAAGTCGGCCACGTTCACCTTCACCAATGGAATTCTCCTCTTTTCCAAATTTCGTTTCGATTCCGTCGTCGCGTGGATCAATTTTATTATAGGAATTCAACGAGTAGATACGTGATGGGAAAAATAAAACATTCTGTCGATGTTTGTGTCTATTCGTGGCAGGTGAGCGTGGTTGAGTTAGGTTAGGTCTGGAAACGTTGATTTGGGTAGAGCTGGTCTACTTAGGTGAGGTTGTTTAGTTCGTTTAGGGTACCGGTACTCTCTTAGAGTCTTCCTAGTGAAAGTCACTCGTTTAAGTCAAAACTCACCCTCTACAGTAAGCTTCGGCTAGGTGCATATACATACCATACATATATACATACAGTGTAACCCGGACATAACGCTCCTAAAGGGACTCGCCCGCCAGAGCGTTATGGGCGGGAAATGAGTTTCGGGCATAACTACAAGTGAAATCATAACAATAGCGACTTTTAATGATAAAGCCCGTGAATGGAACGATGAAAAATGTTTGGAAAAAATGCGTTATGGGAGTTTGAGAGAAAAAATACAAAGTATTTTACTGTAAAAGATTTATTTTACACCTTTATCTTATCTAAGTAGCAAAAATATATCACAGGATATTTTCCTTTTAATATACGTAAGTTACTCATTAACGTCTTTATCGTGAATTAACAAATTCTATCGTAAATTGACACAAAAAACTTTTAGACTTTTAGCTGAATTGAAATAATTTAACTTTTCTTAATCAGGAACTCACTGTCAGTGGCTCAGTGCTTGCACAGGGAAAAACGCGAGCAGTATTATTGCGTAAAATAGGGCCGGTTTGCCGCCGTGCTGTGCCGGGCAGAGCGTTATATCCGGAATTTTTAACAAACGGAGGAGCGTTAAATGCGGGGAAGCGTTATATCTGGGGAGCGCTATATCCGGAAAAAACATATATTGCTCTTATGGACTTTGCCCAAGGGACCGAGGGAAAAGAGCGTCAAAGTCGGGAAAGCGTTATATCCGGGGAGCGCTATAACCGAGTTCCACTGTATATGTTACAGAGGTTCGGTTAAGAATTATGGTCAGCCTTTGTAAGCTTTCTAGGTGAAGTATTTGCATGTTTAAGATGTATCGTTAAAGTTTCTTTTCGACGGATAGTCTAGCAATGACCGATATAATCGTTGGCAACAGGGTTATATCCATCAGGAAGCTTTCCAGAAGTCAAACTTCGCATCGTGCGGAACGAACTTTTTCGTATGCACGCACATGTTGGCGCGCCTCGCCTCACATCTCGCACCGCATCCGTTGCGTTGTGTGTTGTGTGTCGCCTTCCCGAAGTCTCACCTGTCGCGATTTCACGATCGCTCTTAATTAAGTTCCTCGCGGGAAGCGCCATTAAACGCCAGCCGCCTCCAACAATACGAACATCAATGTCGGCTCCTTCAATTGAAACATCCGGAATGCGCGCGATTTTTCCCTTACTACCTTACCAACGATTTCGTCTACTCAAAATGAAATTAACAAATTTACAAAGAATAATAATTTCGGGCACGCGTAGGCCCACCCAACTCTTCAGTTATAAGGAACCGTTCGAAAATATTACGTTGCGTAAGGGGCTTTTGTGATCCCTTCGCCTCATCTTCTGCGGTTACAAATTTGCGATACGGACTGCGTTTACTTCTGACCCCTTATCCTTTTTCCCTACGAGCATGTTGGACTTCCTTTAACTCAACTAAAGTTTTGTGCTGCTTAAATCTAACCTAAGCTAGCATAACCGCACTTACTCACTCAGACTGGTGGATGTGAGGAGGGCGCGCTCAACGTGTTTTCATGGAGTTGGGATCAAGTCGTGTCGCATTCCGATCTTAGTAACGTTTATTTTTTTCAAAATTTGTGTTGCTGATACTAATGTACTATATAAAGAGAGCCTTTCACTTTTCGTCAGGTCGATGCAACGGTAATGCCAAAATATTTTTTTTAATCAAAAAGTCACGTAGATTTGAATGCGACACGATTTTGGATCCTCACTAAATCGAGTGCATCAATAAGTAGCCATACCAAGAAAGAAACTCTCGTCGGACTTTCCTTTGTATATAACCTCAGCTCTGTCTTAAATAGTAACAATATTGCCTAAAGAAAATCTAATTAATAAGTCAGTTCGTTTAAGTAGGCGATTGTTTAGCTGCAGCTGCGCGTCCCTACGCCGCAGGCCCTGGCACCACCTGTTGCGGCTTCCTCAATTCAGTCCTGTAAGTCGATTGACATCAAAACCACCTAAAAGTCGCCTTCCCGACTCGCGGTTAGTGTTGGGATTAACGCTTTGATCCTATCGGTTGACTTTGTTAAGTAGATCGTGGGGCTGCCGGAAGGTGGCGCCACTTCCTGGATTTTTAAAGCTCGCATTTTCTACCTTATGTGTTGAGCCTATTGCCGCAAAACCGAGCGGAGCGGAGATCAGGACAGATCACCTAGCCTAACTTAACCTAACGTCTCATGGCTGATGCCGCTATTAATCGGACCATTTTAAGCCCGCCTCCTCTCGGTTGTCTTTATTTCTCTCTTTTGTTACCTATTACTGGAGTGGTTTTGATTGTTATCGGGGCTACGTCTTAGTGAAAGATTCGTGAACTTATAAGCTAGGCCCCGATTCCTTGCGCTTTGTTCCATTGATGCGGTAAGGCAAGTGTTAATTCCGTCGGCAAGATACACAGAAATGCTAATTTGTTTGTACACTTTGTGTTGCGCCGCAAATGCAAAGCAAAACAAACCAATTCTGTGTGGGCTCATCACGCGAATCCTAATTTGGCCCCCGGGTTGGCGGGGTAGTCGGGGGGGGGGGGCTGGCAG
>Ga0058701_10003932_pt1 | contig 11926 bp, 6 predicted proteins | sample AgamicOrMae_FD_97039 | JGI IMG/M metagenome (GOLD analysis project Ga0058701, IMG submission 97039) | Agave microbial communities from Guanajuato, Mexico - Or.Ma.e | ecosystem: Host-associated > Plants > Phyllosphere > Phylloplane/Leaf | place: Guanajuato, Mexico | collected 2012-06-04 | reverse complement strand
GGGTTTCCGTTAACTGGCGTCGGAACATACATCCTCCTCAAATTTCAAGCTTCTACGGCTATTTTTCGAGAAATTGCGAGGTTTTAAAAAAGTGGGGCTTTAATTTTTGTGGGCAGTGTATATCGACTCTTGATTTAAATAGGGTACACATCTGTAAGGATGTTTTATATTTTGCTCCTCCGCAAATTTGAATACTTTATTTGATACGGAACTTTTTTCACCCATCACTTGTGAACGCCCTAAACTGTATTTCACTTTTAAAAAACGTCCCTCCTCCCCCCCCAAAAAAAAAATCAAACGGAGAATATCGCGAAAACGATAAAAGCAAGTTCGAGAGTGGATCGCTGAGAGGTAGGCAACCGTGGCAATTGTGTGTGAGGCCACCTGACGTTCAGTTATTTCGTTTTCCCTTTCTCCCATTGTTTCATTTTTGTCCTCAATAACAGCTGTAAAGTGATTATAAAAAGAGTACATCTTAAACATGGAAAAAAATATTTTTTAGTGAGACCCAACTTTTGAGCTCAATGACGCACAGAGCACCGAATAATTCTCATTGCTTGGGAGAGCGACTATAAAGTTAATTTCCGGCCGTTTAGAAAGGAATCATGTATCCTTCTTATTTCCGACTGTTAATTGTGTTCTATTTTCTGACAGGATTACACGATCACAATGTATTTAAATCAATACTGGCAAGACGAACGACTTGCCTTTTCTGATAAGGAAGAGCAGCTGACTTTATCCGGTGATTTTGCGGAGAAGATATGGGTTCCTGATACATTCTTTGCCAATGACAAACACAGGTAAGTTCGTTGATATTCTAATGCAGTTTCCTTAGAGAATTAATCTCATAGGGTTCGGTGAAATGGGGGCTCCACACGACATTTTCTTTCTTTTCTAAATATTATCAGTGCAAATTTGTGGACTCTGAGGTGTCATATTTTGTACTACCCCTTCAGATCAGAAACTCTCTTTCTGGGACTTTTAGAAATATTATCGTAATATTTTTTTCAGCTTTCTTCACGAAGTAACTGAGAGGAACAAATTAGTTCGGCTAACTGGGAATGGCTCCATTACCTACGGTATGCGGTTCACGACAACTCTCGCTTGTATGATGGATCTTCATTATTACCCATTGGACAACCAGAATTGTACAGTGGAGATTGAAAGTTGTAAGTATGTCACAGAGATAATTACTACTACTTTTACAAAATTACCATCATTTCTATCCTGAAGGTCTCGGAAATCATAGTGAGTCAACCGTGCATCTTACTTAGAACTGAAGGAACGAAATGGTTTTGCAACTAGATCATCGGAGGTCATTTAGAAGGTCTGGGCCAAACCGATTTCAATTCGACGTCTTTTCAATATTCATTTTTTACTAGGTCAAAAATGCAAGTAATCGGGTTTTGAGAGTTTTTTGAAAAAAATGTTCGAGTTCCTTAATTTTTTCTCGGGGGCGGGGGGCGGTGTTTTTTTTATTATTATTTTTATCTATGACTCATTCGATTTTTCGGAGTTCTTCAAGTTTTCAACAGTGTTGACACTGTGGCTCTGCCCGTTTGATTGTTGGCGCCTGCTTGCAACGAAATGGCGGACATGGCGAATGACTTGAAGGAAAATCTACCTATCATTGGAGGAGGTGACGTGGAAAAGAGGACAGCAGATGCCGAAGAAGATGGCGGGGCGAAGAAGTCTGAACCTAGCAAAGAAAATGAAGGAACGAAGAAGTCTGGCCGTCACATCAAGAGGCAAGGAAAGAGAGCGGGGAAGAAGGAGGTCAAAGGGAAAGGAAAGAAGAAAGGAGTAGAAGCGAAGATGGCAATGAAGTCTCCTGCTGAATCTGGAGAGGAAGATGAGGGAGAAGAACCCGTAGTACCCCCCGAGCCTGTAACGTCCTTCGAGCAGCTCATCATGGACGTCAACTATCTTGTCAAAGAAATGGATGAGAAAAGTGGGGCCGTTAACTATGGCACAGAATATATTAGAATGTTTCAAAATCTGCACGATGTCCGCGAAAACTTCAGTTCGATGAAGTCAAAGATTAAGGAGCTGCAGGATCTTAGGTCTATTCAACAAACGGAAATCGAAACCTTGAAAAGCTTTTCTGAGGAGCAAGCGAAGACAATCGAGAAACAAAGGCAACAGTTAGTGGAAATACGAGCGATTGCAGATGCGGCTTGGTCAAGGGAGCAAGCCTCCTTGGAAAGGGTGGAGGTTATGCGCGAAGAGCTCTCGGACGCTCTGCGGGAAATAGAGCGTGGACGAGCACTACGAGGGGAAGTTGAAGTCAACGCCTCTCAGGAGGACTTGGTCAAGACTTTGGCGCGCGATAAAGAGTTACTTCTTGCTAAAGTTTCATTGATGCAGGAGAGGCTAATCTTAGTCAGCACTTTGCAGAGCGAAGGAAGTGAGAAAATTGCTGAATTAGAAGAGCAAATGAAGTCGATGGTTGAAGACTTGGACCGCGAGCGAGACGCAAAGCGAGTGGAAAGTGTGAGAGTGAAAGAATTGACACTCGAAACAGAGACCTTGAAGAGAGATCTGGCGAATACCGAATCAGCACTTGCAGATGTCTCGATGGATCTCAAGGCAGCACGACGCAACATTCAAGACGTCGAAGGTATACTCATGGAACGAATAAATTTATATCGAGATCTGGAGAATAAAAATGCTGAAACTGAACGCGCATTAGAGGCCTGTGAAGCCTCCTTGGCAAGGCAGAAGACGTTTCTTACAAAGGTGACTGCTCAGAAGGACCGAGCTGAAGATATGTTGAAACAGGAAGTGAAGGTGACAAGAGCTCTGAACAGAAAGCTAGAAGCGATGCAGAGAGAAGTCGACAAATGTGGAATAGAATCCAACCAAGCCAAACGTAAGGTTTCCAACATGGTAGAACAACTGAACCACGCGCGGTCAGATATAGTCAGTTACGAGAAGGAATTGCAACGTACGCAAACCGTCATTTCTAGTTTGGAACGGAAAGTAAAAGAAGTGTCCCAGCAAAAAGATCTCGCCGATGGCCGCCTTGCAAGGCAAGGTCAGGTCCTGTCGGAAGTGACAGATTCGCTGATGAGAAAGGATACGCTGATTGAAGGTGCCAAGAGGATAATGAAAGAAGAGAAGAGCAAGTGCGAAAAACTGGCTCTCAACTTCAAAACCTTGCTCAGAAGCAAAGACCGTTTAACTGCAGAAATCGCCGATCTCGGGCTTAAATTAGAAATTGAAACGGAAAAGGTTTCACTTGAGCAGAGTTTTGCTTCTAGAACTAAAAAAGACCTTGAGAAGGCTCAAGCTCAGTTGCATCTTGTGGAAACCGCGAAGGAGAATGTTGAGATGGAGAAAGTCAGGGTTCTTCGGCAACTTAGTGAAGAGAAAAGTACAACCCTTGATCAACGAGGAAAACTCCGAACCCTGAACTATACCATCGAACAACTTTCAGAAGAAACGAAGAGTAAGCAGCGGGAACTTTATTTAGAGAGGAAGGCTCACAAGAAAACTGAGGAGGAAAGGCGCCATTTGGCATCCATAGTCGATGCCTTGCGCCTAAAAATCTCAGAACAACAGGAAGAAGTATCCAAATTAGGCGTGGAATTGACTCGTACCGCTCATCATTTACAGGAAGCAGATCAAAAAGTCGCCAAAGTGGAAAGAGAAAAGCAAGACGCTATGAATGAGCGCGATATTTTAGGAACTCAGTTGGTGAGAAGGAACGACGAGTTAAAGGCTTTACGAGTGAAAACGGGTATTCTGGAAAAGCTCATAGCACAAGGACAGATCCAGTACAATGAGCGTATCGATGATTTGAAAATAATGCGGAACGAGCTTCAAAGACTGAAAGCTGATCAGCGCCAGAACTCCGATCATCTGCGTCTTATGTATCCTAATCTGAGAAAGGAGCTCTACCATACAAGGATGGATTTGATGAGAACTCAACTCGAGTGTCGCGCTACCCTTGAAGAAGCAGCGACGCCCATCAATGTACACCGATGGAGAAAGCTGCAATCTACGTGTCCGACAATGACCGAACTGCTAGCTAAAGTGAGCACCCTCCAAAAACGTATCCTGGCTAAGGACTCAGCATTGTCTCGTAAGGACGAGGAGTTGAAGGAAGCCCAGTGTTTGTACGCGAAAATAAGAGAAGCATTTGCTCGTCGACCAGTCAGTGACGAAAGTCTTATGAGGACTAGAATAGCGCTTAATAAGCGAGACAGAAAACTGAAGTCTTTGAAAGCCGAAGTAAGAATTTTGGTTGTTGAGCTTGCTACACAAAAGAGGAACCAAAGGCTGGATCTTAGAATAAGTTCCTCAACAAGTGCCTTGCCACCAATCAAACCAGCGGCTACGCCAAGCTTCCGTGATGACCAAACTCTGAACTAATTGTCGCCGTTCTTTGTTTGGCGTCTCCATGACACTTGGGTCTGGGCCACTGCGCTGCCGGTCGGCCGCATCAAGTCGCAATGCCGGACCGAAAGAAGAAGGGCAAGGGGAAGAAGAAGAGGAAAACGCCAAGGGTCATCGAGGTCATTCCCGAAGAAGTAGTGCCCACGATTACCGAGGAACCAGAATGGCACCCTTCCGAGCCACCACCATCAGATTACGAACTTCTAAGTATTACCCCTTCAATGCAAAACGTCCGGGCCTATGTGGACGTCGTACTAGACCATTTGACAAAAGATGAGAACATCAAAAATTACTCGAGCGAATTCGTTCGTCTGTACGAATCAACATCTATCGCCCACCTTGAAAAGAGAGACTGTTATCGTAAGATCGACCGGCAGCGAACAAAATTGGAAGAGCAAGAAAAACTTGTTACTGAACTAACAACAACAGTGAATTCCCAGCAAGAAGATATTAAAAAAAAGAATGACGCTTTGGCAGCGTTACTCGCTGAAACGTCGTATCGTCGAGCAAGGGAAGTTACGACTGTTGAACTGATTGGGTCCCTACGAAATGAAATCACGAGACTTCGAAAGTGGGAAACTCATCGGACCGGTGGCAGCGAAGAGGATGTGGAGGACTTCAAAATCAAGAATAGACTCGCAGCGCAGAAGGCGACTTTGCAGGAGGAACTCGACATCTATAAAGTTCGACTTGCAGATACCTACAAAGCTCTTGATGAGGTTGGAAAAGAAGAGGCTGCGGCGAGAGAAATTGCTGCCGCTTTAGAAGAGAAGCTTCAATCTGCCCAACAGGACCTTCGCTTAGATATAGCAAAACGAACTATGGCGGAGGAAGAGCTACAAGAGGAAAAAGATTCGAACGAAGGTAACAAGATACAAATCAAGAACTTGTCCGAACTTTTGCAAAGCGCAGGAGACACCATTAGCTCTTTGAAATCGGACGTGATAGAACGGAAGACGGCTTACAACTCGTTGCAAAAAGAGAAGGATGCTTTGAATCAGCATCTTGAGGATTTGTCCCGAAAACACAATCGGCTTCTGGAAAAAGTCAACAAGATTCAAAATGATGTTGATAAGAAAACTAGACACTTGGCGGACGTAAACAGACAACTTTCCCTTAATATCACACTGAGTAAACGACTCGAAGGTAAAGTGAGAATCGCTCAAAACTCACTCAGAGAGGAACGTGCGCGAAATGAAAAGACTTTTCAGGAGAAGCAAATTCTCATGGCGGAGCAGCGAAAGCAGGATCAAAGTTTGAGAGAGTGCCAGGCGAAAATTCGGGATAGCGAGATGGGCGCAAAGCAGTTGAAGGTAAGAAACGACACGCTCAAAACTAAGCTTGCCAAATCGGAATATGCGCTGACTCAAATGACCGAGAATAATCTGATGTTGACTAAACTCAAAAGACGGCTGAATGCTGATTACAAGAGCGCGCTTGATGAAAAAGTTAAGCTTGCTAAAGAAATCAGATCTATTACCGGTCAAAAGCAAAAATGTTCGAACGAAGTTGCATTGCTTGCTCTCCAAGTCCAACTGAAAGATGAGGAGGTCAGTAACAAGCTCAAAGAGATAGCCATATGTAAAAAAGAGTTAAGAGAGTATGAGGCGCAGCTTCAAGCTCAGGTGAACGCCTATGAATCTCTCATGTTTCGTAAAAACGCGCTCGCTAATAGTTTACTAGAACGCGATAGTCGTATAGAGACTGCAAAGTCGGACTTAAAACTTGCCTCCAAGTGTATAGATCAGCTAAAAGAGAACGTTAGCTTACAAGATAGCAAGATAAACGCCCTGACACATGCTCTCGGTCGCGCTGCCTCGTTGAGGGACGAGTTGTCCGTTAAAATAAACAGAGCGAAAGAAACTGAGAAAAAGCTGTGTGAGGAATTGGAAAAAATGAGACTGAAAGAAAAGCACTACGTCAACGAAATAAAAATCTTAGAGAAAGAGCGTGATATGATTCAACGGCGTTTCAATGATGTCGAGAGTGATCGAAATATCATCGGTACGCAACTTGTGAGGAAAAACGACGAAATCCAACTTCTCCGCGTGGCCAATGAAAATTTCCGAAAAGAAAGTGAGCGTGGCCAGATCCAGTACTCTGAGCGCCTGGACGATATCCGACTCTTGCGATCAGAAATTGCGAATATGCGTAGAAAAGTCCAAATCCTTTCAAACGGGCCCTCTGCAATGGACTTGAGAAAAGAGCTGTATAATACCCAAAAAGAACTAACCAAAGAAGTTCTGAAACGAACTGCTCTCGAAGAAGAGTGCTGTAACGTTTTAAACATACACAAATGGCGGAAACTCGAGAGTATTGACCCAGGGCGGCTTGAGTTGGTAAGGAAAGTGTCCCTTCTTCAAGAACGCCTGCTCAAACAACAAGAAAAGCAACTTTTGAACGAGGAAAAATTACAAGCGAGCGATAAACTCTTTGCTGTTCTTCGAGAAACCTTAGATTACGTGCCTGCCCAAGATCCGCCGGATACAAGAAGGCTGCTTGCGAAAAAAGAGAGCTCCATCAAAGCGCTCATAGCCGAAGCGCGGGCTAATGTGATTGAACGAAAACTTCAAAACGAGGCCATCAGTCAGTTCAAACAAGATGCCGATATTTACAGAAACTTATTCTTTTCTGCGAAGAGGGTACTACGCTCCAATGGTCTCACCCTTCGGGGAAAAGCCTGACACCGCTGCCGACATAATCTTAAACCCTAGCAGATCCAGTCTGAAGTACGGCCAAAAGTCTTTCCTCGCAAGTAAGATATTTAAAAAAATAAAAAGAAAAAGCTACATTAGGGAAGTAATGGAATGACAGCAAAAAAGAAGGCTGCTAGCAGCAGCCCGGGTTGAAGTATCGATGTAATGTCCATGGCCGAAAAATCCATTCACCTAAAAATACTCGATTGGAAATCCGTGGTTCATGGATATAGCATAGACACAACGGTATCCATTCGTGTATTTTCAATAAATGGAGCATCCAGCATGGACTCTCCAACCGGGGAGCCTGCTGTTTAAACTATTGATGTGACCTAAAATTTTAGGATGCACGATTGAAATTCTCGATTTATCCCCTTTGATTTCCGAGAATTTTTTATTGAGCCAGAAAATATAGGTTTCGTCCATGTAAAAACTAATGTATTTGCCTAAAAAATAAGGTTAGTCGATATAGTGCATTAAAAATTGTTTTCTGTTTTCGGCAGATGGCTACACTGTCTCGGATGTTGTGATGCACTGGAAAGAAACCCCGGTGCGGGGAGTGGACCGCGCTGACCTTCCCCAGTTCACAATTATTGGCTACGAGACCAACGACCGCAAGGAACGCCTCGCGACGGGCATTTACCAGAGGCTGTCTCTCTCGTTCCGGCTTCAGAGGAACATCGGTTACTTTGTCTACCAGACATATTTGCCGTCCATCCTTATCGTCATGTTGTCCTGGGTCTCATTTTGGATCAACCATGAAGCAACGAGCGCCAGAGTAGCTTTAGGTAAGTTTGCAAAATGTCCCCTATTTCCGCGAATAATCAGTTTAGCTTAATAAATTTATGTACTCCGCTACCACTAAGCCGTTGCCGTTAGTATCGATTACACATCTTTTGTTTTGTCTCCTGTCCTAAATTTAACACCCATTTGAAGCTTTTTCACCGAAACACATTTTGTAGCGAAAGGCAGGTTCTTCTCCCTTCTGTCCATATCGATTATGATTATGACTTTCTTTCTATTCAGTCTAGCGCAAGAAAACTAGCTTGTGAGCTAGATTAATTTACTCTGTTCGTTCCTCTTTCTTTTTCGAACTGTCTATTCAGTCGTTTGGGCACTATGCCTACATTGGAGGGCAATCATGGATTGCCATGGTTTATTTTCATATACTGTATTTCTGGATTAAAGTTGGCAATGCCGTTAAAATCATCGACTTGCGGTCGACCGTTGTATCTTTGTGCGTGCATAAGTGGTACAAACACATTATTTTGAAAAACGAAAATGCATTGAGTAGCCATATAGCCCTCCACTGTTCAGTACCGTACATCCGTGGACAGAAAAAAATGAAAATGTAGGTAGGCAACCGTCGCGCAAACGACTGCGCAATGGTCGCCTCTTTCCGGTATTCTCTGTCCTCTGTCAAAAAAAGTTGAGCAAATAAGGTAATTGTGAGAGAATAATCGGAAACCAGCTTCGCGGAGACGGTGTGTAGGATGATGTAAGACAGTGCACCTAATTCAGTCAGGACAGCTCTTCCCTAACGTAAACTCGCTTCCTAAACTCACCTCTCCGAAGCTCACGTATTCTAACCAAACTGGCTATCTTTCCCTTAACTAACCCAAAAAGGCTAAATTAACCACAGCTAACCGAAAGTGAACTAGTATAAAACAACGCAACCCCCGGGGATGTTTATGAATCGGTGTTTTGGAGAGAGCTGTGTTGGACCGCTTGCCTACCTATTTAGTGCTTCGCTAAAGATTTTTGCCGTGTTTTGATTGGTTGTACCTTATTTGTATAGAATCTTACTACATGTCCAAAAAATGTTGGGCCTTTCTTGCATAGAATTTTGCCTTATTCGCAGAGGTTTGCCCTGCTTTCCCGATAGGGAAAGTGTTTACAATGTACGTGTTATGAACAGTCAAAAATCCTCATCTTTTTCTTAAACAAAAATTTTATTATATCTCAAACGCCCAGCTCGGATAATTCAAAACAGCAAGTTGCGCTGTTTCCTAGTGGAGATCTTTAAAGCATTTCTCTCGTCACGAGTTTGCTATGTTGGAAGGACTAATGACGTATGGCATCTGTTCTCTCGGCCATTGACAACGATATGAATTCTCGCAGGTATCACCACGGTCTTGACCATGACAACGATCAGCACGGGGGTGAGGTCATCACTCCCGCGCATCTCCTACGTGAAAGCTATAGACATTTACCTGGTATCCTGTTTCGTATTCGTGTTCGCCGCCTTGCTGGAGTACGCCGGCGTCAACTACATGTACTGGGGTCGGCGCGCCAAGAAGAAAAGCGGCAAGGACCAGCAGCAGTGCAGCGGAGCCGGCAGCGTGGCCCCGGACGCCCTCGAGCTGTCGCCCATCCCGTCCATTCGCAACCGCCACGGCCGCTGTGACCTCGACGACGCAGCCGCCAAGTTCCCGCCGTCCTTCCGGATAAGCCGGCCGTCGTACGGTGGCCTGCGCTTCCGGGGAACGGCCCTGAGCTCCGCCAGCTCCGGTTCAGGACCAGGATCGGGCCATCGCTCGCACAACCACGCCGCCCGCCCCAAAGTCCTCCACGCGCTGCGTCGTGGAGCTAGTGCACTGCGCTCCATTCCCCGTGTCCGGGATGTCAATCTCATCGATAAATACTCAAGAGTCATATTTCCTATGTCGTTTTTATTTTTCAATTTGGGTTATTGGGTGTTTTACGTTTTACTCGGTCGCTAGATTCGGCTTTACAATTTCCTAAAATTCAGATTGACTGTGTAAGCTTCGGATGGCGTCGTACTGTACAGTTCTAAAGGTTCATTTTCCTTACCTGATGGAAAAGATCATTCCTACAGGAACTTTGGCTTTCATATTAAAACACTGTTTGAATTGGCCTTAGTTGAATTTTTATTTTTGACAAGAAAACTATATGCTTTGCAGAGAAAATTTCAAGAGGAGAAATAAAAAATGGTGCTTGTTAATGGTGTCGTATAACTACTTTTAGTTGTTACTATTCCTAGTGACCAATGAAAACAAGCAATAGTAACGATTTATAAATTACGTCGTATGTACCGGTACATCAAAATGAAAGCAAAATTTTCGTTTGGTTTTTTCTTACTATGTCGGAGTGATTGAAAAGACTCCCATTGATATTTCGAGAGAAAAGAACGCGATGATTATATAATCAGATAGATATTATATCTAAGATTTGCAACAGCGTCATTTAACCAGATTAATTGATGCCGTTTCAGTTCCTAAATGCGGCTTTCAGTGAAAAATAATGTCGTTCACCACGTTAAGCCTGAATGCTGAAACTGGGCTTGACGTAGCATTGCGAAATTCTTGGCGTCCGGCGCTTACATGGTTACAGAAACTGAATACTTACCGTGTGTTTGACCAAGTAGTGTTTTTATCATCTTGCGGTTGTAGCGAATTCAAACACGAGGCACTTAGATCCATTGTATTCGTTTTATGCAATAGATTACGAGTTCTTTTCGTTCTGGTGAATTCGGTTTATTTCTTGAATATTTGAGATTTGTATCATAGGATAGTAATCTTATCGCACCTTTTCAGTTTTTGAGACGTTTATGTTTAGGTAAGTAGGTGGTCTGAGAGACGGTAGTGTAGATATGTTTGGTTTCTTGACTTTGCAATATCACCTGTAGACCTGATTTCAGGACGGGTGAGATTTTAGTACCCCACCTTCCTCTGAGCTGACCAAAATTATTTTAATAAAAGTATATTATGGTCCATGTTGGACCCTCTTTTTGCAGGTGTGGGAGAAGTTTAGGATATTCGTTGTTTGAGCATCATCGAAAATTTGAAAAGATATTTTATCTTTAAAACCTATGAGCATTAAGCATTGATCCGGATCACATGTTCTTTGTTTTTTGAGTTCGTTTTGTACCAGTAAGAAACGGTTGACTATAAATTTGAAGATATGTAGTGTTACCTTTGTCATAACATTTTCTTAAGTATTTTTCTGTGATTATAAGCTTTCTGAGCGTAATAAATGCCCAGAATAACCTTTTTACAGAAGTGCTCTATTATTTCGGTAGACGATTTCAATTTCCCCCATCACTTTTTAAAAGTCTGATGAAACTCAAAATGAGCAACATCATACACCCCCTCCCCCATAAAACAATTCCTTGTGTCTTTATAGATGTATCCGTCTGTCTCAGACTGTGAGACGAAATTGGCCTCTCGTGCAAAAACTATTGCTTCGTTTGTTTTTACGTAGTTTGGCGACGTTTTTTAAGGTCAGCTGCAAAAAAAATTCCTAAAGCCGGAGGGGCCACCTATTAACTGTGCAATACGTTCTCCTACCGAAGAATCGTCCTAATATCTCAAGAAGCCTTATTTACCTCTTTCCCTCCCCTCTCCTCTGCTCGCAGCTTTCGGTACGATGTTTATGCACATGCGCTCACTCGTAACTGACGCAATCAGCTCGGATTTTACACAAGGGATAAATGAACCATAAAAAACATCGTTTCTTAAAAATTATTTGTATAAAATATTAATATTCGGCAAAGTCCACATTCGAATACAGTATTGCACCTCAACTCTGTATTTCTTTCGACTCACAGGGTTGAATTCAAGTGTGGCGAGTGACCCCGGCGCGTAAAACCGCGTCTGAGTTTGAGTGGTGCTATAACTTGGCACGAGGTTGGTGCACGCCGCTCACGGCATCCATGATTGTCCTGTAGGTGATTGGGTTGAGGCCGGCGAAAGGGGCTCGTGAGGGTGGGGGAGGCGGAAGTCCGGGGACAGATCTCGCCTGCCGCCCCGAACGTCGGAAGAAGTAATCATCGTAATCGGAGTAATCCACTGATGTGTAGTAAGTGT
>Ga0058701_10003931_pt1 | contig 11929 bp, 7 predicted proteins | sample AgamicOrMae_FD_97039 | JGI IMG/M metagenome (GOLD analysis project Ga0058701, IMG submission 97039) | Agave microbial communities from Guanajuato, Mexico - Or.Ma.e | ecosystem: Host-associated > Plants > Phyllosphere > Phylloplane/Leaf | place: Guanajuato, Mexico | collected 2012-06-04 | reverse complement strand
CACAAGCGCCAACGCCGCAAGCGCCAAACGAGAAAAGTCGCAAACGCCAAAGGTCTTAACCGCAATACTAACCTTACCTAACCTAACTTAACCTAACCTAACTTACACCTAACCTGTACGAACTTTGGCGTTTGCGACTTTCCTCGTTTGGCGGTTACGGACTGGCGCTTGCGGCTTTGCCGCTTATGGTTTTTGGCACTATCGAATGCCCCCCCCCCCATCAGAATCGCTTAAAATTTCTGTGGCACCCTCTTCAGGACACGCCGAATCCATTTTTCACAAGAAAACCGACTGTCACCGAACTCATTTTTTGAAATCTACGCCACCGTCTGGTGGTAGTACCAGGGAAAACTCAAGGCTGTAGACTGTAGAACATGAAGCCTTCAAAAACTATGGGGTCGTTGAGGCGGGTGATTTGAATATCAAAAATAATGTCGGTGGGCATTCACTACGCCGGTGGTACAAGTACAGTATTTTTGTGACAAAGATGAAGAAAGAAGGGGATGGTACCCGAAGGGTTCCTGCACAAGTGTCTGCGCTGCTGGCGCCAAAGCCGCTCAGGACGTGACACAATGAGAGGGTACCGGTACCTGTCACCGTCCGCTTGAGTGAATATACCTAATTACATCACGTGACAACTGATTAGTCGGTGAACTTGCTAGGAAACGTGCATGTTTTGAGCGGTGAGAAAATCGCAAGCTGTTACGGACGTCATTCGAGTCCGTCTCAAGCAATTTTCCGAGTTAAATACGATTCTTTGATCACGGATCCCTGCTTCCCAGTTTCAATGCATAGAATAAGCTTGGACAAAGCGCTTCGCGAAGGAGTTGATGAGCTTCATGAATCATGAATGTTATAATGTGAACAGCCTCATGTGTGAATGGATATCAATCAAGAATGCCTGGAACCAATGGGGTATTTTTTTAGAGTCTCGTATTTTTTGATACCTATTTTTTTCACCAATTTGTTTGAGCCATTTAGAATCATGCTTTGGAACTTATTGCTGCTAATATTGGTGGTCACAACACAAGATAATGTTGCTTTCGATTCTGATGTGATAAATTTATAATACAGGTATCATGAAATGATAAGATTTTTTAAACGTGAAATAGTGTGGAAAAGGAGTTTCTAGAAATTCTTCAAACTGAAAACGTAAACGTTTGCTTTGACAGCAGCGTGAAAGAGAACTAGCTTGCAACTTGTAACCGGTAGGTTTTAATAAATTTAGAAGCGAGAAGAATACCGGTACCGAGATTTCGTGCGTTTTAGTGTGTTTACAGGTTATTGCGCTAACGACAATCTTAATTGTTAGGCAGCTCTGAGCAACTGTAACTTTCTCATCAGTATTTTCGGCTCCCGCGTGACACGAGGGAAATTTTGCGGCTGGCTTTAAAGTTAGCGCTCAAAGATGCCGCGACCCGTTTCAACTTCAACCCAACAAGGCAGACAGCCCAAAACATGAGACTCCCACATTTAAATATCCCTAATGATTTCTTAGGGATCCCCAGTAATTTCTTGGGGATCCCTAATGATTTCTTGGGGATCCCTAACAATACTTAGGGATATCCCTTACGTTAACGCCGTTTGGAGATCCCTAACGCCGTGTTTTGAGATCCCTAAGAGGATTAGGGATATCCCTAACGCCAAATTTGGTGCTTCCGAATGGAAGGCTTTTCAATGCGTTACAGTCTTAACGTTCGTAAACGTTAGATTACCTACGTTTAAAAAACGTTTGATTCCAGCGGAAGTGTTAGCGGCAGTTTTATACGCCTTTACAATTCTGTTCACCGCTGAGTGCCGCACACCCTTTCCCCTCTTCCACCCACACACAACTCACACGCGTTCGCGCTTCTGCAAAGCGGATTGTTTCTTTTAAAAGTAGGCCTACGTAAAACTCGCCCCTGTAAACTGAAAACTGTGAATGCTGTTGACCCTGCATCTTGCCCTGCATGCTCACAACGGGCGGGGAGCTTTTTAAAACTTTCGTTTTAAAAAGTACTTATTCAAGTTTTAAGTACGTCTCAAAAAATTTATTACCAGCCTCTCAGACAAGATCGACCATAAACCGGTCTGTCCCAAAGTGGCGAGTAAATAGTGAATTGTTCAAAAGTTGGCTATATATTTAAAAAGGCTTGAACAGTTGTTTTAAACCTTCATCTGTACTACTCTCGCCTTGGGAGGTCTTAAAACTCAGTAGCTATCATCTGTCAGCTCAAGTTGGTTTTCCCAGGCGCGAAATCCTCTGGTCATAAGCGCGCAACACTTTTAAACTTTACGCGGGCTCACGGCCACCTCAAAGGTCTCGATTCGGGTCGACGGGGCCACCGAGTTGGGCACCAAAATGAGCCAATCAGAAGCACCGGCTGTGCGATTCCACAGCCTTTCCAAGAGCGAAAAACCAAACAACTTGCCACAACTTGCTATAACCTTGCTTCGCGATCTCAGGTTATGAGAAATTTATCGTAGAAAAAGCACTGCCGGATTGACGACTGCAGATACGCGTATTATGGGGCTGTAATGTTAATAATCTTTATGATGTCGAAATTTCGGTGTCCTAAGTGACAGTCGCTAAAATATACGTGCGAGGTGTTTATGAGCTCATGCGTACAATCGTGGAGCACGGTACAATGGAGGAGAGAAATTTCTAATCGGAGAATTGAGAGCTCAATTAACAGCTCCGAATGAAAATGCCCTTGTTGCTGTCAATGTCATATTCATTGTAAAATGCTGCAGTTTTGGAAAAAGTCAGGTACGTTGTCGCATTTCGTATATGGAAGTGACCCTCCCCTTTTTTATTTTTCTTTGTTACTTCAATTTACCGAAGTTATTTGAAGTCCTCCAAAGTGACACTTTATGACACGCCCATACATAACCCCTCTTTTCTCGTCACGACGAACGATTACATTGCGACTTTTGCAGTGTTCTGCTTGTATATGAGATGATCCGACCCAATTACATTACTCCTACTTAGAAAACTTTTTCTTTGTGTTGATGTTATCTCGTGTCTTGTGTTCTGGTTCCAATGATGTTTATCACTCTGTGTGATTGCAGGATCTAAAGACAAAAGCAAACCATCTCCTCCCACATCGCCAATCCATAGTGCCCAAACTGAAGAAACCTCTGCAGCCACTAATCGTGCTCTGCGGAAGAGTTCCACGCATGAAAAACTTCTATCTCAGCTCTTTGAAGAGGAGGGTGACATACTTTCATCAAATGAAGTTGTGTCATGCAGTTCAAGACTGTCATTGTCTTTGGCAGAGGTGATCGCTGATAAAGGTGCTCTGGGATACTTTATACAGTTTATGGAAGCCAGAGATGTCGGTGCTCTCATCCGATTTTGGCTTGATGTAGAGTGTTTTCGCTTAGCGGCTGTAGCTGAGCAGTCGCAGGCATCAAGAGCCAAAGCCTTACTGTCAAAACGTGGGGTGAACAGCTCTCCATCAGAAACATCTTGCATATCAGACCATGACAGTGCATTTGAGTCTCAGTATTCAGAGCCAACTCATGTCAAGAGCAGTGAGAAGAGATCAAAGGACAAGGGAATAGGGGATAGCACTGTTGGCTCGGAAAAGTCTACTCCTGAACACAAAAGTGAATACAGTGCAACTCGGGAGTGTAGTGCAAAGAAGGAGGAATGGACAGGTCGAGTTGATCAGGATATTGATGCAAGGTATGATTCAGAAGGACTTGATAGACAAAGTGTCAATAGTACTTCAATTTGGAATGATGCGATAAGAATATATGATAAATATTTAGCTCCTAATGCAATGAATGCAGTCAGTATTCCGGATGAATACAAAAATTCGGCAGCCACAGTTATATCTAGTGATAGTGATGTAAATCCAGACTGTTTCCTACCTGCTCAGAGGGCTTGCTTTGAAATAATGGAAAATGAGTAAGTATATCTTTAATTTATTCACCTTCCTTAAACAACTTAATAAGCCATTGATCTATTGTGATTTGTTACAGACATTTTCATGAGTTTTTGAGAAGTGAATTTTACTGCAAACATCAAATAGATGTGTTGACTAGTGGGAAAATCTCTTTGACTGATATTCTTTACAACCAGACATCTCTTTTTTATTTCATGGAGGTAAGCTATAAATGAGATACCAAGTAATGTTTATCATTCAGTTATAACCTTTGATCAAAACCACCATCGGATATCTGCTATAACAAGGCAGAAGATTTTTTTCTTTTTTTTTTGCATGTTTTCAATTAAATATAGAGACTTTTATATGAAAAAATTAGCCATTATAGAAGTCAACTTCTGGCATTCTCATGTCAGCAAAATATCTACAAAACTGGAAAGATGAATGCAAGTCTGCTTTAGGCAGGGAAGCATTAAATTAAGTTCCTGTTGAAAGCCTATTTGTTTTATTTTCAGTTTATGGAGCAGGAAGGGCAGCAAAGTCTTGTTGAATTTTGGCTGGCAGCCACAAATTTTCAAAGCAACCTTATCCAGTCAGGAGATGCTCCGAGTCCGGATGACATACAGAGTGATGCTATAGTATTATATGACAGGTAAGTCATTCTAAACTGAGGTCGTCTCTTGTTTAGTTTATCTATGAGAACTATTCTATCGAGGAACTCTCCTGGTGGAGGATATCTACGTTTGCAGACAAATGCGAACATCCTTTTGCTTGCAGTGAGTAAGAATTCATTGTGTATTTTACAGGTACTTTTCTTTGCAAGCTACCTGTCCCATAGGATTTGGTGATAAGGTGCGAATAGAAGTGGAGTACAATATTTGTCGCGAAGGAGGACCGTCCGCGACCTGCTTTCAGAAACCTCTTCTTCTTATCATTAGACTATTAGAGAAGGTAAACCTAACTTTGAGTCGGAGTAGCACAAACAATTAGTGGTTAAATAATGATCATATTTTTACTTTGTTTCAGCATTATTTTCAAACCTTCCTTCAGTCTCAATTATATGTAAAGTACCTCTCGGAACTAGTTAACACAATTCAAGCTTGCCCATCTCTACTTACGCGGCATCGGAAATCAGGTAATTAAAAAAAAATATCAGTCCGGATGAAATTTTTCGACCGTGAAGCTGAAACCGTTTTGGTCATGAGACAATACTCCTCAAAATTTGTTGAAAGCGGGGACACTTCTTACATGAATGTTTCTAGCAATCCTTTTTCTTCTTCTTTCAGAGATTCTTTTCAAATTTGAAATTCGAAGAGAATTTTAAGTTGAAAATTATCATTTGAATCGTAAAGCGTATTTCACAATTTTTTAGGCCCAGAAATGGCCAATTTTAATGTTGAACGTTGTGTTCTTCACTACTTTAATGCGAATGGGGTAATTTTGGCCCGTCGCAAATACGTTTGTTTCTAAATACGACAGAAATAATTTTTGAAATTGTTTGCCGAGAGCAGTCATGCTCTGTTACCCCTGCCTGTAGCAAATATTCCACCCATCCTACTAAACATTTTTTTTTAATGACAAGATCGAAGCCTCTTACCTAATTTTCGTATTGCCAGTAAAATCACTACGTTAGCTAAGCCCACGGGCATACTGCAGTTCCAAAATACCTCGTGCTCCAAATTGCTTGAAAATATTCATGGTGGACTTCGGTTAGGGTACTTATTAATAACGTTAATAATAAGACTTTTTGTCAACGATGAGGTGTTTTTGCGTGTGAACGTAATGTCATCATTACCCTGATCTTATTCTTAGCAAGGTCACTTTACCTTAATACTATCGATAACAACAAGAACATTAGCAAAATTGTAATCCAGTGCATTACAATCAACTGCCCCCGACTCATTGGAAATATTTTTTCAACAACGAAAATCACTTGAATGCTCTGCTTGAAATCGCAACTTTGCCTAAAACAAGAATTTAACCTGTTCCAGTGTTCTCACTTGTTGGTTCAAAAAAATAACAGCCAAAAAGTTGCTATTTTTCCGTAAAAAACAAAACTTTTCAACGTTCCGAGATGACCGATCAGTTAAGTTTAATGCCTTTTTCTCGCTCTAAAGTCGGTCAGCAAACGTTCGAGCATCTATTAATTCCCTCGGATTATAGTTTATTATGTGTACAGTTTTTCGCACACGTTTCTCTGAGTCAGCCTGTGAAATTAGCCTCAAGGACGGTGAATGAAATCCTTGTGAGAATCATCGCCAATTTGCATTTACGGATCTGAGATGCACTGTTCATTGTTCATTTCAAACGGGAAATTTTTTACCTCCCGTTCTTAACCCTGATCCATTTTTTTTTTAATCTCTTGGGATTTACGACGTAGAACCGCGTAGAATAGGCCTCAATTTAGGTTAGGTCACGTCCCTTGGATCTCGCTATCGTTTCGTACACCGTCGCCAAGCCTGATACCGCTTACTTCACGGCGGCAGTAACTGCTGCCGGAAAGTAAGCGGCACTAGGTTTGCCGACTGTTAGGTGAACCTAGGTTTAGGTTAAGTAGGGTTGAGTTTCGTGCCTCGCTTCTCTGTCGCGCGGCTTGGCGATGAACGGTGGAATACAAAAGGTGGAAAAGTTCAACCTTCGATATTGACGTAGGTTTTTTGTGGCAGGGTCTGATTGCGGCAGCGATATATGCGTCAGTATGCAGAATACTTTGCTGGCATCCAGCGATTCTGCGCCTCTGAGGAGAGGGCTGAAGAATGAACACAGGAGCTTGTCGGTGGATTCGAAGCAACTATACGACCCCGACTCATTATGGAGCCGTCGTGAACACAGGTAAATGAAATGAGCCTATAGCGAAACACCTGCCTCTTGTCTCAAGAGGCCCGATCCCTTTCTTAATGGCGTCATGAAGCTTAATCTAACTTGAGCTGGCCTAATGTAACCAAAATTATTACCGCCCAGCTGAGTATTTTAAAACTAAGCATCCTTTTCTGCAAGGTCCGGACTATTTTATGTATTCATCGCCTCTTCACTAAAATAGCGGTTTTTGTTAGTCGATTTTAATCGTGGTAAAACAGTTCCTCCTAAATGCGTGAAAGACGGATTTTAGACTTGACCTCGGTTAGTAGTGGTTAAGCTTCGTTAAACCCAAGGTAACCTGTAACCTATGAGATCTGAACTAACCGCAGCTAACCTTATTCAAGCAAATAGTCTTAATATGCGCTGTACTGTACTAGCAGTCTCAAACGTGTTAATCGCTCCATTTCAAACCTCTGTAACTTTTTAACGGAAGGAGTTACGATAAAACCGCTAAGATCAAATTTATAGATCTCTTGAAGATCAAGCGCTTTTATTCCTTGCACATCTGATGTATCTCTCTCCGATTCAAAGTTACGCTGGTTTGAAAAAAATGAAGCGATCTTTACTTTTGAGAATGACAGTACTAACATGATTCAGAGTGGATGAAAATGCCCGGTGAGTAGGCCTGTCGACCGGGCCGCCTGAGATTTCCGAATCAGAATCGTGACCTTGTAAGATCGTGTTCCGCTGTGTACAGTCTGATGTGAGCAGAAAATTTGCATTTTCGAAATCCGTCCGTTGTTTTGGAAACGTTCCGGTTGAGATTCGGAGTAAATTCAAAAATTTGAGTTTTTCGCCGCTTGTGTTCCCTCTGTGATCCTCAAGCCGAGCTGAGCGAGCCAAAATGTTCGTGACCTTTGCCTACGGCCTGCCGCCGAGACTTTTGAATTTCAACATGTATTCCTCAAATTCATCCTATTCCAAAAAGCCTGTAATATCACCTTTTTCGTTCATATTCACACTATTTTTATCGAATATACTCAGGAGGCGTGAGCCCAAAATTTCTTAATGTTCTACCAAAATTCCACTGATTTTAAAAACTCCGCGACTTAGTTTGCTCTCCGATTCCGAGTAAATTATCTGACTTATCTCCTAAGGTACTGATTGATGTAGAGTACTTGAAAGTTTTTCCCAACTTTGACCTTATTCTGTGAACTCCATAATATGTCAGTTATGTCGCTCAGATTTTGTCAGAATTTCCCTACTTACTCTTAAGATATTATTCCAGCCTATCTGAAAGTTATGCCAAAGTCAATCTGTATTTAAAACTAAAAATCGCTAAATTGCCTGCCTTCAGTTCTTGCGTTTCAATTTTAACTCCACTTTCAAAAATTTCCGGAAGAAATTGTTGCAAAATGCTTGGAAGTTTCGCTCCAACGCGCCTCGAAATGCTCATAGCAGTTCCTAATATTTTGACCAGCTGCCACAATTCTTAACCCACTACCGCCCAGCGATGCCGTTCGGAAACAGAAGAATTTACTTTGGAGGACCTTTTCAGTTCAGTATTGTCACAATTAAAAAAATATCACCCCTCTGGAAATCCGAAATTTAATAATTTTGGCATTGTCCAAAACTTAGAATTACGTATTTTAGTGGGAAAAATCCTACTTATTTTTCTTAAGCTAAATTTCACTCTAAATACTTTGGCCTGTTATGGGTTAACTCTCCAATACGGAAAGCGGTTCTGAGAATTATGACTCTCAACACCAGGGGTAATTGTTATTCGAACATGAGCGTGTACTTCTCTTCTTTAGCGTTCGAATCATTAGCATTGTTTGAAGTTGTTATCTTGATGTAGTATTTTAATCTCCCATTGTCGTTTATTCATGGATTCTCTGTTTCAGTGGTCTGAGTTTTGGACGGATCAACGAGCTAGGTCGCTTTGAGACTGAAATTGAACCGGAACCAGATCGGAAGAACGGTAAGAGAACCAAAGCGTAATTAAAACCACGCAAGTGAATCCCACTTAAATTACTTCTCGTCGGGAGAACATAAAAATATTTGAATACTGAAGAAATTTCGAACGTGACTTGAGCATATTTGTGGGCTCTACAGAGCCCAAAGTGCTGATAAGGCCGCGTATAGCACAATAACATTATCAATCGAGTTAAACACATTTTGGGTTTCTAGTTACTTCTCTTCGCAAATTTGGCGAGCCATCTGTGTGCGTCTGTGTGAATGATTCAAAGTTTGGCCTGCGAAATCTCTTGAACTCCCGACGAGAAGTAAGCGGTATCAGGTTGAACGGATTTGAGTGAAACAAACGGGGACATGTTTACTTTTTTGAAAACATCCTTTGGCGGTCACAATTTCATTCCTGCCCTAAAAGAGAGGGTGGCAGTATGTGGAATATTTCCGACGCGTTCACCCCCAAAACGGTTAGAACTCTAATAAATATGATAACACTGAGTCGTAAGGAAATGAGAAGGGGTGTACATTTCGTTCCGCAGGTTTTTCAATGTTCTTGAAAGTTATCGATAAGTAATCCAACCTATCTTTCCATCGGCTCAACGTTTAGCTTTGATCCAAGTTTGTAAGAAATGTGTTGAGACAGAGCTTGATGAGAGGATCAGAAATTGTAAATGTCCTTTCGGGCAATTTTATAAAGTTACTAAACAGAAAAGCGGTAAACGCAACCTGCAAAACTCACTGGTCAGAGTGAACATCTTTATCTTGACTTCTGAGCAGCGATGCAAAATCTTTGACTTTCGAAACAGTAGCTCTTTGTAGAGAGAACAGTTCTCGCTTCTTACCGGTTCCTTCCGTCTAAAGTAACTTGCGTTAATATCTAATCTCGAAACGCTTTGCAGATGCAGATGATCTAATAATGATAATATAGACCTGTCAGATGAAATGCCTAATTATCGTCTTTGTTTTCAGAGTCCAGGTTCACTAAGGCTATGAAGAAATTGGTCCACATGGAAAATGATAAGGTAAATAAACTTTTTCTAAAAATAGTTTTTCGGTTTGAGTTGAACCTCGTTCATCCCTGAGGGCTTATCCCGAAAGGCTGCTAACACTGAATCCGTCAAAAATCCCTACTTGATATATTCATTTTGAACAAAAATGTTTCTTTCACTTGGGGGAAATGAAAAGGGTGTTGCTATTGACCCGACATGCACGAATATAGGGGAACTTGTACGCACGGCCCCAACCTAATACATATTAAAAGTGAGGTGACTTGAATGCACGGAACCCAACCTAATACATTTTAAATGAAGCGGTCGGGTCAATAGACACTCCCAAACAAAAATACCATCAGTTGCAGAGTACTAGCAGTCCAAAAGGTATTGTCCGGTTCTGGTATTGCAGGAAGGCTCCGCCTTATGGGGAAATACATTGGCCACCGTCTTGAAGCACGACCAGAACCGGACAATACCTTTTGGACTGCTAGTACCTTTTCGTAAAAGAGTTCCAGATTAGTATTGATTTTTGTTTGTTGGTTTGTTTGTTTCAGGCCAAAGAAGAAATGGCTTGGCAGATAGCGGCGATGATAGTAAAGGACGTTACAAGTGTCACGCTGTCCGAACAGTCAATCTCATCCTGACTGCTCGTTATAAGTTCCTTCTGCGTCTCTCTTCAAGAACTAAATAAGTGAGCCGAATAAGTTCACGCGTCGCTAAAAGTCACCCGTATTTAAAAGCTGTTCTAGGCACAAGGAGATCTCTTAACAAAAATGACATTGGACTGTCTCACACCTCGATTAACAGTCCAGTATAACGAAGGTTGTTATTTTTCAGTTTCAAAGTGTTATGTAACAGGCTGTCCCGGCGTGAGTTCTGTCCTGTCAACTTGGGCAACTGATACCCTTTGGTTTTTTCAAACCACGTTGAAGTGGAAGTAGTATCTTTGTGGTCCTCATCTCGTTAGTTTGCCGTTCAGCGTGTATGAAGGTGATGTTAAGTGCGTAGAAAGACAGCTGTTCTATCGGATGATTATGTCAACATTCAGGTAATCGAGCGTGTTCCTTGGCTGGCTGTTCATTAGCTAATTTTTAGAGCCATTAGCTTATTTTATCTGTGCGTCACCTCGCAACAAGAACACTGACCGCGCTTTTTGAGTTGATCATCTCAGCAGTCAGCTGATCTTTCCAGTGCTTCCCTTAGCAACAGAAACGCTGCAAGCGTGTTTGAAAACTGAACTGATTTCTAAGGTCATCAGCTGATTTTTATTCACAACAGAGGTGATCCGTCTTATCAGAAGCTCTCTCATATCTTAGACGTTTGTGGAACGTAAGTCTGTTATGCTACGAAGTTTCGTCTTGGAATAGTCTTATGATAACAGAAGGAGGTCATTCAATGGTTTTAGCCGAAGCCAAGCTTCTGGTGCGCACACCGCTCTTACTACTTTTAGAACGCGGTCTAATCAACACATATTTATGAGTAAATTTTAAGAATGATGTGATACAAATGAAACTGTGGTAAATCTATTCAAAGAAAGCTATTACAATGTTACGAGATAACTTTATTTCCACTTTTATACTTTATTTCGTAAACCATATTATTTTTTTTTCGTTTGCTATAAGATAAAGTCAGATAAGTGCAATGTATATAAGATGTGTATATTGTGATATGTAAATGTATTGAGACGTATTTACACTTGTTTAAGTGTGCAAAATGTAATGAAAATAAATTGTTGTGTATTTATACCGGGAGCTAGTTGTCCTCTTAGTTTCGCCTTTTTATTTTTCTCGTCAATTTGAAATTTTATTTAGTTGCCTGATTTTCTAACTTAAGCGGACGTCTGGACTTTGTTCGGCTGAGAATCGGAGGTGCTTGTACACCTACCACCATTAAAGGGAACAGCGTCTCATCTACCATAATGCTCCTTGTGTTTTTCAGAATACTTTTCTGAAATGCCGATGTTTCCCGTTACAAGCAGCAAGTCTGCGGATCATAGCTAAATACTTTGGATTTTTTTTCTTCCAAATGATGAAAAAGTATTCAAGAACAGTGATTTCAAGCGATTTTCGGGCAGACACTGTTTTGCGTCGGCGCGGACCATGCAAGTAACTCGTCTTGATCACCTTCAAAGGATTCAGTTTCAATCAATGTCGATAAAACGTCCTTTCCTCTTTTAAAAAATCAAGCCACAGCACTTACTTGTTAGGTGTCTTCTCCTCAGAACCCTGTTCGATCGTTAATAGTTAAAGAACCCTGTGAGGTTTTTTTTTTTTTTTTTTTTTTTTTAAAACCACT
>Ga0058701_10003930_pt1 | contig 11931 bp, 7 predicted proteins | sample AgamicOrMae_FD_97039 | JGI IMG/M metagenome (GOLD analysis project Ga0058701, IMG submission 97039) | Agave microbial communities from Guanajuato, Mexico - Or.Ma.e | ecosystem: Host-associated > Plants > Phyllosphere > Phylloplane/Leaf | place: Guanajuato, Mexico | collected 2012-06-04 | reverse complement strand
GGTACGTTGGGTTGGTCTAGGTTGGGTGAGTTTAGGATAAGTAAGTCTAGGTTCAGATAGTTAAGTATGTTAGTTCAGGTAACATTAGGCTATTTACTAGTTAAAAATTAGGTGTACAAAAATGGATACCTCGACGGGCGTTTATGTCTCCTTAGGAAACACAGTACTATCATAGACAGAAAAAAACGTCCCCACTGCAACCACCTGGACATCGGTGCGTTGCGGTTGCCTACCTTAGCTCAGCATCAGTCAATCACCTGCCTGATTCTGATCTAAGGTAGGCAACCGCAATGCACCGATGTCCAGGTGGTTGCAGTGGGGACGTTTTTTTCTGTCTATGATAGTACCTGCTAGAGTATCGTTCGCGACGCGCCTGAGGAATATTACCTGTATTTTCTTCAAATCAGGGCTACAGCACTACCGCCTTAGATTCTACAACGAGCGAACGCACTTCTCCGAAAGGAGGGGCTTATTAAAAAAAGAGTGCCTTTTTTAGGCGATGTGTCTTGAAATGGCTTCAAAGACAATAATGTGCTAAGACACGTCGATTTCTTCACAAATCAAATTTCCTTGATGGTAACGCTGACGTCATAAGCAGCAAACCTTGGCATTCTACCTGGATCGAATTTCCTTTCTACAAGGTCACCGAATGGTCTTATCAGCGAAACTGTCTGAGTTCAGAACGCAAAGCAATGTTTGCCGGAGGTTATGAGTCAGTTCAGTCCAAATATTAGTCGATTTTGCTTCGGCTATCAGTCCCGGACGGGGAAGGCCCGGCCCGGGCGGGTCAAGTCTGTCAACAAATCATACAGTGTCTACCAACATAACTCACCTCCCACTCCAGTCGCAGTGTTCACCAATCACAGCAGCACGAGCCCCGAGAGCGACGCACAATATTCCAAGGAGTAGACACACAACACCTTCTAAGTTTATCATCGCCATTAAAAAAGAGGCACCGATCACATTTGTCACAACACATCACTCCAGAGCTCCCCCGACGGCCTCTTGGGCGCACCCATGCCTCGCGCACACAGCGCGCACTCCACACAATCACGACGGGCCGGAGCAGCGGGTGGCCGCACTCTCACGCCGACGTCTAAACTCCAACTGGCGCTGGAAATTGTGGTAGAAACACGGAGTCAGAGAGAGACAGGCGGAGGCAGCCGAAGCGAAGCACTTGTCGGAGTAGGGCGAAGACGGCGGGCACGGACGGCGGGCGACGGGATGGCGCGGGCTTCGGATGGCGTCCTGGGCGTCCCGTTTTCTCGACTGGATGCATTCGGATCGGGACGGGCGGTTACGAGCAGCACGACCCGACCGACGCGACACTTCGCAAGCGAAGGGCCCGGGCCCGGGCCCGACCGTCGCACCAGGTATACTCGGGTCGGCCTAAGATGAAGCGTGAACGACCATTCGACTCACTGCATGAGGCATGGCCATGTGCCAACTTTGGCCGCTCCGAGTATATACTCTGGGACGAACATGGAAGGGGGCGAAGGGGGGCCCCGCTGGCGGAAGACAGACGGACAAGCCACTAGCTGCAAAGCTTGTGCTGGGCTGGCTGGATCAAGTGGGTTGTGTGTTCGGGTTTGGTGACATGACGAACGGATGGGGATGCGAAAGCGGTGGCGGTATGCCATGGGCTCCGACGCAAGTGTTGTGAGCTATGTTATGTGGTTAAAACAATTATCAATGGTTCTGCGGTTAAGGCCTGCAACATGATATATCTTATATGTTCTTTATCTTTCTGTGCATACCGATATCTATGGGCCTTTTTCGATTTTTTGAGAAATCTTTAGGGGATTATAAAAAGGATATATTTTTCAAAAATATCTCGTCTTCCAAATGTATGATTCGGCATGGGAGCATATCATTAAAAAATGTACCTCTCTGCAACCACCTAGACACCGGTGTGTAGCGGTTGCCTACCTTCGCTCGAATCAGCAAGGTGATAATGTTAATCCTACTCTTGAATAACATGAAACTATGCTCACTCGTCTTGGTAAGAAAATGACTCAATTTCCCCGAATAAACGAATTTTATTAGCGTCAATCTCTCCCATTGGAACCAAAGGGCGAATTTCGCAACGAGGTAGGCCGGCCGGGCCAAACAGTGGCCGTTTTTTCAGCTCCTCTAAACGGAAAGAAGGGACGCTCGAAAAAGAACAGTCATGATAAAATATGTCTGGCGTCGTTTTTTGCCGTTTTCTCATGGGCCAAAACTGCGCATGGCCTCGCAAGGTTATGCCAAGAGCTTAAAACCGCACTGCTTTTTATTGATTCCTTATGAGCACTCCCACGCTCTATTTATAGAACTAAGAAGTCGTAATTAATTACGCCGAAAATCCGCGATATTGTCTCGCAAAAACGCCTTCAAAGGGATGCATAAGGTCATAAAATATAATTCTGATATCCCACAAAAGAAAGACGTAAGAGCGCCGTGGGAAATTTGATGGCGCCGACTGTGTCTCACAAAAAATACTACTTAAAGTCAAGTGAATGAAACAAAATATTTCTGGAATGTAGTCCTCTGACAATAATAGAAAATGCGTAACCGCATGGAGCAAAAACCATGGTTGAGCGAAAAGGTATTTCAACGACGGATTACGAACTTCGTATACCGATGCGGAATTGATTAACACAATCAACAGTATCGCACCGATAGTTCTTCTAGTCCCCTACAAATATTTGATTCAAGATCAAAGCTCATGAAAGGATACTCGCACCTCCATCAAGATACATATTTAGAAAATCAACGATATTTTTGAAAGCTAATTTGACTTGGATTTAACCTAAATTAATCTAACTACGAAATCGAATCAAAACTAAACCAGCTTCTTGTAAGCGAACCCAAGCTAAGTCAAGCGAACCGTAACCCCTAAAAACTGAACTGCCTCCCCTAGCTGCATCCAAAATCAAATCATCAGCAGGTAGCCGCGGTACCGCTGTTTCTGTGAGAATAGTGGTTATGCCGCCGTCGTTCGTTCCACCCTCCACAGACTTGATGCTAATGCAAAAGATTAATGGAATAAAAATGATTTAGTTTGAAAAGGCGGGTATGCTGCGGATGAGTGCAGTGTTGTCAGCTTTCGCGATTTAGTAAAGTTTTAACGGCGGTCAACTAGAGAGCCATTACAGCTAGCTTTGTTGGAGATAAGTTAACGTCTCGACCTGAAAAAGTCATTAATGGGGTTGGTTACCTATAGTTCCTTAAAAGTTAACCGCGTTTAAAAATAACGGAGTCGCGAAATCTGGCAAGCAAGAGTTGGCGGGCGAGATGAAGAGTTGGATCACTTTGCTTTAGGTGCGATCGGAAACACCTCGCCAACGAATTTTATTTCCTTTCCACGGTTACACTGCCATTTCGAGGGATTACAGTTTCATCTCTGACTCATTCCGTTATTTCTGGATAAGACGAACAGAGTAAGGGACAAGATTTGTGACCTAGGTCAATAACCTAATCGCAAAGCCCGAAGCCGCTTACTTCTCGGTGACAAATCCTGCCGTAGAGAAATAAGCAGCATCAGGCTTGACAACAGCCGAACGGAGTGAGGTACAAGTGAAGTGAGTTGAGATTAGGTTAACCAAGGTTAGGTTTCTACGTGACCTAAAGTTCCTTTTCTGAGGCGTCCGCGACTACGTAAGCCTCACCTTCCACGAGATTTTACTGAAATTAGCTTTTTTTTATACTGTATCCTAAAAAGTTGAACCAAGGTGAATCAAGAAAATTCAACCTTCAGAGCTGAGAGAGTTCTACGAAGAGCAAGACATAGATCGATGTTCTCGGATGTTGTATTCGAACGCGCCTCCTGGCAGGTAAACTGAGGAGGGTCAACCCCAACGGAGACTGGCTAACCCCAAGCTGCTCTACTCATCGCAGACTCACCTCAGCAATTGACCTGTTGCATTCTTTTGAAGGAGCCGCTAGGCGCTTAGGAAGGGCTGGCACTCGGGCTGGCCCCTGCCAGGCGGGAAGGACGACCGCTTCGCCTTTTGTTATTTTACGAAAGAGGGTGGAACACTTGTTATGACAAGGTAACAGTCCTTTCGTTGCCATTTTCCATTCGCGAAATCAGCAGTCAACCGCATAGTAAATTTTGGAAGTTGTATTCCTCTTGTATTTTGCCTCTTGTCGCAAAACCGTTCGATTGTTACCGGTCACCTAACTAAACTGAATCTATTCTTTAGGTATCCTTAATAAGTGATCCTTTAGTTTTCCCTTCTCTTTACGTCTTTTGCTGACGAGGAAAAACACTTTTTTCGCTCCAAAACTGAGAACATTTAAAGCAAAGAATCTTACCCAGCAGCAAAAGACACCTAAAAAGAAGCGATACTTTGTCAAGTAAGGAATAAGTTGTGTATGTCCACAAATTATGGGAGTGAAATTGGCCTTATTAATGGATATCCACAACCCTAATAGGGAATTTTTACATTAGGGATAGGCAGCTCAATGTAAACACTCTAAATTTGAATCAGTGAGTGTCTCTGAGATTCTGCGAAAATTCACTGAATATCAGTCAATAATGCACCACTGAAAAAAAATGGGAGGTTCTACTCTACATAGACTGAAATTCAGTGAATTTTCACTGCATCTCAGAGACTTACAGTGACTCAAATTTAGACAGATGGGATATGCTTAAGCCATGCGAGTTATGCTCATTATTTAGGGTATATTAAAATTCGGAGTGACTATTCACACGCCGCCCCATTGAAATGTATTTTCTTTCATGCGTTCAAGTCACCTCCCGTTTGGGTTGGTTTCCGTTTGTTCAAGGCTCCCTTGTTTTAACATAGGCGTGCGAATAGAACCTTAAAATACATATTTCTTACAATGTTGGACCTTCCTGCGAGATTGTCAGCCGCACCTATCTGATAGTGGAACCAGGCTGGCCGACAAAAGCCACCACAATGACGTCACCATTTAAATGAAAGGAGACATCGTTCGATTGATGAGTTGCTATCAACTCGCGGCCGCCTCACGTCTGACACTCCGCTATTCGCGCCCTTCGCTATTGTCGCCAAGACATTAAAAAATGTCTCGTCTTGTCCGACCAAAAAATAAGAAGTTAATTGCTTTTTTCAATGAAGACGCGGTCCGGTCAAATAAGTGTTGTCACAAAGAAAAATGAGAGCGTAGCACTCTTCAATGGACAACGGAATGTCAGCTGGCGTAGTCCAAAAGCCATCGCATATCGGCGCGGGACAACGGGATGCTGCGCGATGGAGCACAGCCAGAAACATCCAAGCCTTCTCTTCTCTTTGTTGCTGGGCGCACCCACAGAATCACCGTCTTGTCTCGGTTTTCTCTCATGTCCTCAGCATTTATCCCATTCACAGTAAAAACTAACCCCTGTTTTAGGTAATCCCACACCTGTTTAGGGTATGAACGTGGAACAGGGGAGAGCGCAATTTGGTTATTTTAGAAGGTAAACCTATCAACAGCCATATCAATGAAAAGGTCTCGTCGAGAGCTCTCCATTGATAGGGTTATTCATGAGGGTATCTTTAAAGGTAACCAAATTACGATCTTCCCATTTTACCTCCATAACTAAAATAGGAGTTAGTTTTTGAAGTGTTTTTAATAATTTTCTCTACGAAAAATAGACATAGCTTAAACCACCAATAGAGCAGTCACCTCCTCCCCAGGGATAAAAAACAAGGTGTTGCTATTGACCCGATGTGCCTTTACACTGAGAGACTTAAACGCTCGATAAATGACAAGAACGCGATATGGGGGAGACTTCAACACGCGCGAAAAGCTTGAATATCTATACCTGTTTTATACGAATTCGCACCGAGATATCTTTCTTTGACTCGATACGAACCTAAAAGATCGCATGCAACCTAGGAAACCATGGATCTCATCGTTTTCTTGTCTTGAGTAACAATTTCCAATGGAAAATTTTGAACTCCTCTCGAACTCATAACTGGCCCATTCGATATTTGTATGGCCCATACGATATTTGTGATAAAGTTGTGCGCGAAATGTGTTTCCTGGGATTCAGACCGTGCGTCTGTCAGCCCAGGTTAGTGAATTTTCGTAATCGTAAAAGGCGTTTTTAATGGTACGCCGCGGCGAGCTAAGGTGTTATTTATGGCTTTGTGTTTTAGAAGCATGGCAACAGGGTGTTGGCGACAATAAGCGACACCTCAGCTCCGCTCCGACCGCCTCAACGCTACGCCACGCCGCGCCATGATTGAGAGATGCAATCTCTCTCTTTCTCGCCAGTTGTTTCTTTTTGGGTCGCGTCGTGTCCCTCATGCCGGAGACAAACAACATAGCACGTGCTCTGGTGCCGGTGCCGGTTTGGTCCAGGACGGGTCCAGGCCGGCCCGGCCCGGTCCGGTCCGGCTGTGCGCTGGATCAGTCTGGAGGGGGGAAGGGGGAGGGGGGAGTCCACTTACAGCAGGGCAGCTTCTTCTGAGGACCAACATCTAAGTAGCTGGAGATATATGGGCACTCTCCCAATACATTGAAAATGCCGAAATAGTAGACAGTCTTTGGCCCCGCAACGCAGATGGATTAGTAATTCACGACACGGGTTTTTGGTTTTTCCTTTGACTTGGGAGGGAGTCAAATACGCAAAAATGGTCGTCGAAAAGAACGAGAACGAGAATCCTCATAAAGCGAGAAGTGAAAAATAAAAATGCCTCCAACCTCCAACGTGATGTGATGCTTCCAGACAGAATTCTAGTGGAAATCTCAAGGGGACATTTACCTTGTATAAGTTGTCCGTTGCCCTTGCGCCCTGACTAAAGCTAACATATTGGGAGAAATGTTCCTAAGTGATGTGTTCAAGGGTTTTATAACTATTTATAACAACATTCTGGGCGGGTGGACGAACTTTTGCCTCATTTCACTCCGAGCTCGATTAAACAATATGAACCTATATACCTACATTGACCCAAGAAAGATTATTTTAAGGGTGTTGCTATTGACCCGACATGCAGTAATACAGGGAGACTTGAACGCACGTATGCAACCTGATGCATTTCAAATTGGAGGTGACTTGAACGTACGGAACCCGACCTATTTTAAATGAGGCAGTCGGGTCAATAGACAATTCTATGATGAAATTGCTCACTGAATAATTAGGAATCAGGCCCACACCCATGGAACCGGAAAAACTGACATTCGTGATAAGTGGATCAATATTCTTTTAAACCAAAGATGTTAAAGATCGAACTCCATTGTAGATTTGAATTTAAGACAGAGTCTGAATCCGTATAAAGGTCTATTTTTCTAAATATATGTCAGGACGATACTCAAAGTCCGAATGAAGTATGGATGTTCTTCAAAGTTCTGGTTCAGTTAGGATGTTCTCCAAGGCGCTTGTGCAGTTAGGATATTTTCAAAGGTCTCTTGCAGTTAGGATGTTATTCTTCCGAGCAGAATGAATGTTTGAATGTCTGCGAGTCGGGCGCAGATTTAAGACGCGGCCGCCCAACAAAGAGCTACGTGTAAATTGCTCATCATAATTCTCTTTTAACACCTTTGAAACGCCGTCTTCACAGACCCATACAAAAACGGTTTATGGCCCAAAAATGATGGCAAACTTTATGACAATCGGTGCCGGGACGGGCCAGTCTGGCACCGAAGTGTTTGTCCCTCTGCAGAATATACCTCAAGGTAAAAAAGATTAAAATCATAAAACAAACAAAAAAAATTGGACCTGACGCAGGCCAACTCACAAAGTCCCACTTAAAAAATAATAGAAAAATATCAATAAAAAAGCACGTACTTCGAACGTTTGCTAATTATTTTAAGTAGCGTCCGAGGTACCGGAAATTGAGCGCGACACAGTGTTAAGGGGATTCAACTTTTTGTCCAGGCGGACATCGCATTCCAATGCAACCACCTATTCACGAGTGTGTTGTGGTTGCCTACCTTGGCTCGTTATAAGCCAATTTCGGATTCGAACCAAATGCAAACCTTTCCCCAAATGTTTCAGCCCCTAAAAAAATAAAACTAAAAAATCTCTTTTTTTTCTCTCCGAAAGAGTAACTAAATTTAACTGCTTGTGCTCGATTTTGAGCTTGCTGAAGTGAAAAGCCACTTTCGCAAAAAGGTGTCTCGATTCTCGATCGCTCAGCTCAACACTGATTTTATTATTTGTACAGTACTTCTGCAACGGCTCTGTTCGGTTCTACAATTGATCGAGAAAGGAACTGAAACTCCGAGCCGAGTTTGCACTTTAGCCGGACAACTTTCCTGTCCGACAACATATGTTGGAATGCTGACGAATCGAATAGCATCTTTTGCTGAAAGGTCATTTTACCCGCGTCTAGGATAATACAAAGTCCCGAGTTAGACCAATGGTAAACGTGAATATTTTCCAATAGTTTCTCTTGGAGTAGGAGCTAGATTTCTGCCATGAGAAAGAACCCTCTGGGGCTATTTGACTCCCGGATATCACCAATTGTGGGGCATTGTGGGGCACATGCCAGGGAGTGGACGATCGCAGACGAGGGATTTGTCTCCTGGATTCTCACTTCCTGTCCAGTTTGACAGTGCTTGATTCGCCCTCCTCTACCGGATTGAGGCAAGCTGGGCCGCAGAACACATTTCTCCCTCCCCCCCTCCCCACTCTTCTTCGGTAATGAACAAATTGTTCCAACGGGAGTGACAAAAATAGGTAGTCAATACCCTTTAGAACAGATTTCGAAAAACCGTAAAAAATGGTTATTTGCGGCAATTCATTCATGAAAAATCCAAAAGACCACAAGATATCGTTTTCGGCAGCATTTTATTGTAAGCGGATTCGTAACGAGCGAGTTTTACTATAATCATGGTTTTTAAGATTTATATACCGTTAACTTTAAAAGGTTTCATGAGTTTTCCGACAGATTCGAACGTTTACGACACCGTTAACTATATGCGAGAAAGGCCTATCTGTGATTGGAGCTAGCGAGATAGATTTTTTTTAGATAGATATATTTATTGCGGGTAATTTTTACAGAAATGTATACACAGCGTTATTGGTAAGGCTGAGCTGATAGGTAGGCAACCGCATTATCATCACTGTCGTGTGAGTTGCCTAGCAAAGCCATCGTTCTCAACTGCGCGGCCTACGAAATATTAATAATGAATATGTGGGTGGGAAATCATTTCAATTAGGAAATGAAAACTGAACAAGCGCATGTTGGTCGAAGGGCCGAATGAGCTTTAGTAAGCAGCGAAGTTGGGGAGCTTGCCACGGCCAGTTTGCCGTCCGTATCGGGCAGACACAATAGGAAACCTGCAAAAAACAAGCTACTAGTCAACAATGAAAAGCGGAATGTTCCTAGCAAGAACTTCCTGCAGGCTTGGTTACCTGGGAAGTTGGGTGGATTTGTAGTTCCACGCATGGTGACTGTCGTGAGGAGAGAGTTGTCATTCCACGACCCACTGGATGTATCCACACCGTAGCAATGCTCTTCTAGGTCTTCTAAATTAAAGGCCGTGCAGCTCTGCGCAAAAAAAGCCCAGTTAAGGTTATGTAAAGAGAGGTTGGGTAAACTTGGGTTTGATAAGCTTGGTTCGATTGGTTTGGCAAAGAGCTACACTGAAAGTGCAATCTACATTCGCTCGATGCAGAATTGTTCCTATCCTAACTTGCCTGCAAACTAATGCACCCATAAGCGGCGGTACGCGACTGTAAATTTTGCATTTTTGTCGCGCGCCAAAATGGTTGCACTGAAGCGTACTCTGAGCACGTTCCGTAGTGCATACAAAACGCACTTACAGGAGGGCTAATCGCAATGAGTGTTTGCTGATGAGCCAGTTGCTGACGCAACTTCTCGATACTCAGAACAAGAAATATGCTGTTAACAGTAACGCTGTGTTCGCATAACACGAATTACACCCAAAGTATAATCTTTGTTTGTGTGGCACTTGTGTTCACATTAATGCATTGAGAAGTCATTCCCAATGCATTGTTAAACTCGCATAACATTTGCAATATAAATATTTATCCTATATTGACGTGTATTTGTTGTTTATTTTACCCGCTACTGCCCAGCGTTGCCGTTCGGAAACAGAAAATTTTATTTTAGAGGATCTTTTTAGTTCAGTATTGTCAAAATTTAAAAAAAAAATCACCCCTCTGGAAACTTGATATTCAAGAATTTAGGCATTTTACAAAGCTTAAAATTGCGTAATAATTAAATGGAGAAAATATCCTTTCAATTGCTCTTAAGCTAAATTTCACTCCAAATACTTTGGGCTGTTATGGGTTTATGCATTTTATTAATAAAATAAGAGATTCGTACAAAAATATCGTAAGATAGGCCTCCTTTTAAAGGAAGAATTTAATACATTACAGTATTCCCCTCTCGCTGTTAATAGAGTGCCCCTCTCTTTTCCTGTGGCAACGTAGCGTAATAAATGGACGCTCCCTCTTTGTATGACTTCGGACCTTTTTGGGGAAGAGGTATTGAAACATATTTGTCGGCGATGCAACCATTTTGAGGCCAGCCTGATGGCGGTGCATGGCAACGGCGAGTTCCTCAGGGGCCGGGTCAGGATGGGACGATGCATGCTGTGAGTGAGAGTGGACTCGCCGGAGAGGCGCTATCGACGGCCGATTGTGGGCCGCCAAGGGACAAACCTGCACTCCAACATCAATTTTCAGATTTGTTTTACGCACAGGTACTCTGTCGGGTTGGCCTATAGTACCGATTGAGGTATGAGTATCTTAAATGACGATGCAGCCCGCTTGACAAAGTGTCACGTTACCTTTAACAGGCTGAATTCCACCATTTTCAGCCAACGGTAGGCAACAAGCGGGACACTCGTGTCGAGTGGGTTGCATCATCGCGAAATCTTTAGGGGCTCGTAACTTGCTCGATAAAAAAAGCTTGGTTTACTCACATCGTCCTGGGGAGTTGTTCCAAAGTCTAGTGGTTGTTCTGGAAGAAAATAATAACGATAATGATGGTTATAATGATGATTTAAAAAATTAAGGCCAAAAGTTTTTTAAAAAAGTCTGAAAGTTTAATACTGAACATAAACAAAGGCAATATTCATGAAAAATCCTTTCTTGGTCAGTAAAAAAAAATACTATTCTTATTGTTTGTACCTACTTTTTTTAAAAACAAAACTTACCTTGTTTGTTAGACAACCATGAACTCAGAATCTTGTTCGTAACCTGTACAAATAAAACGATTTTTAAAATATCAAACAACACCGAAAAATTGTGCTCGAGAGAAATATAACTTACAGGGGTGCTTGGGGTGGCCGCAAACTGAACCGCTCTCGGTTTGCTATCCTGCGCTGTGACCGGATTTGCCGACATTTGAGTCGTTGGAGATAATATTGGCGTGCTGCTTCGAGGTGGCCTGAAATCTCGTCTGCTTGTCGGTGCTTGCCAGATATCCTGATGCATCTTTAACCATATGTCAAAAAATAATAACATCGCGACTCGCAGAAAAAAAAATAGAACGCAATTCTGATTCTTCCAGACAAAATACTGAGCTACCTTTAGTTTGAAAGGTTAATAGTGGTTCAAGACGCGGAAGTCTATGACGAGCGTGTTCATAAATATCGGCAACGTTTTGTTTGCTTTGGGTAAAAACTTCCCAGGGCGGCCTTGTAGTTCCTCCGAAAACTTTTCGTGCCGAACTACTACTCACATTTGGTCGGTGCTTCAGTGCGAGAGCAAGTGCATGCACTATGGCCAACGTAACAATGAAAGTGAGCTACCAACTTGTTCGGAGAAAAAGGGTCAGAGGGTACATTGTCTTCGTTAATTTAACTGTTTATAACGAGACCCCATTTGCAGTCATTCCATAATTGTTGTAAAAGTCTTACCGTTTTCAAATATATTTCCTATGATATCTGAATGGGCTAAATCAGAAAAGACGAAACTAATTTACAAGACCTTTTATTTGAAGACACACGCTTTGAACACAGACATCCTTCCATCCGGAAGAAACGTTAACATCTCACTGT
>Ga0058701_10003929_pt1 | contig 11933 bp, 5 predicted proteins | sample AgamicOrMae_FD_97039 | JGI IMG/M metagenome (GOLD analysis project Ga0058701, IMG submission 97039) | Agave microbial communities from Guanajuato, Mexico - Or.Ma.e | ecosystem: Host-associated > Plants > Phyllosphere > Phylloplane/Leaf | place: Guanajuato, Mexico | collected 2012-06-04 | reverse complement strand
TTTTTTTCCTCAGACTTGTATTTTTCAGTCCCGCTTTCTTGGTAAGCTTTTCGTATAAAGAATCTTCACTTAATGGCTCAACAGCAAGACTAAAATTTTATTGTGAAGAAAAGACCGACGTGAAAAATCACAGGCAAACTACCTGACACATCTTAAGTTCAAACAAGCTCTATGTAGATTTTTTTTCAAGTTATCTTAAAAATAACTTGACAGAACTATAATTAACTGACAACATTTCGAAGTCCACGCTCAAAGCACTGGTAAAAATAACACTAAACCTTAAACAAGGCTAAGTTAACCTTGTCAAAGACCAGCCTCAAGGCATCTTGTATTACGAAAGGTTACGCCTGTACCTTTGTTGAATTAGATTCTCTAAACAATAAGTCATAAGTTTAAGATTGTTTTGTCGTGATTCCAAACAACAAATTTTAGCATAGACCTCAGCAAAAATTGTCAAAAAAGCATTTTTATTTAAAAAAATAAAAAAAAACGTTTGAATAAACTTGAATGTTGCATCCACTCCATTTTATGGCGGGGAGATTTTTAAAAATATTTATTCAACATTAACGCTTCGATTTTTTTTACTAGACTTGCACCTCCTAGACTACACGCGCATGATCACTATAAAACTCACACACACAAACCCAATGTATCAGATGCCTTAACAATAAAGAAAACATCACTGCAAAGTAAATACGATGGGCTTAAATGTGTCAATCCAAATATAACACGCAAATTAGTCCAAAGCCTTTATTTGTGAGGTGTTATTAAACAATGTATCTATTCGGAAAAAAAATCAAAAATACTGATAAACTATTTGAAGGTACAAAACCAAATTTACCTGAATCAAAATTAATTCGCCTTTTTTTTTGTAAATAAGTAGAATTTGGAACGCAGACTTCTGTAAGATTATCCCCTGGACCAAACCCCAAATTATTAGAAAAATGCTGCACGTGACAAACTATTAGAAACCGTTTCAGCTCAGACTAAAAACTATAAACAAAATCGCGGCATCCCAATGGAAAAAAAATAAAAAAATAAGGTAAACCTAAATTAAAATTTGCGCCAAAAAAGATATATATATATATTTCCCAGGTAAGATATATTCACCAGAACAGTAACATTGAACATAAAAACGCGCACCTGAGCGGAGCTCCCTTAATTAGTAAAATAAGTAAAGAAATTTCCTACCACTTTTGCTAGCAAATCCAATGTTAACACTCCGGCAATACAATAATCACTGGCTGGGTTTGTCACTTTAATCACTTTTTCACTTGATACACTCGCGTTGGGGTCGGGTCGCCACGGGACTTACTGTTTCGGGGGGGCAGCGGGCGGATAAGGATGTGCACCGGAGCACGATGCGAGAGCGACTGGCGTCGAGGCAACTCGCGCCGCCTCGCGCCGCCCCGCTTCGCGCCGCTGCCGCCAGAGGGCGCCCGCGCCCGTCGCTGCACCGCGCCGGGTTCAGCGGGTCACCTACTGACCGGAAGACCATGATGCACTCGCAACCGAACTGGTTTAGGTGAACTTCCCACTACCAATGTTCTGGGTTTGGAGACAAGAGGCGAGAAAGGACAGGGAGAGGTAGAACACGCCTAACCTTACTATTTTGGTTTGCTGCACCGAGAAAATGACTTTGTTGCCTCAACAAAAAAAACGCATTGTTAACCCACTGCCGCCCAGCAATGCCGCTCGAAAACATTTTTTTAAAATTTTTTTTAGATCATCTTTCCAGTTCAGTATTGTCACAAATTTAAAAAATATCCCTACTCTGGAGACCTGAAATTTATTAATTTACGCATTTTTCAAAGCTTAAAATTGCGTACTTCAACGGGAAAAAAATCCTTCCAATTTCTCTTGAGCAATATTTCACTCCAAATACTTCGGACTTATATGGGTTAATATAGCCTCAGCAAACAAGAATGGTTGTAGTGACAATTTCAACTTTTACAATACGAATTGTTAAATCAATTAATTAGTTTAGGTTAACGAAGTACCTTTGTAACGTCGTAAGTTGTCATTTTTATCACTCACCTGATATAAGAGTATTATCCAACCGGCTGACGTTTTGAGGCCGTTTATAGTAAAAAGCAACAAATCTAGCCAATAAGCGGTTCTTGGCATCCAGCCAAAATCTCCTGATAGGCTGCCAGTGCTTGAAAACTTTTGATACGTCACGTGATTGGGGGAATATGCAGACGACTCCCTAAAAATTATCTGCAGACATCGTACCGTGAACAAGGGGAATGCGAAGAACACTCGTCGGGTTAAGGTTCAATATCCTACCTCTGTAATTAACCCTGGTTCGAAAAGAGGAACATCAAAGTTGAATTGTTGGAATCAACAGTGAACTAAACTTTTGTTCGAGAATTATCGTGAGCTACGTACGTAGGGCGTGCAAGGCAAAGACACTTCTGCAAATGAGGAGAAACTTACGGTGAGGGTATGTGAAGACTTTCAACTGCTTTCAAGTTACAGACTCCGTGAGTTTCGCCCGAGTAGAGCAGCTTTGGTGACAACAGCGCCTTTGCCTGCATCTGGGGCACCTGCCGACTTAACTAACGGCTCACCAGCAAGGTCAATTTAAAACTAATTACACCTTATCGTTAGTTTACAAGAGGTTACAATTTGACAAAGATGCACTCCTCACAAAAAGGATTAGCTGTGTATTCTGCACTGCAATCTGATATTATTTTTTTCTACTGAAAGAAATTTTGTTTCTCTGACACAATTCATATGGGCTGTTTTAAAAAGATGTAAATATCTATCCTACCGATTGATGCGCCGGAAAGGTCTATAGTAAATTTGAAAATAGGGAAAAAAAAGGATAAAAATGTAGTGAGTGGTATTTTACTCCCAATGAAATTCTCGATTAAATATACGTTGGTATTATTTTTAGAATATATTATCTTTTTGAGTAGTCTTCGTCGTTTGAGTGTTTGCATCGACGCAAGGATGAAATAAAATATCGATTTAACTTGAGAGAGCCTATGATCCAGGCCAAAATTAAAAATGAACTTTGTATAACACCAGAATCCGATTTTGTTCCAAAATACCCTTCTGTGCAATTATACAGTAGGCCAGAATGTATCTTTTTTTAATGTGCTATCAAAAGTGGGAAGCAAAATACAGCGAGAATCCAGAACAATAAAAAGAGATAGAATTGGTGTTTTTAAAATTTCAATAGACATCAAAACATTTTTAGCTCATAAATCTTTTCACCTAAATTCACCATCATCACAATGTTCTTTAATACGTTCCAAGTAAACGTGATATCAAAAAGAAAACTAGGTGATTTATTTGTCATTTTTATATTTGAACTACATTCAAATCGTAACGCAAAATCATAACGAAAAACAAAACATGGGAATGCTAAAATACACGTAACAAGACTGAGAGGCGTTAAAAAAAAAGCACGTTTACGATACTCTATGTTGGTCATGGCTAAGTGACGGGTGATCCCCTCCGCTCTAAAAGGAGGCCACGAGCCCAATGCACAGCGAAGTCACACTTGAAAAAAGAAAGAAAAAATAGAGCAAAGCAAAGTAGAGGGGAGACAGTCAAGTAAACAAGCCCCACTAAGTTTGAAAAAGAAAGTCTATAAAGATTTGGTTTCGAGAAATTATGATTCAGTCTAACGATTCAGCAGTCGGAGAGCGAGCAATTATGGCAAAATCACAGTCTCGGAGTGTGGTTCCCCTCCGGAGGCGGAGCGTCCGTCTTGGAGGGGAAGGGAGGTATCTTTAGTCTAGTTTTGGGCCGATGAAGAGTTCGGCCGCTGCGGCTGGTGACGTGGAAACGCACCTTCAGCTCCAAAAAGTAGAGAGCCTTATAAGGAGAGAGACGTCAATTGCCACGACACCCTTAAATCCTACTAATCAACGTTGCTAGTTTCATGCATCCTACGAATCAGCGCAAAACGCGGGAATAAGTTGTCGCTTCTCTCACTATGAGGCTCTCTACGAAAAAGATGCTCCTTTCTTGGAGGGAAGGGGAACGAGATGCATTAGTTGCAAAGTACAGATTCAGGCCATTTCCTTCAATTTTCTTCTCATCGAATGAAAATATAATGATGGTTTGTGGAGCTTTGTGTACAAAATAGTGCAGGACTGTAAATAGCCCCAGGCTTTCTTTTCCAATATTACAGCAGAATAGCTTTGCATTTAAGTCTGGCAAACAAGGACTGGTTAAAACAAAACAAAGTTAGGCTCAGAATGACAACATTCTGTGCTCTCTATGCGGCTTTTCCTAAAGCGAAAAGAATGGATAGCTTAAGGCGACATATGTGGTGCAGAAAAAGTATGAGAAAAAAAAACGGTCGGAACGCAGTCGAGGTGTTTTGCTTGATTGTTTCATATGAGCTACTCCGCAGAATAATTTCGGTATATTCTTACGCCTGGGGGATGTTTCCTCGATGTATAATAAAGGCAGATTTTTACATCCGACAATATTAACGCACACTTTCACATTTCCTCATTGAGAATTTTTTTTTTTGGGGGGGGGGGGCACCTCGCTTGATTTGTGTATTTTGCATGCACTTTCCTCGAACCGGGTTCAAGGGTCCACGCAAAATCCATGGTAATATCCATGCCAAAAAATCTAATCACTTAAAAATACTCGAATGCACAGCAATGGTGCATGGGCATGGCATAGACACACGGATATCCATTCGTGTATTTTTAATGAATAGATCATTCGGCATGGACACTTGGCTGTAATACCTGTTGGCTAACGGACGTCATTCGCGTTGAGCGCTATACTCGTTCTTCCTACCTCTAAAATGGAAGATAGGTACGGAGAGGTAAAGAACGAGTAAAGGAAACATTGAAGCCCTTGGAGCGTAATGAGTGTTGCAAGTCAAGCCTTTGCAAGAAAAACTCGTCGTAGTAATTTCTGGCAGAATTCGCTGCGAGCAACTGCTCCTGTACTCTTTTCTAGATCATTCTTGAGGGAGTTCACGCGGATCGCATTTTCCCGCCAAATCGCATTTCGGATAATCGCTTTGGCCGCCATCATAGCCCATGGCAAGCCCATCGCAAGTCCATGACAAGCCCATGACAATCTACGGCCACCCATGGGAAAGGGGACTTAATTGAGTAGACGAATCGAAACATTCCAGGTAAAAAGAAAAGTCGAACGCTCAGTTGGTCAGCCATAAACTTGTTCCTTTTCCCGACATTCCAGCACAGTATGAGAACTTCTCCCTCATGCACAGTCCGCATTAAAAGCCTCCCTCAAAATGGCTTATTCCAAAGATGGGAGAATCCTGATAAAGGTTATACGTCCAATAATGGATTTCTTATTATTAAACGACTGAAAGGGTTTCGCCAGTTTTGATGCCATGACATCTGCTTAATCAATATTCATGCTTCTCAGAATGACATTTTTGGCTGATCTCAAGTTGGATATTATTGGAAGGATAGATGGCTTTTGATTAATATTTTTAGACCTATAGAAACAGATGAGTCTAATGTACGAAATGAGCGATCTGTTAATGACATTTTTTTTTAGATTCTTTGGTACATCTGGTACCAATCTATAAATTTTACTGAATCCCTACAAACTGAACTGAAAAAATTTAATTCGCTATCACCTGTTTATCATCGTTCGTTGAAGCATTGATCTCACTTCGGTACCTTGATTGCGTAAAAAAAAAAGAAAATAAGAAAAGCAGGAAAAGATTTAAACGGTACCACTTAATGCTCTTGATTTCATTACATTCATTACATTGAAAGTTCTAGGAACTCTTCAGACAAAATATTCAGAGGAAAGAAAATTAAGAGCTTTTTGGTACCTACAAGCATTAACCATTCAGTTCGAAAAGGTGTTTCCTTAACAGTCCAGTTCATATGACCTGCGGCAGTCTATTTCTGTCGCTTGCCAGTTTTTAAGTTTTAAGCTCATTTGGATGACGTTCAATATTACTCTGTGCATATTTTTCTGCACTTATCAGCCTTAATAATCGAAATTGGCCAAAAAAATGACAAGCGACTGAAATGGCTGGTGCCGCAGGTCATCTGAGCTGGACTGTTATGAAAACGCCTTGCCGAACTGGATGGTTAGTGCTTGTAGGAACCGTTTTGTCTATTCGCGCCTGCGGATGCGTGAGTAGGCAACCCTCAAGTTGTTGGTGTTAAGATGTTTGCCTATCTCTGTATCATGCAATTATCAGAGAATGTCGACGCAAATTAGGTTTTTTGAAGTCTTTTATATTTGAAATAAATTTCCGAGTCAACTAACTTACAACTGTCCGTGGCGATACTTTGCAGCCTCTATCCTTCTCCGCGACCGAATACGAAGACTTTGCAGAGCATCTGCACAGAGGATACGATTTTGTCTGGGTCAACACACTCGCCATTACCCTTCAAAGTGCAATGAAAGCGGCACAAACCTAAGTTAAAGCTGAAAACCTTGCCTGGTTATAATACTAGCACATTGCATAGTTTCTCTCTCAGAAAGTTTCAGACTATTTCCTTTGCATGCGACGTAAGACTTTATAGTGTAAGAGCCGCGATTTTAGAAACAATAATTTATCTTTCGGAGAGATGTAACAAATCAAAAGTGAATAACGACGGTTTATGAGGTTGGTATCTCTGATATGCAACATGTGACGAAGAGGGGATACGGTGGGGGCCATTCTGTGTGAAAATAGGCGACGGGGGAGGGGGAAGTGCGGGAGATCGCTGGCATCGACCATGTCACTGTGCCTTTCGGTAACGAGGCGGGGCGCATGCGTGAAAGGGGGGGGGGCAGTGAAAGGGCAGGGGTAGCAAGATAGGGGAAGTAAATCTGCGAGTTCGTCACAGAAACAGGGGCTGCTTCCATTGACGCTTCATTCCCGTGCCAATAATGGGGGCGATAAAAGCGAAACTAAAACGTGCAAATAAGATTCCCTCTCATGTGCACACACATTTTACTTTCCTCCGAGGATCACATAGAAACTACTTCGTTTGCGAGACTAATTTTGTAGCAGCAGAACTCACAGAAAAAGGTCAAATCAAGTTTCCGCTAACGCTTTATCAAACAGCGGGGTTCATCTGACTTTTTTTAATAACAGCCCAAAGTATGCGGGGTAAAATTTAGCTTAAGAGAAATCGAAGGGACCTCGTCCATTAAAATACGAGATTTTAAGTTTTGAAGAAAACCCAAATTATTAAATTTCAAGTTTCTAGAGGGGTGATATTTTTTAAATTGTGACAATACTGAGCTTAAGAGATCCTCTAAAATATTTGTTTCTGTTTCCGAACGGCATCGCTGGGAGGTAGTGGTTTAATATGTAGTTTATAACTTTGTTTACAAACATCACAGCCAGAAACCAAACATTCAGCGTCACTAACGCATTTTAGAGGTTCGTCACTACTATAACCTCAAGAAAACGAATCTTCCTCATGGAAACAATTCGGGTATGTCACTATGCGGCCGAAGTACCATCCTCCGAACGCATTCGAAGTTTCAGGCTCCAAGACATACGTTTGCCGAAGTCTTTAAACAGTGAGCAAAAAGTTTCCTTGTTCGGCTTGTCGGGCGAATAGGCCCACGTCCTTACAAATAGTGCCAATAACACTTCCGTGCAGGAATCAATCTTGTCAGTGTCAGAGTGAATGAACCAGCAGCTCCGTGTCAATAGCTGGAATTAGCAGACGTGAACACAGAACAGGTCGGATCCCCATTAATTACGTATATAAGAGGTTTACTGTGCGAGCGCTATTTCTCTATACTAATGACCTACTTGCCATGTTTTCGATTTATATACACTCACTGATTGTGTAATGAACCTTTGTCTGAAGGATCGGCTACCTAGTTACATGAAATATGAATTTTGTACAAAGCGGTCCGATAGGCGATCGAACAACTGACTAAGCCCCTGACAAATTCGAATAGCGGGCGGGGCAACATGGACTCCTTTCGTGCTTGATACATATTGCTTGGTTAGCTACCAGTCGCCGCTACAGTAGCTCAGCGGTTATATGTAGTCCAGTCGCAATCATACGTCAGCAATGTAAACAATGTACCTTATATAAAGGGGATCATTAATTTTTATCTTGACTGAAAAACGGTGAGAAAAATAAATGTAGCATGCTATTGGTGATGGTCCGTGAGGTGTTAGGAAAATAAGGCCATTCGGGTCGTCCAGTAAGCCTACCTCTTTAGAGTAAGAATGTTACGATAGGTTTACATTTATTTATTTATTACGTGTGTATTTCAAAAGTCAAATCAAACGCAAGAGTTCGATCAGATCTTTTAATTAATATTACCATAAAATATCTACTTCAGCAACTAATAGAAGTGTTCTTTGTTATACGTAACAACAGTTATGATAAATAAGAGCACGATATCATTTCCTTTTGTCTAATCACACTTTTTACAGGATTCACGGGGGATACTTGCCGTCAAAGAACTAAACAGTCCACAGGAAACGATCTCATATTTTATAAGGGTATTAAAACCAGCTACGACTTTTCATAAAAAGAGGATTTTGGGAGGTATATTCAATTTACGGTGGTCCATGGATGATTGCAGGAAATCTTAGACTTACTTAGTCCATGGATGAAGAGGGGCTGAGCCGCGAAACTTAAATAAGACTGACTCAAGAGATCAAATTTCGGCAGCTGCGGGGCTTAAATGACTGATTATACTTGCTCTGAGCGTTTCAGCGAAACTTCCGGTGGGTGAGCGGTTAACAAGCGCGGATTAATTCACACAGACTTTTCCAAAGGTTAATGAGAGAGAAAATAGATCTGCAAACTTTGTCAAATGAGGAAAAACTGGGTGACATCAGGAAATCTCTGAGCGACTTCTATGACTTAACATTCCTCTCCCATACGCTCTTTTGAAAAATGCTAATTCCATTTAAAAGGGGGAATTTTCAACAAGAAACTGAAATGGAGAGCTGAATGTAATTAACCTGCGCTGTCATGGAGTACTCTCCGTGCGGGATTTTGGTGTTTCATTACTTGCGAAACCGTCGATTTTATATCCAGCAACGTTAAAATAGGTAAAATGAGGTTATGTTTACGTTTATATTTCCATGTGATATGATGGGATTACATTCTGAGTTAAAGACACATTCCATGTTATTTTTTCGATAGAAAATATTCGTGTTGGAAACTTTTAGATTTACATGTTGGACAATTCAAAATGTCCGTCTAAAAAAACCCTCAGATTTTTTTCTCGAATTTTTTTGTTATAAAGTAGAAATCGTATGTAACGAAAAGCCTCAGATTTCTTTCTCGGATTTTTTTTATACTGTAGAAATCGTACATAACGAGCACCAAGGTCAAGCCTAATTTGCGCGTTATAACCGGTTCTCGTTATAACCGATATCGCTGTAATCATATACGTGCATCTACGAGACCGGACTTCAGCCTAACTCTTTTTTTTGTTATGTACATGTTTATGTCCTAGAATTTTAACTTTCATATCCAAGAAATTACTGTTTAAAGAACTTCAAATTGAGTAAATTACATGCATTTCTTGAAACCGTTTTTTTTTAAGTGTGGCAAAGTGTGGCAAACAGATCACAATTGTAGATGTTTCAAAAAATCTTTTTTTTCCATTCACGTATATTCGATTTGCAGTGATTGTTGCGTTCAGAAGAACTGCAACGAAAGCACAGCCTACCCTAATAATGTTGCATTTACGATTCACGTGCGCACACCGTTCGCCGGCTTTCGCATACATCAAGACGCTTCTCCCTGAGAGAAAGCCGTTTGTAAAACAAGCCAGCATCGGTTTGGTTTGCCTTCCCTTAGATGTAAAATGTGTGTCAATGTACCTTCACTCGGCGCGAGGAAAGAAGAATAAAAAGAAGAGCTCGTCGCCACGTCAGCGGCTTCCGACTGGGATGCCTCAAACACACCTCTCATTTTATTGTGCCACACATACAGTTCACATTTTGCAGTTTTCAAAGTGCTTAGCAGCGATATTGACAGCTAATGAACAGGCCCGAAGGTGAGTTGCTGTATTTTACTTAATTTTAAATCTCGAGTAGCAAGATGAGATTTTAACTGGTAATTTGTACTTTGCACAGTTTTAAACAGAGCTTTGTAAGATCCCCAAAGAATTAATTGATCTCAAAATGACTTTTTTTTAACTTGACTTCAACATTGATTTGCGCTCATGAATACTATATATATATTTATTTTATCAACTATAAAAGTAAAGTTATTCCTCAAAAATCTTTTTTTTAATATGATTACGTGAACAGTCATAGAGAGTGTACAATCGGTGGAGAACTCGCTGTGCAAAATATTCGCAAGAGGAATAGAGTAGATTTTGTGCTATAATTTAGTTTATTTTATTTACTTATTCATTGATTTCTTTTCCATTTTTAGCAATAAAATTGTCTAGTCGTAGTAATTTAAGACATTTTTCTCATTTTTTCCCTTAGGTATGTCATATTTAATTACTCCTTTTTTTTTGCTAGTTCATTAAAAAAACAAGCGATTTTTTTCAGTTATCTTCCTCATATTAAATAGATTTTAAAATATGAAGGAGGAATCACATCAAAAAATAAAATGATAATGGGAATAAAAAAAAATAATTAAAAAAAAACACTCGACCTTTCAAAGCAAGACATAAAAATAACGCGTTTTTCGACGTTTTCCGACTTATTTTTAATTTAAGATATGTACTGAATTTTCCTCGAGGGAGGGTAATATCAACTTGGTTTCGAGAATCGCCTAAGAAACCTGATGTTCTGTGACAATTACCTCAATAGACATCAGGAGAAGAGTGTTGCTTTTATCAATCAATTTCAAGTTGAAAAGAGTCAAACAAAAGAACAAAACAAAGGGCTGAGTGAAATGGAAAATAGGATAATAGAAAAGCCACCGTAAAATAATATTATTGGAGTCTTTTTTTTTCCTTGTAATGCACTATTTGCAGGGTCAAGTTCAAAGTGAGCAGAGGCGAAACACTCGATATTTCGTTCTTGAAGCAGAATTTCGCGGTTCTTTCCCAAATCAGTGTTTTTACGGTAAAAGAGCCATTTCTAAGATCACCTGCTCATTGCAAATCTTTGAGTATATTCCATTATTTAAGTTCTAAAAGCAGCCACTTTAAAGTTTGATAAATTTAACCTTCGACAACTCATCATTCCACATCATGAGCGAGTGAATGGCTAAGTAGAAATAGCGAAAAAAAGGGGGGTGCCATGTTAGGCTCGGTTTGACCGTTAAGTTAGAAAGGTTAAGCGGAAGTTACTGTTTTTACTTCATCGAAAAGTGTAGGTTGCTTTTTAGCTTGAAAACTTCCACTTCATAGATCTAGGTTATGTCAACTTGAATCCTCAAGAAAAATGAGAGTAAACCAATCACTTTAAGTAGTTTCTGAAACATGAGCAAGTTGATTTTTGGATGGGTTGACTAGCTGAGTGGGGAAGCTCGTTCGGGTTTTTGACAGAATTGAGCGAGAAGGACAAATTTAAATCCGTGTTTGATCGAGTGTTAAATTCCAACAGCGGTTTGGCGTCGAGAGGAGCAGAGCGGGCGCTCACTGGAGCACCTCTCGAGTGCACCGTATGGCGCAGCTTGTCTCGGCAACAGGGACCAAATTTATTTCGCCAAAAGACGAGGTTTAGTCGACGTTAAATGACGACAAGGATGCTTAAATCACGGCACAATTGTTGAGGTCACTAGCTACGAGTGATTTACGCTCCGCTTGTTTGCAATATGAGGCATTCGGGAAAAGGGAACGGAGATTGAAGACGTGTGTAAAATTCCCGTTCCTAAAAATACGTTTTGACAGCTGTGTCTTTGGGGTAGCTGTCATGAGCGCCAAAAACCACAAGCGCCAACGCCGCAAGCGCCAGTTCGTAACCGCCAAACGAGAAAAGTCGCAAACGCCAAAGGTCTTAACCGCAATACTAACCTTACCTAACCTAACTTAACCTAACCTAACTTAGCCTAACCTAACTTAACCTAACTTGA